>Ga0315905_10000154_pt1 | contig 73925 bp, 46 predicted proteins | sample LakEriMetagenome_5_FD_203522 | JGI IMG/M metagenome (GOLD analysis project Ga0315905, IMG submission 203522) | Freshwater fungal communities from buoy surface, Lake Erie, Ohio, United States - Buoy 4 MA121 | ecosystem: Environmental > Aquatic > Freshwater > Lake | place: USA: Lake Erie, Ohio...
GCAGGATTTCCGCCCCCGGAAGCACGACATTGACGGTGGCGCGGGGCGCCGCTTTTCGGACTGCCTCCGCCACGAAGCGGGTGGGCGTCCAGATCTCGTCAAAATGACGGGACTCCCGGGCGTATTTCTGCGGAAGCAGATCCAGTTCCCAGGCCCAGTAGCCGATCCTCCAGACCCCGGGCTTCCGCGCCAGGCCAGCCCGGGGATAAATACGCCCCGCATTAGCGAAAATGGGCACGCTCAGGATGGTGGTGTCGAAAGTTTCCACCCCCAGGTGGTCCGGGCGGGTGGGTTGGTCGTAGCGCCAATCGCCGGGAACATCCCGGTGCGCCGTGCGGCCTCCCGCCAGTTTCACGGCGATCCGCAGGTGTCGCTGCACCTCGCCCACGCCGGATGAATAGGTGCAGTGCCCCAGCACATTCAGTCCGGGCCGCCAGGGTTCGCCTTGGGCCTTTTCCTTCCGAACCCTCATTACCAATTCCGCAATCAGCGGCTCGGTTTTTCCCAATTGCTCCAGGTCCCTGAACCAGACCGGCTCTTCGTCGCCTAAAACGAGCGCGGGAGGAGGTTCCGGTAATGAAAGCCTGTCCCATGCGACCAATCTTGCCTGATCCTCGTTGGGCAACACCTGGTCCAAGCCCAGAATTCCGTCGGGCAGCAAATTCTGCAGGGCAGGGTGCCTTGTTTTCAGGTTTTGGATAAATTCTCCCGCCCCGGCCACCGTCAAACCTAGTGGCCAGTGGGTTTGCCATGCGGGCAGGCGCAGCCAGGTGGGGGCCAAACCGAAAGTCTGGTCCTCGGAACGCTCCAGGGCGAACCAGATCACATCAGCAAGGTCGCACTCGCCTAGATGTCGGACGGTGGTCCCAAGCAGCCAGTCCAAAATGCCATGCCTGCCGGCCGGAGTCAGGGCCAGCGGCAGGGTGCGCAGCACCCATTCCTTTTCGTCGATGTAACGCAGTACCCGGTCACCGGGCCGGCCATTGAAAAATGACTCCACCTGCCCGGGGCTTACACCATCAGGCAGGGGGCCGGACGCAAGCCAACGGCAAAAGACGCCCCCAGAACCTTCGGACAAGGCTTTGGGAAACCGCCTGGCCTGGTCGGGGTTTTCCACCAGCTTGGCCAAAATCCAAAGCCCCAAAGCGGAGTTGTCGCTCCCGGCTTTTCCAGAATGGTTCTCCGCCTTGCCCAAGGGCGGCAATCCATGCTTTCCCAGCAGGGAATCCCAGGCGCCTGCCACCCGCACCGGAAAAGGCGGCAGGAACTCCTGCAATCGGCCTTTCCTTGCCATGGCCCGGCGGCGCAGCGGGTCCACCAGGGCGGTCTTCACCTGCTGGATGGCGGTGAAAATGCCGCTTCCCGGCTTGATCCCCACTTTTTCCAGCGCTCGCCTGGCCTTGTGTAGCATGATTCCCTCTTTTGCCATCCGCTATTTTTTGTTCAGGCGGCCAGCCGCGTGAGCTGGCGGGCGACATTGTCCCAGGTGCACGATTCGGCCAGGTCCGCCCGCGACCAGCCTGCCGGCTCCGCGGCGCAGGTTTGCCACGCCTCGTCGATCGATTGGATGTCCAGCGGGTCGCAAAGATGCACACCCGGTCCCGCGAATTCCAGCATCGAGCTGTTGCCCGAGCAGATCACCGGGGTCCCGTGGAGCAACGCGTCGAGAACCGGGAACCCGAAGCCCTCGTACAGGGACACATACACCAGGCAGCGCGCCTGCCGGTACAACTCGCACAACCTGGCGTCGCTCACCATGCCTGGAAAGGTGACAGTTCGGTTCCCGGTGGCCTTGGGCAACTTGCTTTGATCAATAAGCCAGCCCGAGGGGCCTGCCCAAACCAGTTGGGCGTCAGCCGGAAGGTTGGGGCTTGTCAGGAACCACCGCAGCAGGTTTTCCGGATTTTTTCTGGGCTCGAGAGTGGAAACAGCCAAAAACAGGTTGGGGTTTCTCTGCACGGGCTTCAACGAAGCGTGGCCGTGCACGCACTGGCTCGGGCCCAAATGGGCCCAGTGGACCCGCTCCTTTGGCAGGCCGCACAGCCAGACCATGTCGCGCATGCTGCACCTGGAAATGGCCAGCGCGTGGTCGTCCAGTGGAGCCATGTTGGTGGCCAGTTCGTAAAAGTCTCGCCGGGTCTGCCCCTTGTGGGTTTGAGGGGTCAAAAGCGCGGTCAAATCGTAATAAACCGAGACTTCCCGGGCAAAACGTTTCTTACGCGAACGCCGGAAGGTGTACACGCCCCCGCTCCGTGCTGCCAACAAAGCATCAAAGGGCTGGGTAGGCAGAGCCAGGACCCGGTCGCGCCAGGTGGTGATATCCAATCCGGGTTCCGGAACATTGTGGGGGCCCAAGTGGATCACCAGGCCGCCGTGAAGCGTCTCGATCTGCCGCATCACGCGCAGGTCATCGCGGGTGACCATGCTGAACAAGGCGATGGTCTGCCGACGCGCAAGGCTTTCAATGATCCGGGCGACGCAGCGCCCCACCCCGGTCAGCCTGACCTGGGAAAGCGAGGTGGCGTCCACATGGAGGATCGGACAATTCAAATCTTCTGAAACCTCCGGCATTTCAGGCGACCCTTTCTTCCAGTGTCGCCGCCATGTTTTCCCAGGTGCATGTTTGCCTCAGGTCATCCCGGCTCCAGCCGGTCGGTTCCGCGGCGCAGGAAAGCCAGGCCTCGTCCATCGATTCCTGGGACAGCGGGTCGCAGAAATGGGTCCCAGATCCCCCGAACTCCACCATCGAGCTGTTGCCAGAGCAGATGACCGGGGTGCCATGCAGGAGCGAGTCCAAAACCGGAAACCCGAATCCCTCGTAAAGGGACACATACAACAGGCACCGCGCCTGGCGGTACAACTCGCACAGCTTGGCGTCGCTGACCATTCCGGCAAAGGTCACGGTCCTTCGGCCCTTGGCCTTCGGGAGGTTGCCTTGATCGATCAGCCAGCCCGAAGGGCCCGCCCAAATGAGCCTTGCATCATCCGGCAGATGCGGGCTGGTCAGGAACCAACGCAACAGTTTTTCAGGGTTTTTGCGAGGCTCCAGGGTGGAAACGGCCAAAAATAGGTCCGGATCCCGATGGACCTTTTCCGTGGAGGCGTGTTGCCGAACACACTGGCTCGGCCCCAAATGGGCCCAACTCACCCGGGAGGGGCGCAGGCCGCACAGCCAGATCAGATCACGCCGGGTGTTTTGCGAGTTGGCGACCGCATGGTCATCCAGAGCGGCCGTTGTCACCACCAGATCCTGGGTGGATTGACGCACATGGGATTGGTGGGTGGCTGGAACCACGCAGCCAGTCAGGTCGTGGTAAAGCGAGACCTCGCGGGCAAAATGCCGCTGTTTGGCCCGGTGAAAAGTGTAAATGGCCGGGCTTTTTTCCGCCTGGTCATGGCTGTAGGCGGCCTTGGGCAGCTTGAAAACAGCGTCCCGCCAGGAGCCCACATCCTGGTTGGGGGAGGGCAGGTTCTCTGGCCCAAGCCGAATCACGGTGCCTTGGTGCAATCCGTCACGGTGCCCGGCCCGGATGAGGTTTTCCTTATGGGCCATGCTGAAGAGTTGGACAGGGCGTTTTTTTGCCAGGCATTCCACAACACGGGCCACGCACCGCCCCACACCCGTTAGTTTCACCTGGGCAAGGGAGGTGGCGTCCACATGAAGGATTGGGGCGGGGCTCACCGTGGGCGCGACCTCCCCGCTTCACTCCCCCGGGTTATACAAGTCTCTGAGGCGTCATCCCGGTCACGCATGGTTAAGCCGCCGCTTGTCCCTGGTTTCCGGAATTTGCCAAGGAGGCCAGGAATTGGCCCACATGTTTGGAAATAGAAGCGCTTTCCACGGATCCAATCGTCAATCCATGACCCCCGGTCTGGGTCTGTTCCACCGCGTTGCAAACTGCCCGCATGAGGGATTCCACACGCGGGTGGGGGCGCATTGATTCCAGCACCTTGTCTTCCACGCCTTCAAAGGCGCAGGGGATCATGGTGGTGGCCACCTGATGACCAGGAAAAGCACCGTCTCCCGCGTGCAGGCACGAGACATCCGTTCCGATGATGCCGATGCCAGCCCGCTTGAGGCTGCCTGCCCACAAGGCTGAATCCAGATCAGTTTCCCAGGTGATGGCCCAATCCAATCGGGGCAGACAATCGCTCGGCACCGAGGCTTGGCTTTCCGATTGCGCAAGGAGGGCGCCATTCCAGGCCGGCAATCGTTCAGCAACTTTGGCCAGCGAATTCAGCCGTTGTTGCCACTTTCCGTCCCGATCCGGCATGCGAACCACCAGAGCCACATCCTCGGTACCGGATAAGCCTTGGGCGCATGCCGACAGCACCCGTACTCCGGCCCAATGATCTTTCAGTGGGTCCCAACGCAGCAGAACCACGCAGGAAGGGTTATCCATGGGGGCCGGGTTGAGCCAAGCCGGTTGGGAAGGCTTTTTGAACTGTTTTCTAACCCATTTCCAGGTGCCCAGCATTGACTGGTTCAGCCAGCCAGGCATCCGTTCCTTGATCTGATGGTGGTAGGTTTTTCTTGCCCAGAAATAGGCTTTTTTTGTCACTCCGCTGGGAACATAAGCCCCTTCCTGCCAGATCTCTCGCACATCCGGAGGGCCGCCGGGGCCCAGCGGCAACCGATGGGCAATGAATCCATCCGCCGTCGAGCCGGAAGTGGCAAGGGGATTGGTCTCACCGGCCAAGGGCATCAAGAAGGTTTGTCCGTTGAAACCGCCCTCCGCCCAAGCGTCCCTGGTCAGTGGCGAAGCCGCCAGCAATCCCTGCACGTAAGGGAGTGTCAGGCTCCAATTCCATCGGACATCCTGGAAAAGCGGTCGGCAGGGAACTTTGGCTTGGTCCCAGTGGCTGGCGGTGACCAGCGGGGCATCCGGCCACGGGTAAACCTGGTGCGGTGGACGAAACTGGATGACCACCGGTTTTTTGCCCTGGCGGCGAACCCGCGTGATGTGGTGCGGCAGGCTAGATTCCGGTTGGTCCAGCTCGGTGGTTGGAGCCACTTGGCGGAGAATCGGGCTCCAGTTGGTCCATAATTGCTGGTGCCAGCGGGCAACTTCCGGCATCGGCCCGGCGTCGGCATCCTCGCGCACTGGAGGCACCAACAGCAGGTGCAAATCTTCAATAGTTGTGAGACGCCCATCCATGGGCTGTACTCCTTCCGTCCTTGGAGGAACGCACATCATGCGGCCTGACCCCCGGGTAGGTCAAGCGAGCAGGTTTCCTATGGCTAGGTTGTCTTGGGGATTCAAGACAACTTCTTGCCAAGAATAGGACTAAGCTGGCTAAGTGTTTTGCGTAGCTTGGTGAATGTGGCGAAGTCGATGGTCTGCATCCCGTCCGAGGCGGCCTTGTCCGGGTTGGGGTGGATTTCTAACAGCAAGCCATCCGCTCCGGCAGCCAGCGAGGCCAAAGCCATGGGGGGTACATAGGCCCGCTTCCCGGTCCCGTGGCTCGGGTCGATCAGCACCGGCAGGTGGGATGTCGCCTGAAGGGGAGGAACCACGGAGAGGTCCAGCGTGTTCCGGCTATGGTCATTGAAGGTGCGCACTCCCCGTTCGCACAGCATGACCTGACGGTTGCCGCCGGCGAGGATATATTCAGCCGCCATGAGCCACTCCTCCAGCGTGGCGGACATCCCACGTTTTAAGAGCACCGGCTTTTTCATTTTTCCCACCCGTCGCAGCAGGGCGTAGTTCTGCATGTTGCGGGTGCCAATCTGGATGATGTCGGCGGCGTCCTCCACAGCCTCGGCTTCCTCGGTGTCCATCAGTTCGGTGACAATGCCAATCCCCGTTTTGGCCCGGACTTTTTTCAGGATTTCCAAACCCTCCCGCCCCATTCCCTGAAAAGAATACGGGCTGGTCCGCGGCTTGAAGGCACCCGCACGAAGCAGATGAACTCCCTCGCTTTTCAAAAATTCGGCAATTTCAAGCGTCAATCCCTCGCTCTCCACCGAGCATGGCCCGGCGATCAGCGTGAAATTGCCACCCCCAACCGTTGTCTGCGGGGTTTTCACCACGGTGTTGTCCGGGTGCATTTCACGGCCGGCCAGTTTGTATGGACGGGTGACACGCACCAATTCGAGCACCCCTTCCATCGACGCCAGCCGGTTCGGATCCACCGCGGTGATGTTGCCAGTGATACCGATGGCTGTCCGGGTGCTACCAGGCAAGGGATGAGCTTGCAATCCCATGCTTTCAATTGCTTTCGCAACGGCATCAATGTTTTGCTGGGAAGCGTTTAAATGCATAACCACAAGCATTGGATTCAATCCTTTTTCGGAAACAGCCAAGGCTTTGCCTGGTTTCCATCAGACCTGCCAATTGCCAGTACACTGGCCTCAAGGTAGCAAGAATGGATGGAGCAGTGGTCGGATTGGGGTAATTCCCACAAGTCGACCAAGTCTCCCCTAAAAGGCCCAAGGCAAGGACGAAGCCATGGCCGGTTCACTGGTTGTCGCGCAATTCCTGGTGATTTGGTCCGTTCTGGGCCAGTTTTCCGAACAAACCCTGGCCCAAAATGTCCAGTTGCGGCGAGATCCACTGACGGTCCTTCGGGACGGGAAAATACAAGCAATCCATACGGCCGGGGAATGGCCTTCCCGCCGGGCCTCCATCCTTCAGGGCATGGAATCAGCCATGGGCCCGTTCCCCCCCAACTCCATTCGTGGCGACTTGCGGTTCAAACGGCTGGATACCCCGGTCAGGGTATCGCGCCATACCCGCCAAAAGGTCAGCTTCGAACCCTCCCCGGGTACCCAGGTCAAGGCCTGGCTATTGGTCCCGCATGCCTCCGAGTCGGCTAGCCAGTCAAAAAAATATCCAGCCATGCTTTGCCTCCACCAAACCATTCCCATCGGCAAGGATGAGCCGGCCGGTCTCGGCCCCACCCTTTCCAAGCGGCAGGCTTTTGATTTGGCGGATCGGGGCTTTGTCTGTCTGGCGCCGGATTATCCAAGTTTTGGCGAGTATCCCTGCGATTTCAAAGACACTTCGTGGAAATCGGGAACCATGCTGGCCATTTGGAACAACAGCCGCGCTGTGGACCTGCTTTGCTCCCTTCCCGAGGTGGACCCGGCGAGGGTAGGCGCGATCGGTCATAGTCTGGGCGGGCATAACACCCTGTTCACCGCGGTATTCGAGCCCCGCATACGGGTGGCGGTGACCAGTTGCGGATTCACCTCGTTTACCAGATACATGAAGGGTGACCTAACCGGTTGGACTTCCAACCGCTACATGCCCCGCATCAGCGCCGTGTATGCCAAGGATCCTGCAAGGATGCCTTTTGATTTTCCCGAGGTGTTGGCGGCAATAGCCCCACGCGCGGTCTTCATCAGCGCTCCCACCCGCGATGACAATTTTGATCTCCAAGGGGTGAGAGATTCCGTCGCCACGGCTGCTGGCGTTTTCCGGCTGCTCGGCGTTCCGGACCGGCTCCAATTGCGGGCCCCGGAGGGCGGCCACGACTTCCAGGAGGAGACTCGCCTGGAAGCATACGATTACATCGCCAAGGTGCTTGCTGAACAATCCGCCAACAAGGTGCCTGACACCCGGGGGAAATGACCATGACCGACTCGGCCCGCGCGGATTTCGTCCGTGAAAAACCGGACACCCACTCCAAGGCGCTGCGCATCAACCTCGACCACCGCAGGTACGGCACATTCGCGGAGATCGGTGCGGGGCAGGAGGTGGTCCGCTGGTTTTTCCGGGTGGGTGGCGCCGCGGGAACCGTGGCCAAGAGCATGTCCGCCTACGACATGACCGTGTCGGATGCCATCTACGGGCCGTGCGAGCGTTATGTGAGCCGTCCCCGCCTCGAATCCATGCTGGAGCACGAGCAAAAGCTGAACCTGGACCGCCTCATGGACAAGCGGGGCGACACCACCGCCTTTTTCACCTTCGCCAACACAGTCTCCGCCAAGAGTTACAAGGGAGGGAATCGCGAGTGCCACGGCTGGCTGGGGGTCCGTTACCAGCTTTATCCCCGCGATCAGGACAGTGAGATCATCATCCATGTCCGTCTCCTGGACACCGAGAACCTGCTCCAGCAGGAGGCCCTCGGCATTGTGGGGGTTAACCTGCTCTACGGCGCCTTTTACCACCACCATGAGCCCGAAGTTCTGGTCGAGTCGCTCCTCGACAACCTCAGCACCACCCGTATCGAGATCGACATGATCGAGTTCTCGGGTATCGGCTTCCGAATGGTCGACAACCGGGTGATGAGCCTGAAGCTGGTCCAGCTCGGGCTCAGCAAGGCGGCCATGTTCGACGCGAACGGCAAAGTGTTGCAGCCCTCCGAGTTCTTCTACAAGAAGAACATCCTGGTCGAGCGCGGCAGCTTCCGCCCCGTCACCCATGTCAACCTGGACATGCTGCGCTGCGCCCGGGAAAAGTTCGCCGCCGAGTTGCCGCCCGAGGAGCGCGACCAGATTGTCAGCGTCACCGAGCTGACGATGAGCAACCTGCAGCAGACCAATACCAATTCCAGCAATTCCGATTTCCTCGCCCGGGCTGACATACTCGCGGCATGCGGCATGACAACACTCATCAGCGATTACTTCGAGTACTATCGTCTGGCGGCCTTTCTGACCCAGCATTCCTCCAAGCGGGTTGCCTTGGTGATGGGTATTCCAAGTCTCAAGGACCTGTTTGATCCCAAGTATTACGGGAATCTGGACGGTGGTATCCTCGAGGCGTTCGGTAGGCTTTTCAAATTCGACCTCAAATTGTACATCTATCCGTTTTTTGATCGCGAGGATGGCTCCGTTATCAACCTGGAGAATTTCCGCGTCGATCACGAGCTCCGAAACCTCTTCAAGTATTTGATGGATCGCGGCGTGATGATCCCTCTGGACAACTACAAGGAAGAGTATCTGCACATCTTTTCCAGGGAGGTGTTGCAACTGATCGCCAAGGGCAGCCGCACTTGGGAAGACATGGTCCCTCTTCCAGTGGCCAAGCTAATCCGGGATCGCGGGCTGCTTGGATGCCCGAAAACCCAGCCGCAATAATCCGGGCGAACCGCGTTTTTTTTGGCTAGGAGATGGAAATAATGCGCAGTTGGTTGCCGAGCCTCGCCTTGCTCGTAATGTCATCGTCGGGCCTTTTCGCATGGCAGCCAGGCGCTCTTCCCCTGGAAGGCAGTTTTAGGTTCACACCTTCCGCCTCGGAGGACCGTGTCCCTGCCGCCTACCGCATGGAGCCGGCTGACTTCGCGTTCAAGACAAAGCGGCTCCACGCCGTGGAAGGCGCGTACACGGTATATTCCCTGCAGTTTCCATCGCCCGTGAAGTCCCCTTTCCCGGAAAACAACACGGTGCATGCCCGGTATTACCTGCCGGAGGGGAAAGGGCCTTTCCCGACAACCGTGGTCCTGGACATTCTGGCGGGTAGTGAAACCATTCCCCGGCTGATGTGCGACCATCTGGCCCGCAAGGGGGTGGCGTCCTTGCATGTCCAGTTGCCTTATTACGGCCCAAGAAAGCCTAAAAACGCCAAGGTCAAACTGCTCTCGACCAACCTGCTGGTCACCTTGCCGGCAATCCGTCAGGCGGTTTTGGATTTGCGTGTCACCAACGCCTGGCTGCGCTCCAGGCCAGAGGTGGATGCGGCCCGGTTGGGAATTTCCGGAACCAGCCTCGGCAGTTTGGTCTCCGCACTGACCGCGGCAATGGAAGACCGGTACCGAAAGGTGGTCATCCTGCTGGGGGGGGGAGGATTCGTGGATGCCTATTACACCCACCCTCAGGCCCGGGAGGCTGTCAAGACTTTCGAGGCTTCCGGTGGCACCAAGGATTTTGCCCGCTTCCTCTTCGCCCCGTACGACCCCGCCACATGGGCCGCCCGGCTGGCCGGACGGGATGTTTTGATCATGGCAGGCAAGCAGGATGAGGTCATCTTCCCGGAAATGACCGAGAAATTATGGTTAAAGGCGGGAAAGCCCGAAATTGTCTGGTTCGACTGCACCCATCTGGGCGCGGTGCGTTTTCTTCCCGACGCCTTGAATCGCATTTCCTCCCACATGGTTAAACCTTGCCCAACCAAGGTGGAGATGAAGTAAGCTGTTGATTGGGCTCTGGCCCCCGAGCGGTCGGGAAAGGATCGCCGGTAGCAACGGGGAGGATTCCCATGCTTGGTTGGAATGGAATATCCATGGGCACTTTGGGTTTAGGCCTCCTGCTCATCGCAGGTCGGGCCAATGCCCAGGATGCCGCGCCCGATTCCCCGGTCAATCCCATGGATCGTGTGGTGTCCCTGCGATTGGAGGGGGATGTTCCCCTGCGTCAGGCGCTCGGGTCCATCGGTGAGTCGGTCGGTATCAGGTTTTCCCTCGATACGCGTGTACTGGCCGGGATGCTGGCAGAGGGGGAAGAGCCACGCTGTCCGGCCCCCAACGGTCGTCGCAAGGTGTCCGACCATCTGGAAAGGCTCCTGGGGCCCGAAGGACTCGTCGCGGTTCACCTGGACGGGGCCTGGTTGGTCACTGCCGAGGACCGCGCCTTCCATCTGCAAATGCGCCAGAAGGTCGATCTCGACTGGAAGGATTGCAGACTCGAGAAGGGTCTCGAGGAGTTGGCCGAATCCAAAAAAATCAATTTGTTGGTCGATCCGCGAAAAGCGGCCCTTGGAAGGACCCCGGTCACGCTCCGTTTGCGCGGTGCCAATTTGGAAGCCGCCCTGCGTCTGGCGGCTGAAATAGCGGGATTGACCCCTGTCCTGGTCGGCAATGTGGTCTTTTTCACCACGCCTGATTCAGCACGGTCTCTTCGCGGTGGCGAGCTTTCCGGGCCGGGCGGTGGAGACCTCATTCCGGCGGGCCTTTTCGAAAGGGAGGGGTTTGTCGGCCCCGCTCCCGCACTTCCCCCGCTGAAGCCGGTTCCCGAAACCCGCCCCCTTCCCAATCCGGGTCCCGCGGCTCCCCCGCCCGGCGTTCCACCGATGGGGGCCGGACCAGGCCCCGGCGGCGCTCCTTTCCTGCGTGACGGGGAAGACTGATGATTTCGGTTGTTGTCCCTGTGAAGGATGAGGTGGCCACGCTGCCCGATTTGGTGAGCCGTACGCTCGAGGCCGGAACCCGATGCGGCCAATCCTTGGAGATCATCCTGGTCGATGACGGCAGTGCCGACGGCTCCTGGCAGGAAATTCAAAAGTTGGCCGCCAGCCATACCGAGGTTTCCGGGCTAAGGCTCCGGAGAAATTTCGGCAAGGCTGCGGCCCTGATGGCTGGGTTCCACGGTGCCAGAGGCGATTTGATCCTCACCCTCGACGCCGACTTGCAGGATGACCCGGCCGAATTGCCCGCCATGCTGGCCCATATGGGGCGGGGAGGGCCCCAAGGCGAGCCCTTGGACTTGGTCTGCGGCTGGAAGAAAAAGCGCAATGACCCATGGCACAAGGTCTTCCCCAGCAGGGTTTTCAACTGGATGATCGGCGCCCTGACGGGGGTGAGGCTGCACGACCACAATACCGGCCTCAAGCTCTACAGGTCAGAAATCTTCAAGGAGGTGCGAATTTACGGGGAATTGCACCGGTTTGTGCCGGTTTTGGCCGCCTCTCGGGGATTTCGCGTGGGTGAGATTCCGGTGACCCACCACCCCCGCCGCCATGGCCAATCCAAATACGGGATGATGCGTTTCCTCAAGGGTTTTCTCGATCTGTTGACCGTCAGTTTTCTCACCGGATTTGGCAACCGCCCCAAGCATCTCCTTGGGGCGATTGGGTTGGTTTCCATCCTTTTCGGTGGTTTGGCCCTGGCATGGCTTTCCACCATCTGGTGCATTCGGTTGGCGGACCCGGAATTCGGGGAGCCACTCCACCGCAGGCCGCTCTTGATCGTTTCCTTGGGGGCCCTTCTGTTTGGTGTTCAGATGCTCTCCCTGGGCTGGATTGCCGAGCTCATCTTGTCGGTCCGGTCCAATGATGCCTTGCCCTATTCCATAGCGGCCAGAACCGGTGAAAAAGAGTCGGTATGATCGGACCCCGCTCCCCGTGGCCTGTGGCCCGTTTTTGTCCGGTCCGCTAAGATGTCATTTCGGAAATTCCGCTGTCAAACCGTGGCGGCAGTCTCGGGGAAAATCGAATTCCCCGGCCTATTTTTTTAAATCAGGGTGCTATCGGCCATGCAAGAACGAAAGAGCCTCATGACAACCGGCGGCCCAAGCCGCGCTCCCAACCGTGCCATGCTGCGGGCGGTCGGTTTTGTTGAGGAGGATTTCAGCCGTCCCGTGGTGGGCGTGGCCAGCCTGTTTTCCGACATCACACCCTGCAACGCGCATCTCGACAGGCTTGCCCGCAAGGCGATCGAGGGTATTCGTACCGGTGGCGGGGTTCCCCAGGTCTACGGGGCCCCCACCGCGTCTGATGGCATCATGATGGGCCATCAGGGGATGCGGTACTCCCTGGTCAGCCGCGAAGTCATCGCTGATTCCATCGAGGTGGTTTCCGCGGGCATGAACCACGATGCCATTGTGGCCATCGGTGGCTGCGACAAGAACATGCCGGGTTGCCTCATGGCGCTCGCCCGCCTCAATGTTCCCGGAGTTTTCGTCTACGGCGGCAGTATCATGCCCGGCGTGGGCGAGCACGGGGAAGACCTCGATATCGTTTCCATTTTCGAGGCGGTCGGCCGCGAGCAGGCCGGCAAGCTCGATGCCAAAGGCGTCCACAAGATCGAGTGCGAGTCCTGCCCCGGTGCCGGTTCCTGCGGTGGCATGTACACGGCCAACACCATGTCCAGCGCCATCGAGGCCATGGGCATGTCCCTGCCTTACGATGCCAGCTACCCCGCGGTCACAGCCGCGAAGGAGCGCGAGACCTTCCTCGCGGGCATCGCCGCGGTCAACCTCGTTCAGGCGGGCATCAAGCCGCGGGATATCATCACCCGCAAGTCGATTGAGAACGCCTACACGCTGGTGCTGGCCCTTGGCGGGTCCACCAATGCCGTCCTTCACCTGATGGCGATCGCGCGAGAGGCCGAAGTGGAATGGAACCTGGCCGATTTCGAGCGATTGGGCGCGAAAATTCCCCACCTTGCCGATCTGAAGCCAGGCGGTCGCTATGTGATGTTCGACCTGCACAAGGTCGGCGGCACTCCCGCTGTGCTGAAGGCGCTGCTGGACAAGGGCCTGTTGCACGGGGATTGCATCACGGTCACCGGCAAAACTCTGGCCGAGAATCTGAAGGATGTCCAGGGTATCTATTCACGCAAGCAGGATGTGGTTCGTCCGTTCGATAAGCCGATGCACGATACCGGGCACATCGTGGTTCTCCACGGCAACCTGGCTCCCGATGGCTCCGTGGCCAAGGTGGCTGGCCTGAAAAAGCGCAGCATCACCGGTCCTGCCAGAGTTTTCGATGGCGAGGAGGCCTGTGCCAAGGCCATCGCCGAGCGAAAGATCAAGGATGGCGATGTCGTTGTCATCCGCGGGGAAGGCCCCGTGGGCGGTCCAGGCATGCGCGAGATGCTTGCCGTCACGGCGGCTCTCGTCGGTCAGGGATTGGGCGAAAGCGTGGGCCTCATCACCGATGGACGGTTCTCGGGTGGCACCCACGGCCTGGTGGTGGGCCATGTCTCCCCCGAGGCCTACAAGGGCGGTCCCATCGGCGTGATCCACGATGGCGATTCCATCACCATCGATGCCGACAAGAAATCCCTCACCCTCCATGTGGATGAGGCCGAGTTGAAGAAGCGCCTTGCCGCCTGGAAGCAACCTCCCCTCAAGGTCACCCGCGGTGTGCTGCTGAAATACGCCAACACGGTCAAATCCGCCTCTGAGGGGGCCATCACTTACTGACCGTCGGCCAAGTCGGCGATTCGGAAGGAATTGTTCTGTTCGGCGGGGCTTCCAGACGGGGCTCCGCCGCGCTCTTGCAGGGAATGGTCAACGGACGGAAATCATCAACAGCAAGCCTGATTGGGGCACCCATGAGCGAGCAGTACATTTGCACGATCGAAAGTTTGAACAAGGTCGTCAACCGCAAGGAAATCCTCAAGGACATTTGGCTGTCCTTTTACCCCGGGGCCAAAATCGGCGTCATCGGCGGCAACGGCGCCGGTAAAAGCACCCTCATCCGCATCATGGCCCAGGTGGACAAGGACTATGTCGGCACCTGCCGGCCCGCCCCGAATATCCGCATCGGGTATGTGCCGCAGGAACCCCGCCTCGATGAGTCCACCGATGTGAAGGGAAACCTCGAATCAGCCGTGGCTCCCATCCGCGCTCTGCTAAACCGCGAGCAGGAGATCGGCGAGAAAATGGCCGAAGCCTCGGCCGAGGAGATGGACAAGCTGATGGAGGAGCTGAACACCGTCCAGGACAAGATCAACGCGTGTGACGCCTACAACCTCGACCGGAAGCTCGAGATCGCCATGGATGCGATGCGCCTGCCCCCGGCTGATGCCAAGCCGACCCAGTTGTCAGGCGGCGAGCGCCGTCGCGTCGCCCTGTGCAAGGTGTTGCTCGAGCAGCCCGACATGCTGCTGCTGGATGAACCCACCAACCACCTCGATGCGGAAAGCGTCAGTTGGCTGGAAATGCACCTGAAGGAGTTTCCCGGAACTGTGGTTTCCGTGACCCACGACCGTTATTTCCTCGACAATGTCGCCGACTGGATCCTTGAGATGGAGCGGGGTGTGGGTCACCCCTTCAAGGGCAACTACACCGCCTGGCTGGAGCAGAAACAGGAGCGCCTCCGGCGGGAGGAAAAGGCCGAAAGCGCCAGGCAGAAGCAACTCCGGCGCGAACTGGAATGGGCCCGTACCTCACCGAAGGGCCGCCTGGCCAAGAACAAGGCGCGCTTGGCGGCCTACGAGCAGCTTGCCGCCCAGGAGTACGAGGAACGCGAGGATGAATTGATCCTCCAGATACCCCCCGGTCCCCATTTGGGTGATCTGGTCGTTCGCGCCGAGGGGGTAAAGAAGGCATTCGGCGATCATGTCCTCTTTGAGGATCTCAACTTCAATCTGCCCAAGGGTGGCATCGTCGGGGTCATCGGCCCCAACGGTGCCGGCAAAACCACGTTGTTCCGCATGATGGTGGGCGAGGAAAAGCCCGATGAAGGCACCTTGCGGGTGGGCGATTCGGTCATGCTCAGTTATGTCGACCAAAACCGCGACAGCCTTGCCCCCGAAAAGACCGTCTTCGAGGAGATCACCGGCGGCACCGATACCCTGCTGCTGGGCAAGCGAAAGGTTCCCTCAAGGGGATATGTCTCCCGATTCAATTTCAAGGGCACTGATCAACAAAGGAAGGTGGGCGAGCTGTCAGGCGGTGAGCGTAACCGCGTGCACCTGGCCAAGTTGCTGCGCCGTGGCGGCAATTTGCTGCTGTTGGACGAGCCCACCAACGACTTGGATGTCGACACTCTGCGCGCCCTGGAGGAAGCCCTCACCAATTTTGGCGGTTGCGCGGTGGTCATCACCCACGATCGCTGGTTCCTGGATCGTATCGCCACCCACATCCTCGCCTTTGAGGGGGATGGAAAAGTGGTCTGGCATGATGGGAACTTCCAAAGTTATGAGGAGTTGCGCCGTCAGCGCCAGGGCGATTCGGGCGAACAGCAAAAGTTCAGGCACAGGAAGCTCACCTGATCCATGGAACCCGGCCTCCGGGAAAGGACCGCATGCTCGAGCTTGTAGGCGCCGTCAAGCATTACCGCCAGGGAAACCGCGTCATCGAGGCGGTCCGTGGTGTCGACATGCGTGTTGAGGCGGGTGAGTTTGTCGGAATCATGGGGCCCAGTGGTTCCGGGAAATCAACCCTCATGCACCTCATGGGTGGTTTGGATACCCCCACTGCGGGAACCGCCCTATTCGAGGGGCGAGACCTGGCCTCCATGTCCGATGCGAATCGCACCATCCTGCGCCGCACCCGGCTGGGGGTGATTTTCCAGTTTTTCAACCTTCTTCCCACCCTCACGGCCGAGGAGAATGTGGCTCTCCCGCTGTTGTTGCGGGGGGACCGGCGGGCCCCGTCCATCAAGGCCGCGGCCGCTGTTCTGGAACGCGTTAATCTGGCAAAAAGGGGCCGGCACCTCCCGGAGGAGATGTCTGGCGGGGAGATGCAGCGGGTCGCCATCGCCAGGGCTCTGGTCCTGAAGCCGGCCGCCGTTCTCTGCGACGAGCCCACAGGAAACCTCGATTCTGAAAACACCGCACAGATTCTCGATCTGCTGGGCGATCTGCCCAAATGTGAGCGCTGCGCTGTGGTCATGGTCACCCACGATGCCGCAGCCGGTTCCAGAACCGATCGTCTTGTCCGGATTCGCGATGGGAAAATCGCCGGCGAGGAATTCCCCCGCCGGCAATCGGTCGGGGTCTGACCATGCTTCCCATCGCCCGTATGTTGGTTCCGGCCCAGTTTTCCAAGCAGCCCGGCCGGACCTTCTTGATCATCCTGTCCATCGCGCTGGGTGTCGCCACCCTGGTGGCTACCCAGTCCCTGAAGCGAGGTATTTCCGAGGGGAAAAAAGACCCCTTCGCGCGGGGAGATTTGCTGGTTCTCAATGGACGCGCGGGGGTTCCCCTGACTTTGGCGGATGAGCTGGCTCGGGCCGGTATTCCCGGTGTGGCCGGCGTTCAGGCCTTGGTCATCGGCCGCGCCCTGGTGCAGACGGAGGAAAACCCCAATCGCCCTGTTTTCGTGCTGGGTTGGGCTGAGGGTGATTCCAGGAAACGGGCCATTCCCGATCTCAACAGCCTCCGCAGGCAGGTTGAGGAGCAGGGGCTTTCACTCGAGGTGGCCGCCAGTTTGAATCCCCTGCTGCTCCTTTCAAAAACACCCGTGGTTGCCGGCGGGGACTTGGGCCTCCTGGGCCAGCCGTTCACCATGCGCGCTGGTGCTGGAAAACTGGAATGCCTGGCTGTGGGTTCCATCCAGGCAAACGCGAAGGCTGGTGATTCCAGGCTGACTCCAGTTTTGGGCCAGGTTGTCGCCATGGGTGCCATCCAGGCAGGAAGTCTCATCTTTCCCGAACGGCCCGGAACGGTGTCCCGACTGGACCTGATGCTGATGTCCGGGGCAGACCGGGAAAAAGTCCGCGCTGCCGTGGCTCAAAAGTTGGGTGATCGTGCCGAGGTGCACACGGTGGAGGAGGAGGAGAGCCTCGTCGGCGATGTCACCAGCGGCCTGGAACTCGGATTCCAGGTGGGAGGCCTTGGCTCCCTCATCGTCGGACTGTTCCTTGTTTACAACGTGATGTCCGTGGGGGTGGAGGAGCGCAGGCGGTTCATCGGTATCCTCCGTTGTGCCGGTGGTACCCGTGGTCAGGTGGCTGGCCTGTTTCTGCAGGAGGCTGCCTGCCTGGGCCTAGCCGGAAGCTTGCTCGGCATCCCGCTGGGTTTGGGAATCGCCCGCCTGGTGGTTGGCCCGATGGGTAATGCCCTGGAGGAGGTTCTTGGTCGTCCGACGGGTGAGGCCGCCATTCACCTGGATTGGTCCAACTCACTTTTGGCCGTGGCCGCCGGCTTGTTGACAGCCTTGGTGGCAGCGCTCCTACCGTCATGGCGTGCCTCCATGGAGCCGCCCGCGGGTGTGGTGCGTCAATCCGGTGCGGGGGTTTCCCGTGATTGGCTCAAGTCTTCCTTGCCCATCTTGATGCTGGTTGGAGGGTTGGCTTTCACCGCCTGGTGCATGGTCGAATTCAGGCACCAACTGCCCAACCGCCTGGGCGCTTTTGGGGGACTGGCGGTCCTTCTGGTGGCCTGCCTCCTTGCGGCTCCCCTCGTCGCCAGCCTGGTTGGGCGGGCCAGCCAATCACTCACAGAATTTCTTCCCGGTGTTGGTTTGCGTTTGGCCGCGGATAATCTGGTGCGTTCGGGTCAAAGGACCGGTTTGGTGATCGCGGCCTTGGGGGCGACGGGGGCTTTGGTCGTCCAAACCGCCGGCTTTCTGTACACCACGGAGACCTCGGTTTTTTCCTGGGTCCGCGACAAGGTCGGTGCGGACCTGCTGGTCACTTGCGGCAGTGGCTTCACCAGCTATGTCTCGTCGGTCACCATGGCCGAAACCATGCCGGCCCGGGTGGCTGAACAATGCGGGCCTGACCTGCGGGCCTGGATGGCTGTCCGCCTCGGCAGGGTGGACCTCGATGGGGTGATCACCTACATGTTGGGGGTCAACATGGATGGTGTGGCTAACACCGAAGATGTGCCGCTGGAGATTGTCCACAAGGCCCGCCAAAACATGGACGCTTTCCGCAGCGGTGGAGTCTTTGTTTCCGAGAATTTCCTGGGAAGGCACAAAAAGAAAGTGGGGGACACGCTGCGGATTCCCACCGCCCAGGGCGAGGCGACCCTGAAGATCTTGGGTTCGGTCGTTGATTACACCTGGAAAGACGGAACCCTGCTCGTCCACCGCGATTGGCACCTGCTTCATTTCGGTGACCGCGGTTATGACATCATCGATGTGTGGTTGAAAAAGGGGGCCGATGTGGTGGCGGTCCGTCAACGCCTGGAAAATTCACTCGGCAAATCCGATGCCCTGTTTGTCATAGACAGCCCCACCATGCTGGATGAGATACGCTCGCAATTGACCAAGGTGAACCAGCTTGCCTACGCCCAGCAGTCCATCTTGGGCCTGGTTGCCCTGCTCGGGGTGGTCAGTGCCTTGTTCATCTCGGTTCTGCAGCGCAAGCGGCAGTTGGGACTTCTCAGGGCTGTGGGGGCCACCCGCTCCCAGATCCTTTGGACGGTCACGGCCGAGGCGTTGTTGATGGGTTTCGCGGGCAGCCTTCTTGGTTTGGTGGCGGGGGTTCTGTTGGAATGGTACGCCCTGGACATCATGCTTTGGGATGAGGCCGGGTTCCGTTTCCCGCTGTTGATCCCATGGGGGGAATGTCTGATCGTTTTGGGCGCGGGCACTCTGATGGCAACCATCATCGGCCTCTGGCCGGCTTACATGGCCACCCTGCTGGACATTCCCGAGGCCGTCGCCCAGGAATGATTAGGCTCCGAGCCGCTTTCGGATGACTTGAATCACATTTCAGGTTCTAACGGTTCGTCCTCGTCCGCTTTTCCCTCCAGGACAGGTCGGCGAACCCTGGGTTTTTCCTCAACCGGTTTTCCATTGCGCTGGCGGCTCAGATGGGTCGCCGCAAGATCCTCCAACAATGGGTTGAGGATGATGGCCGCCCCGGCCAGGGCCGCCCAGGCGGAATCCTCCTCCGGTTTTGATTGGGGTTCCGCAACCGTGGGCAGTGCAGGGACCGCATCGGGCAACGGAGGTGAAACCTGGATGATCTCCGCCAATGGGGGTGGATCCAGCAGGATTTTCACCACTTCCTGTTCGGTTGGCAAAAACCGGGCTTGTTGGTCCATGAGTGGCCTCGGGCTGATGGCTGATTAAAACCCATCTGACATCGGATCCATTATCGGTTCAAGGCCCAAATACTCCTGCCACCATCCACGGGTAGGCACACCCCGGTGATGAAGTCGTTCTCCACCAGAGATAAAACCGCTTGGGCAACATGGTCGGGAGTTCCTTCCCGCTGCACGAGTGTTGCACCAATCGCCTCCTCCCGCTCCGTGGGGGAAAGATCAGGCGGTAGCATCACCGGGCCTGGTTCCACGCAATTCACCCGTACCTTGGGGTTTCGTTTCCCCAGTTCCACAGCCAGCACGCGGGTCAGGATGGGGATGGATCCCTTGCTGGTGTGGTATGCGGCATATTCGGGATAGGGCCTCGTGATCGCCCAATCCCCCAGGGTGACGATGCAGCCTCCCGAGGGTTGGTTGGTCATCCATAAACCGGCTTTTTGGGCGATCAATGCGGTGGAAAGGACATTGCTGCGAAAGGCTTCCAAATAATCTGCCGCGGTCGTTTGCTCCAGCTTTATGGAATTCCAGGTCGAGGCACAGGTGACCAGGGCATCCAACCGGCCGCAGCGATGGCGCAAGGTGGCCAGTAGGCGGTCCACCTGGTCTTCCTCCGCCAAATCCGCCTGGACAACAGTGGTCTCCAGCCCCTCCTGTCCAAGGATTTGGGCAGATTCCGCGGCCTCCTGTGCGGAAGTCCGGTAATGCAGCGCGAGGGAAAATCCCCTCCTGCCCAAGGCCCGGGCCACATGGAATCCCACCCGTTGACGGCCGGCTCCGGTCACCAGCGCCCACCGCTTGACTTCGCTATTCACGCTTCCCGCCCGGGGTTGTTTCCCTGTTTTGCCTTGTTTCCCTACAATTCACCATAACCTTGGCGGGGAATCCCGGGTGATCTTGGTTCGAAAATGACTGATTTCCGCGGTTTTTTTTGGCCCCGCTCGGCGGAGGTGGTGTATGGAAATGTGGCAAACCCTTTTGCTGGTCCTGGTGGGAATCGTCCTGTTGAAGGGGGTGGTTCTGCTGGTGCTCAGCGGTTTCCAGCCAGGTCGGATTGTCCGGGCGATTCAGGCCTTTTTCGCGGCGCTGACCGGCAGCGACCCCGTCGCGGGGGCCGAGCCCAGGGAAGAAAAAGAACTGTCCCCCGAGCCGTTTCGTTTGTTGAAACTCCTCCAGCGCGAGTCTCGTCTGGTGGATCTGCTGATGGAGGATCTGTCTTCTTTCGACGATGCCACCATCGGGTCAAGCGTCCGGCCGGTTTTGGCCAAAGCCCGCAAGGCTTTGGCGGAATATGTTCAGTTGGAGTCCGTTTTGCAGGCGGTTGAAGGGGCCCAAACCACGGTGGAACCGGGTTTTGATCCGGCATCTATCAGGCTGGTCGGAGCCGTGACAGGGCAACCACCTTTCCGTGGTCAGGTGTGCCATCCGGGCTGGAAGGTTAAAAGTCACAAGATTCCGGCATCCCAACCCGGGGCCGGTGGTCTGGTGATCGAGCAGGCCGAGGTGGAAATCTCCGGCTAATCAACTTTGAAGGCAAGCGTTGCTGCATCGGCTACCCGGCCGTTGTCGGAGTTTTTGATCATGGCAGAGCCGGTTTTGGATGTCGGAATAGACCTGGGCACCACCAATTGCGCTATTTCCTACTGCATAAAGGTGGAATCAGAATCGGGGGCTTCCGGCGAGGAGGTGCGTACCCTTCCGGTTCCCCAGGTGGCCCATCCCGGCTCGGTGGAGTCTCGTCGGTTGTTGCCATCGTTCCTGTATCTTCCCGGGGCTGGTGAGGCTGCCCCTGGTTCATTGGATTTGCCCTGGGCCTCCGGCATGGATTTTTCGGTGGGCGAATTCGCCCGTCGCCAAAGCACGTTGGTGCCGATGCGGGTGGTCCATTCGGCCAAGTCATGGCTTTGCCATGGCGCGGTTGATCGCAGGCAACCCTGTCTGCCGTGGCGTGGTTCGCCCGAGGATCGCAAACTGTCGCCGGTGCAGGCATCCACCGCTTACCTGCGCCACTTGGTTGATGCCTGGAACCGGCAAATGGCCGCCGACAATCCGGCTATGCGGCTGGAGAACCAGGCGGTGGTGCTGACGGTGCCGGCTTCCTTCGATCCCGCCGCCCGTGAATTCACAGTGGAGGCGGCGCGTGCCGCCGGTTTGGAAAACATCACCCTGCTGGAGGAACCGCAGGCGGCTTTTTACGCTTGGGTCGAATCACTTCGGGACGACTGGCGCAGGCAGGTTCGGGTGGGGGATCTCCTGCTGGTCTGCGATGTGGGTGGCGGAACCACCGATTTCAGCCTGATTTCGGTTGCCGAAAACTCGGGAGCCCTCGAACTCCAGCGAGTCGCTGTGGGGAATCATATCCTTTTGGGCGGCGACAACATGGACCTGGCACTGGCCCACTCGGCCAGCCAGGAACTGGCTTCCCGCGGGATACCTAAACTGAGCGTTTCCCAGTTCCAGCAATTGGTCCATTGCTGCCGCCAGGCCAAGGAATCCCTGCTGACCGATCCAAACCGTGAGGCGGAGGAGTTCACCCTCTTGGGCCAGGGAACCCGGTTGGTGGGTGGATCCATCAAGGGGCAGATTTCCCGGGCCATGGTGACCTCCTGTCTGCTCGACGGTTTTTTTCCGGTTTGCTCCCTGACAGATGAACCCAAAAAAGCCCGCTTGGGCGGGCTGCAGGAGGCTGGCCTGCCATATGCCCACGACCCGGCGGTGACGCGTCATTTGGCGGCATTTGTCCGCCAGCAGGTGGCCGGGCTGGGAAGGCCTGTCACCGGAATCCTGTTCAATGGTGGGGTTTTTAAATCAACCCCCCTGCGTGAAAGGGTCCTTGACTTGGTGCGCACATGGTCGGAAGGCACCGAGGTGCGCTTGCTGGAGGGGATCGACCTCGATCAGGCGGTTAGTGTCGGAGCCGCTTACTACGGTGCCGCCAAAAGGGGCAAGGGTATTCGCATACGCGGCGGGGCATCCCGCTCGTATTACCTGGGTGTGGAAATTCCCGCCCCCGCCGTTCCAGGCATGGAGCCCCCCATCAAGGCGCTGTGCGTGGTCCCATTTGGGATGGAGGAGGGGACCGCGGCCACTGTTCCCGGGGTGGAACTCAGCCTGGTGGTGGGTGAGCCGGTTCGATTCCGTTTCTTTGCCGGTGCCAACCGCAAGTCCGACAAGCCGGGAGCCTGGCTGGAGGAATGGGAGGACGACCTCGTCGAACTCAACCCGCTCGAGACATCGCTTCAGTCCCAAAAGCCGCCCGGAACCTTGCAGCCCGTTCATTTGCGGGCCTCCATGACGGAGGTAGGCACCTTGGAGCTACACTGTCATAGCATCGACCAAACGGAGAATTGGAAGTTGGAGTTCGAGGCAAGGCACCAATCCTGAAAGACCGGATGAGCCTTGCGGCCCGATCCCAACAAATCCTTGCGAATCTGCAGTGGGATGTTAGTCTAACCAAATGGCCAAGGTGGGCCGTGGATCGGTTTGGAAACAAAGGTCAGGCGGCGGAAATGAGCGACAAATCCAACGAAAAATCCACAGGAATTGCCTTTGGGCTTCTGCTTGCGGTTGTTTGTTCTTATGGGTTTCTCTATCGACTGTTTCCTGATTATACCTCCCCAAACTTGGCTCCAATCGGCGGTTTGGCCCTTTTTTCGGGCTTCATCCTCTCGGCTCGTTGGGGTTGGGTGCCTCCGCTTGCGGTTATGGCTGCCAGTGATTTGGTCCTTTGGCAATGGAAGGGATATCAGCCCTATTTCATTGTCTACGGCTTGTTCGCCTTCTACGGGTTGGTGGGTTCGCTTTGGCGAGGCCGTCTGACGCCCTTGGCTTGGGTGGGCGGCGTGGTTTCCAGCAGCCTTGTTTTCTTCCTGGTGACCAATGCCATGGTGTTTGCCACCAGCTCATTTGATCCTGCATCGCATCCCGGCGCTTGGGCCATCGAGATTCCGACTGATCAATACTCCCACCCCCTCATTCAATACGCCCGAAACTTGCCTGGGTTGGTCACTTGTTACCTGTATGCATTGCCCTTTTATGCCCGCACCTTGGCTGGGGATTTCCTGTTCAGCGCCCTGTTTTTGATGGCGGGTGCGTTGGTTGCCAAGGGCCTCCAACCGCAGACGGCGAGGAACTCCTGATCCTTTGGATAGGAGCTTGATAACCGTAAAATTTTAAGAATTTGCCCGATCTGTTTTGGACAGGCCGGGCGAACCTGTTTTTGGGATTCATTGGCCAGAAAATTGGCTTTATTTGGATTTTCCCGGCGAGGGAACAAGGGGGCAGGTCGCCATCGAGGCATAGCGCGGTTTGTTGCCCGGTACCGACTCCATCACGGTGCAAGTTTCGATCCGTCCAACCGGTGTTTTGTGGTGACGGAAATCAGAATGCAATATTTCCGCCTGCTCCGTGGTGCATTCGTTCAGCCGGCCCAAGGTCACATGCGGATGAAAGGGGCGGTCTTCCACGCGGTACAGGTTTTCACTCACCAAAACTTGGCTGAGTTGTTCCTGGAGGGCGGTTGTCTCCTGCATGCCCCGGTCCAGCCCCGCCCAGAGGATTCTCGGACGCTTTGGCGAGGGGAAAAAACCGATTCCGTTCAAACCCAGAACGAAGGAATCCGTTTGTGAGGCCACCCGGGTGGTCTGTCGGCAGGTTTCCACTACCTCGGTGGTTTTCAACTCCCCCAGGAAAGCCAAAGTGATGTGCAGTTCCTCCTCAGTGACCCACCGCGCGTCCACGCCGCGCGATTTGAGTTCACCGATCCAGGCCAGACAAGCCGCAGCCAGATTCCGGGGAAGGGGCAGGGCGATGAAAGTGCGTGTCCCCCGCATCAGAAGCTGAGCATCTCGCGGTAGGTTTGCAGTCGCTGGTCGATCTCGGCCCGTGTTGTGTTGACAAGGCGCCTCAGGCCGAAGTCTTCCACGGTCAGGCTGGCCACCACGGTTCCGTAGGCCATCGCCCGGCGCAGTCGCCCGTGTAAATGCGTGCCATCCACCGCCAGGCAGGCCATGATTCCACCAGCGAAGCTGTCGCCGGCCCCGGTGGGATCTTCCACTTTCTCCGTGGGATATGCCGGAACTACGAAAACCCCTTCATTCGAGAAAAGCATGGCCCCGTGCTCACCCTTCTTGAGGATCACGAATTTGGGCCCCATCGCGCGCACCGCGTGACCCGCTCGCACCAGGTTGGTCTCACCTGAAAGCAACAAGGCCTCGCTATCGTTCAGCATCAACCCGTCCAGTCGGGGAAGCAGTTTCAACAACGCCTCCTTTTGGGTGGTGATCCAGAAATCCATGGTGTCGGCGACCACCAATTCAGGTTTGTCCACCTGATCCAGGACACCAGCCTGGGTTTCCGGGGAACTGTTGGCCAGAAACACGAATTTGCTGTCTCGGTAGCTGGTGGGAAGGACCGGCTTGAAATGCTCAAATACGCCCAACTCAATCGCCTTGGTGGTCCGGCTGTTCAGGTCGGTGTGGTACTCGCCTTCCCAGAAAAAAGTGTTGCCGGGTTTTCGCTCCAGCCCATCCAGGGGGATGTTGTGCTTTTTGAAGGTGTTGATGTGCTCCTCGGGGAAGTCTTCCCCCACCACTCCAACCAGGCGTGGGCTGGTGAAATGGCTGGCCACCACGGAGAAATACGAGGCGGATCCACCCAGCACCCGCTCGGCCCGGCCACGCGGGGTCTGGATGGTGTCAAACGCGATGGAGCCGACGACTAAAAGTGACATGGATCAGGAACTCCGAAAAGTTTCAGTGAACGGATAAACAAGGCTCAGGCCTGCCCGGCCTTGGCCAAGGCGACTCGGATGCGTTGGATGGCCTCGTCTTTGCCTAGGATGGACAGGATGTCGTAAACACCCGCGCCCACCTCGATTCCGGTGGTGGAAACGCGCAGGGCATGGATCAAAAGGGCCGGGTTGAAGCCTTTTTCGGTCGCATGGGCCTTCAACGCTTCCTCCAGGGTGCCGGTTTCGAAATCGGGTAGCGCCGCCATTTTTTCCACAAAGGCGGCCAGGTGGCCCGGTACCCCTTCCTTGGTTACCCGTTTCGCGAAGGATTTCTCGTCGATGGTCACTTGGGAGGCAAGTATGGGCAAACCGTACTGCAGAATGTCTGAAAACAGCTTCAGCCTGTCGCCCGCGGCCACAATCACCCGGCGCAATTGCTCCAGGCGGGCTGGGGACTCGTTTTCACCCCAAACGCCGGCCCGCTTCAGAAAGGGGATGCATCCTTCCAGTTTTTTTTCAACCGGCAGGCTTTTCATGTATTCGCCGGCAACCCAGTAGAGCTTGTCCGGGTCGAAACTGGCGGGGGAATCGTTGACGCGTTCCAGCGAGAAATTCGAGGTCATCTGGTCGATGAGGATGATCTCGCTGTGGTCATCCAGAGACCAGCCCAGCCGTCCCAGATAATTCACAAGTCCTTCGGGTAGGTAACCCAGTTCCTTGTAAAACGCCACGGTGGCAGGGTTCAAGTCGTCACGGGCGGCGATTTGCTCGGCGGTGTGGCCCAACGACATCAGCTTGGCTTTGATGTCCGGGGTCACGAACTTGGCCATGTCACGCTTGCTGAGTTTCTTCTTGGAGTTTGGTTCGTTCACCACCGGCACATGGGCGAACCGTGGAAGCGCGGCACCCAAGGCCTCGAACGCCACCAACTGAACGGCGGTGTTGCTGAGGTGTTCCGCGGCGCGTACCACATGAGTGATCTGCATCGCGGCGTCATCCACCACAGTGGCAAAGTTATAGAGGGCACGCCCGTCGCCACGCAGGATGACCGGGTCCCCCAACAGGTCGGCGTCCCACTCCACGCGTCCCCGTATCAGGTCTTCCAGGACGATTTTTTTCCCTTCCGGCACCTTCAGGCGAACGGGCAGCTTGTTTTCAAGCACCCGTTTCATGGCCTCATCGGGAGCCATGGTCCGCCCGGGCCCCCGGTGGATATACGGGCGTTTCGACTTTTCGGCCGCCTCCCGCTCCGCTTTAAGTTCGTCGGGTGACAATAGGCACGGATAAGCCTTGCCTTCCAGCACCAGACGGTATGCGGCTTCCTTGTACCCTTCCAACCGCTGGGATTGAAAATAGGGGCCGACAGGCCCGCCAACTTCCGGCCCTTCATCCCAGTGGATACCCAGCCAGCGAAACCCATCCAGGATGGGTTGAAGGGCTTCGGGTTTGTTCCGCTCGCTGTCGGTATCGTCTATGCGCAGGATGAACTGCCCGCCATGCCGTTTGACCAGCAGCCAGTTGAAAAGGGCGGTGCGAACGCCACCGATATGTAGATAACCCGTTGGGCTGGGGGCAAATCGCGCGCGAACCGGACCCATGCTGTCCTCCCGGGCCGAATGGTGGCCCGGGGCTAGTTTACGATTCCTGAATCACCTTGTCCCCCGGCAGGCTTTCCTCTGGGGATCTATATGTTTTCATGGTACCGCGGCCTTCCACCAGCAAAAGCGTGGTGCCCCATTGAACCACTTTCTCTTCCTGGTTGATGATTTCCCGTTTCCAGGTGATATGCCCTCGCCGACCGCGCGATTTTTCCTCGATCCCCATCACCGTGCAACGGACCCGGATGGTGTCCCCGATGAAGACAGGTTCCAGGAAATGCCATTCCTTGATGGCGACAAATGCGAGGGTACGGAGCGGCGGATGGTTGAGGCCAAGGCCGCTGGCCACCGAAAGGACCAGCAATCCATGGGCCACCGGCTTGCGGAACGGGGTGGTGGCGGCGAATTGGTGATCGATATGGATCGGGTTGAAGTCCCCGCTGACACCGGCAAAGTTCACGATGTCCGCCTGGGTGATGGTTCTCCCCGGGCTGGTCCATGTATCGCCTGTTTTTAGATCGCTGTAATACAGGTGGGAAGAGGTGAACATTGGCCTTTCTCCCGGGCACAAGGAATCACCGCGGCCCGTTGCAAACGGGGACTGATTCGGATGGGCGACCATAAAAATTGCCAAGTCGGAAGGCAAGACAATTTTTCAGAACCCAACCGGCGTTTCTGGATGGCGCCATAAAGATGCTAAGTCATTGATATTTAATGGTTTACCTCTGGATGGCCAGGAACGGGCGACCCTCGAGGGAAAGGCGGCCCACCTCCTTCCCGGTGGCGTCCAGCTCCACCAGGGCTCTCCCATCGAAAGAGCAAACCAGCGTGTTCCCATTTGCTAGCCGTTGGGCATGAACAACTGCCGGAACCGCCGCTTCCCAGGAAATCTGACCCTCCTGATTGATTTCCACCAACCTCCCGGTTCCACCCAGGCTGACAAGCATTTTTTCGGGCGAAAGGTCGGCCACACTGGCCCAGTAGGCGGCACCCTGGCTATGGCGTTCCGGCTTCACCATATGGGTGATTTGCCAGGACTCGTTCAGGATTTGGATGTTTCCGTCGCCAGTCACGCAACGCAGGGATCCCTGTGGCAGGCTTTTCACATCCCGGAAGCCGGAGGAGTGGGTGTGTTTTCTGATTTCTTTCCCAACCGAATCCATCTCCACCACTTCCTGAAATGTGGCGATGATGGTGGTTCCAAACGCTGTCCGGATGGCCGAAATAGGCCCCGAGGCCAAGGTTTGTTCCCAGCGCACCTGCCCTGAGCGTGTCCGCTCAGTCACCCGGCAGGCCGTTCGTTCAGCAATCAGCAGGTTCCCCCCGGGTAAAAACTGAACGGAATTGGGGCCGGACAATCCTTCCATGGACCAGAGGGATTTCCAATTATTGCCAAGCTCCTGGATACGCCCCCCCCTTGGCCCATCAAATTCCACCACCAAGGTGCGTTTGGGGTGCATTTTCGCTGGTTGGCCAAGGAATTGGGAATCAGGCTTTTCCAGCCACTCCAACCATGCTTTGGAACACCCGGTCCTGTCGAGTTTTCCAAGGCGCATCAAGGCGACAAATCCGTTGGCTTCCGGGCCGGCGATGGTTTGCAATAATGCTTCTGCCTCCAGGGCGTCTGATTCAGGCAGCGATAACAGCAAACGGGCCAGTTCTTTGGCTGCATCCGTTGACTGCAGGGAAAGCTTTCTCTTTGCCAAAACGAATCGGATGCGCGGGTCCGATTCGTTCGCCCATTCACCCCGATTGGTTCCAGCGATTCCAAAAAGCCCAACTGGGGCCCGGGCTGCCGCCAGACGAAGTAGCGGTGCGGACCCTGGATGTAGCTGCCGGGCCCAATCCCACCGGTTGGTTCGGGCGGAACATTCGAGAAGCCGGTCCATCAGCCACTGGGAGGTGGGGTTCGGTTCCGTTTGCTCCACCCAAGGGATGTAGGCCACCAGCCAATTTTGCAGAAATTCATCGGGGTTTTGTGCCAGCCAGGCCACTGCGGATTCCAGCCAGGCTTCCTGCTGGCGAAAGGGTTGGGACTCCGAGATTTCATCCACCCTGCGGGCAATCTCAGGATCAGCGCCTTCCTTCGCCGCCAAAAGCCTGCCCCGTAACGCTGGCCCTTGGGTCATCAGGCGCAGCGTGGCTTCCTCCCTGGCCGTGAAATCCGCAGATCCCAAACGGCCAAGGTCGGCTTCCCAACTGGACAGCAGGGAGGCGCTGGGAACCAGTTTTTCCATCCTTTCAAGGATGGCTTTTCTACCGGGGCTGACGCCTGCCGATTTGCATGCGGCAACCAGTGGAACAGGGAGGGAGTTTACGGACTCATCCCCAGCCCACGCATGGCCTGCGAGCTTTGCCAAAGTCAAGAAAACCGCTGTGGGAAAAAACACGAAATTCCCCGGCAGGGTGGCAATCGGGCGAGCGTGGTCTGCGAGGCACCCGGGAATTCGGAGAAACCGGGTGATAGGAGGCGTTCAACTATGCCACCCGATTGGGGAACGGGAATGGGCCGGGGGCAACGGAATAAAAAAAGCGTGGTGCGGACAGGTTGTCCGGACCACGCGGGTAAAACGGGAAAGGTTTAAGGTTTGTCAGCCCAGAAGCAGGCTGGGCTCCCAACCGACGCGCTCAGCGTTGGTGCGCAACTTTTCAAGGGCGCGATTCTGGATTTGCCGCACCCGCTCCTTGCTAATGCGAAGCAGGTGACCGATTTGGCGGAGGCTATGGGTGCCACTGCCCGTCAATCCGAAGCGTAGGTCCAGAACCTTTCGCTCCCGTGGGCGAAGCGAATCCATCAAGAATAGCAGGGCCTCCTGGCGCTCATTGTTGTCGCGCAGGATGTTGGTGCCGTTGTCGGGCATGGCCTCTGTCAGCTTGAAGTCGCTGTCATCATCCAAAACCGCGTTCAGCGATACCGGTGTTCGGGTAGCGGTTTGAAGATGGGTTAAATGCTCCAGACTGCTGCCGGTTCTCTTGGCCAACTCCTGCGGAGTGGGAAGGTGGCGACCACCATGGGCCAGCGCCTCGGATTCCTGCTGCAAAAGGCCCAATTCCTGCAGGTGGTGGGGCGATAGGCTCACGAGGTGGGATTGCCTGGCCACCGCGATCTGCAAAGTCTGCCGAATCCACCAGGTCGCATAGGTGGCCAACCGGGTGCCGTGGCTCACATCAAACCGGTCGATGGCCTGCATCAGGCCGCAAACGGCTTCCTGCAACAAGTCGGCGTAGCTGAGGGCATGATGACGGAAGCGTTTGGCCACGTGCGCAGCCAGACGAATGTTGGCGGAGGCCAACCGGTGTTTCAGGTGGACATACTGGTCATGGAGCTTCTTCACCGCGGGAGCACCCAACCGGGATTGCTCGGTGCAAGCTTCACGGATGAATTGGGCCATCGGCCAGGGTTCAAGTGGGGGCTTTTGCGCCCGGAGCTTGGGAAATGATTTGATGAGGGTTCGAATCAGGGCGTTTTTCACTTCCCAAAAGTCTGCCAGAAGGCTTCGCTCCTCGTCGGGAGTCAGCAGGTCGGAAGAGTAGACCACCGTTTCCGCGTTGAATGGGGTGTCATCGACCGGGGCCTCCGCGGAACGCCTCTTGGTTTTCATACAATTTTTATCCCAGATCCATTTGGGTGTTGGATGTGCCGGGCCGCGATCCCAACCGCAGGGCAGGTGGGAAGGACCGATTTTTGCCTAATCGAACCAGCCTTTGGACGCGTCGTTTTCCAACGCGCAGGCCGATTCTGGTCGGCTAGGGGGGAGCCATTTCACACCCGTGGTCTGCGGGTGATGATCACCCGCGAAAAACCCGAGGAAAAAGGGATCCCCGCTGATATTTCAGGGCTCCGGGGAACCATGTTCCCGCGACTCCCTCCAACGAGATGCATATTAACTGTTCGGGGGGGGGCAAGCAAGGGGCCGGCCATCTTTTCCAACGGGCCCGAGGGGACGCCTAAAAAAATAGTACCGGTGTATTTTTGTAGCTTTTTCGGGCGGCTCCTTGCTTTGGGCGCCCCTTCGTCCGAAAATGGCTTGTAGGCCCGGCTTTCGCGCGCTTTTCATCGCGGTTTTTTGGGCTTTGCGGGGGGTTCCCGGTGGCTGAAACCCCGGACGGAATCATGGCCTGGAAGGTTCCGGAGCCAGTAGTGGACCAGCTGATAAGCTGGTTTTCCTGCCCGGTCCGATCCGTGCCCTCGGACAGGTTTCCCGAACCCGCAAATTTTGTCCTCCTTGCCGGGCCTGACTGTGATCCGTCCGAACTGCGGAACGTGTTCGCCGCCTGGGCCGAGGCGGAACCCGACATGCCGAGGCTATGCGCCTTTTCCAGCCTGGAAGATGCCGGCTGGGAGGCGGACTCCGCCGCTTTCCAGGAATGGCTCAATCTGGTCTGGCTGCCGGTTCCATGGCCGCTCGATTCCTTTGCCCGTTGGATCCTGTTTCGGGCCCTCCACGGGGATTTGCACCAGTTCGACAACCTGCCCACGGACATGGCGCTGGCCCGGCGGCTGGAAATGCTCAAGCAAAGGAATATCGATCTGGCACGCGAAACTGTCCGCCTGCGGCAGCAGGCCTTCACCTGCGCGTTGACCGGGCTGCCCAACCGCCGGGCCATGGACAGGGTTCTGGCCCGGGAATTCGGTCACGGGCCACTCAGGCAACCGGCAGCTTTGGCCCTGGTGGATATCGATCATTTCAAGGCCTGGAACGAGAGGGTGCTCCACACCGGCGGGGACCTGCTGTTGCGAGGAATGGGAGTCCGCCTGCGGGATTCCATGCGCGAGACGGATTTGTTGGCGCGGATCGGGGGCGAGGAATTCCAGGTGCTGGCCCGCAACACCGATGCCCTGGGCGCCGCGGCTTTGGGTGAGCGCCTGCGCCACATGGTTGCCACGAGGCCCTTTGAGGAAACTGGCCAACCGGTCTTGCTGACTGTGAGCGTGGGTTTGGCAACTGTCCCCGACGGGGTGCAGGTGGCCGCGCAGGATCTGGCGCGTTTGGCCGCCAAGGCGCTTCATGCCGCCAAGCAGGGAGGCAGGAACCGGGTGGAGATTCTCAACTGGCCCGGGTAGTGCCAATGGATTGGATGATCCCCCCCAAGGCCTGCCGGAGTGATTTTCCTGCCAGGCGATCCCGGTTGCCCCAGCCGGGCAGGCGCCACCACCATCCCGGCGAGGTCATCAGGTCCCAGGCCAAGGCGGACAGGTTGTCCCTGCCTTGGCTGTCGCACCAGCGAAGCATCTTCGGGTGCAGGGGATCGTCCAAGGAATCAAACACAACCCGAACCACCGCCCAGGGGATTTTGAACCGATTGCAGATGCCTGCAAACGCCGCGCTTTCCATGTCCACGGCCAGGGCACCGGTTTGTTTTCCAAGGCTTTTTTTTTCGGTCGGCGTGGCGATGAGCCTGGGCGAAGTGCAAATTTGGCCGGTATGGATGGTGAGATCCGGTTGGGGGGCAACTTGAAGTTTCAAGGAAGGCGAGTGGTTGCCGTCAGGCGCTCCCGCCACCGGGGAGGCGATCACCACCTCCCCGGGAAAAACGGCGGGGCTCAAGGAGCCGGAATATCCTGCAAGCAGGGCCCATGCGGGCTTGGGATTCAAACCGTCGAGATAGCGCGAAAATGCCCCGGCGAAATGATCGCCGGGGCCCATGGTGACCACAGGATGAGGACCTGCCACGGGAACGAGCTTGGCTGTTTCACGCGCCAGTGCGCAAACAACCAAGCCTTCGCCCCCGGGCACTGGAAATCAAGCCACCTGCCAGGCGATCATCCGCAGGGTGTCCCCAAGCTTGGCGTTCACACCGAGCGCGGCGGAGATTTCAAACCCGCAATGCATCAGGCAGTGCTCGCAGCGGGCGTCCTTGCCGTGGCCGTAGGCGTCCCAGTTGGTCTCTTGTATCAGACCTTGGAAGCTGTCGTGGTGTTTGTCGGTGATGAGGTAGCAAGGCCCCTTCCAGCCCTTCACATTGCGGGTTGGGTTGGCGTAGGCGGCGCAGGAGAGATCCCGCTTGCCAGCGAGAAAATCGAGGTAAATCGGCGAGCTCATCATGCGGTGCTTGGCGAACAGCTTTTGGGCCGCCGAGAACTTCTCGTGGATGTCCTTCCTCGTCATGAAGATCTCCTGGGCCCCCTCCGGATTGGTGTCATGGACGGCCGAGTAGCCGTAGGCCGGGCTGACCATGAAGCCATCGACCCCGATGGAGGCCAGGAAACCGAACAGCTCGTCGATCTCCGCTAGATTGGTCTCCTTGTAGATCGTGGTGTTGGTGCAAACCAGGTGCCCGCGGGCCTTGGCGGCCTTGATGCCGGCGACTGCCTTCTGGAACACGCCCTCCCGTTCCACCATGATGTCGTGGGTCTTTTCGAGACCATCGAGGTGGACATTGAAAAAGAAACGCGAGGTCGGCTTGAACTCGTCCAGTTTCTTCTCCAGGAAAACGCCGTTCGTGCACAGGTAGATGTGCTTCTTGCGCTGCAGGATTCCTGAGACCAGATCGCCGATCTCCGGATAGATGAGCGGTTCGCCGCCGCAGATGCTCACGATGGGCGCGCCGGCCTCGTCCACGCTGGCCAGGCACTCCTCGACGGTGAGCTTTTCCTTGATGGAGGGGGCGTATTCGCGGATGCGGCCGCAGCCGGTGCAGGTCAGGTTGCAGGCGTGCAACGGCTCCAGCATCAGCACCAGCGGGAACTTCTTCTTCCCGGTGATCTTGTTCTTGGCGATGTAACCGGCCATCGAGGTGGTCAACGAGAGGGGAAAACGCATGTCCTAGGCTCCTTGGAAATTTCGGTCCGATCCTTGAACGGGTTGATCAATCGACGCCTGTTTTCAATGGGTTGCCCCCACCGCTTTCACCCAACGGCCCAGGGCCATCAGCGGGAAATAGTGCCGGTAGTAGTGGTATTTCAAATAGAAAACCTTCGGGAAACCGGTGCCTGTGAAGGGTTCCTCTTTCCAGGTCCCATTCACCTGGGTTTCCGCGAGCCATCTGGCCCCGGCGCGAACCGCCCGACCCTTGGCTCGACCGGCAAAGATGAGGCCAAGCAAGGCCCAAGCCGTTTGGGAGGCAGTCGGCGTGCCAATACCGGCCAGCGACTTGTCCTCGTAGCTCTCGCATCCCTCGCCCCAGGCGCCGGAGGGTTGCTGGACCGATTCCAACCAGTCGGCCGCCCTGCAAACCATTGGATCATCGGGTGAAACCCCGCAGGCGTGCAGGCCCGCCAGAACCTGCCAGGTGCCGTAAAGATAGTTGACCCCCCACCGACCGATCCAGGCGCCGAAGCTTTCCTGGCGCGAGCGCAGGAATTCGATGGCCTTGTCCGCCAGAGGATCTCCCTGAACCATCCCATGCGGGGCTAGCGCCTCCAAGACCCGCGCCGTGATGTCCGGGCAGCAGGGATCGAGCATGGCATTGTGGTCGGCGAATGGCACTTTCTCGAGGAACTCGCGGTTGATGCCACGGTCAAAGGCCGCCCAGCCGCCATTGTCGTCCTGCATGGCCACCAGCCAGTCCAGGGCGCGACGGACCGCGGGACGGTATTCAGGCTTGGCGGCCAACCCGGTACGGGTCAGGGCCATCAACACCATGGCCGTGTCATCCGTGTCTGGATAGAAGGCGTTGTTGTATTCAAAGACCCACCCGCCCGGTTCGCAGTCGGGTACACGGTCGGCCCAGTCGCCCTTGCGGCGAACCTCACGAGCAAGGAGCCACTCGCCGGCTGACTCAACCGCCTGGTCCTTGGGGCCGAGGTTGGCCTCCGCCAACGCGTTCAGCGATAGGGCGGTGTCCCAGACAGGGGACACGCAGGGTTGAAGCCAAGTGAGTTCGCTGTCCCGAAGCTTGAGGTCTTCCAGTTGTTTGCGGGCCCAGACGGCTTCCGCGGCATCCTGGGGGACACCCATGCAATCAAGTGCCAGGATCGTGTAGATCATCGGCGGGAAAATAGCGCCCAAGCCATCGGATTGCTGAAACCTTTCCCGCATCCAGGCCAAGCTGCGATCTAGACCTTTCCGTCGCAGGCCGGTGGCCTTAAGGACAGGTTCCAGCAGCTTGTAAGTGGAGTCCACACCCAAGAAAAAATTGGTCCAACTGATCCAGTGGCGGGTTGGGGGCGATGGCCAGCGGGCCTTCAACGGGTCCTCCAGGAACAGGTCGCGAATTCCTTTTTCCGCCGGGAGGTGTTTCACCGGGCGACAAGCAGAGACGATCGCCAAGGGCACAACGATGGTACGGGTCCAGCTGGACATTTCGCCCAGATGCACCGGGAACCACCGGGGCAACAACATGATTTCAGGGGGGACGCTCGGGCACGAGTCGTAGGTCAACTGGCCCAACAAGGCGAGGTAAAAGCGGGTGAAACTGTTGCAGGCCTGGGCGCCACCCAGGTCCAAAATCACCCGCTTGGTGGCCAGCATGAAGGGCTCTTCGACGCTGGTGCCCGTGAGTTTCAGGGCGAAGTAGGCCTTCACGGATGCGCTAATGTCAGGCTTGCCGCCCGGGTGGATCGCCCAACCGCCCCCGGGCAGCACCTGGGTCGTCATGGATTTCGCGGCGCGCAGGCAGTCCGCCTCGTTTTCCCGCGCGAAAAAAGCCATTAAAAGGATATATTCCGACTCTAAAATAGTGTCGCCTTCCAGCTCGGCGACCCAGTGGCCATCGGGTTTCTGGGCGTACAAGAGCCAATCGGCCGCGCGGTCACGGGCCTTGCAAGCCTTGGCAATCAGGTTTTCTGTTTCCGCAGGAAACGGCGCAACGCGTTCAGCGGCAAAGGCAGGTCGGATCACCGACACGGGCATCCCTTCCCTAAGAGCCAATAGTCCTTGAGGGGACCATCCATCCCTGGATTACTCCTTGGCTTAACCTAAGTAATATCCGGTGGTTGTAACAAGGTGAAACGGCGGAAAGGGGGTATTTGGGCACGCAAGTGATGGTTTAGGCGGGAAGGTCGGCAGTTTGGGCTAGTTTTGCGGGCATCGGAATATGTCCCTGGCGGGCCAGCCAGACCACAGCATCGCGCAGGGAATCAACGGCTGGCCGGATGGTCGCGCCGAGGGCCGCCAGGCTTGGGCCCGCGTCGAAGCTCATCCGCCTGCGCGCCAAGATCACCCCCGTGAGCGTGGCCGCGGGTTCATGACGGGTGGCCACATCAGCCAAGGTTTCCTCGACCCACGCGGCGAGGAGTGCCACGGGCCATGGCACGGTGAATCGGGGACCGGGCAGACCGGTGATGGCCGCCAGCTTTTCAAACAATTCCCGGATGGTGAAATTTCCGCCGCCCAGCAGGTAACGGCGGCCCGGGATTCCCTTTTCCATTGCGATTGCCATGGCGGTGGCGCAATCGCGGACATCCACCAGATTGACCTCCGCCTTGATCACCTCACGGCGTTTGCCCAGGCAGAAATCGAGGATGAGCCTGCCGGGGGGTGTGGAACCGGGATCGCCGGGGCCGATTGGCAGGGTGGGGTTGACCACCACCACGGGGTGGCCCTTCTGACCGAGCGCCAGCGCGAAGACCTCGGCCCGGTGTTTGCTGCGGCAGTAGGGGCCTACTACCTCGTCTGGAGGGACGACCTGGTCGGCACCGATGGAGCCTGCTTGCCTGGCCCGGGTGAGAATGCTTTCGGTGCTGCAGTGAAGCACACGGGCCCCGCGGCGAAGGGCGCCTTCCATCACATGCCTGGCGCCGTGGAAATTGACCTGGAGGAAATCTCCCTTGGGGTGGGTCCATAGGCGGGGATTGGCTGCCAGGTGGAACACCCGCCGGCAGCCGTCCAAGGCGTTTTCAACCTCCAGCCGATTGCGGATGTCCGCCGGGCGGATTTGCACGCGACCTGTTTCCACCAGGTCGGCCAGCCGGCTGAGGTTCGCTCCGGGTTTCTCCAGAACCGCGATGGGTTTGTCCCTGGAAAGTTGTCGGACCAGGTGGCTGCCGACAAAGCCGGCGCCCCCTGTAACCAGCACCTCGGGCCCAGGTTCCATGCTCAGGCCGCCAGACGCTTGGTGATTTCGGGCAGGCGGACGCGCAAGATCTCGGCCATGGCCTGGCGGACCTGGCGGTAGCCGGCGCGCACTTCGAAGCCCGAGGCGCGGCCGTAGGACTTGGACCCCAGGACATACCAGCCGGGCTCCTCGGTGGCGGGACCAGGGTTGAGCTCCTGTTCACGGGAATCCAGGCCGGTGGGCGGCAAGTCGAGCGAGGTTTCCCAAGGCATCCGCAATTCACGGTTGAGCAGGCGGGAGGGCTGGTATCCGCACAGGGACAGGATTCGGTCCACCTCCCACATCTGCTCCTTGGCGCCGATGGTGGCGAACACTTTCACGGGTTTGTCATTGCCCTGGGGCTCCAGGCGGTCAATCCAGGCGCCTGAGTGAAATTCGAGGTTCCCTTCGGGGCGACAAGCGATGTGGTTGGCGGCAGCGGCGATGGAATCCCTGCCTTTCAAGGGGTCTTGGGGGATCCTGCGAACCGGGAGGGTTGAATTGCGCCGGGAAAGCCAGACCACCCAGGTGGCCTCGTGCTCCTTGGCCAATTCGGCCAGTTGGGTCACGGCGGTGGCCGCGCTGACACCCGCGCCGACCACCATCACAGTCCGGTCAGCGAATTTTTTTCGGTCGGCTCCGGGGATATCCTCAACACAGTAGGCGATGCGGTCCTTGCAGGCGTTTTCACCGGGGGCGGGTAGGCCGCCCTTGCCCATGGGACGGGGGGTGGCGAGAACCCCGGTGCAGTCAATCACCGCGTCGGCGAGAACATGCTGTTCCTGGTTATTGGGGCCCCGCACAAAGAGGCGGAATGGGCCCAACGGATCCCGGGGACCGCGCGGATCCTCACGCAGCCGGTTGTCGCGCCCGGCGGCGACCGCCTCCGTTCCCGCCTCCAGCTTGCCGGACAGCAATGGGGTCTCCAGCAGCAAGGAGAGGTAGCCATCGCGAAAAGCCTTGCCTGTGGCTGGTTCCTCGAGATTGACAAGGAACTCCTCCAGGTTGTTCTTTCGGATCTCCTCGAGGCCGATTTCCGAAACCATGGTTTTCGCCGGGGCATGGGTTTGGAGATGGCCCCATTTGTTCAGGTGATCCCCAACCTGGGCCTTTTCAAACCACATGAAGTCGATTTTCAATCGGGAGGCGACCAGCGCCGCTTCCACCCCGATAGGGCCGGCACCCATTATCGCCAGAGTTGCCTTGCGCTCTGAACGGGGCTCGGAAACGGCCGATTCCGTCTCGGCAGGCTCTGTCGGTGGAGGGTTTTGCCGCGGTGGTTGTTGGGGGCGGTTTTGCCCCTTCTGGTTGATATTTCCGCTAGACATCGCTCCCCTCCGTGGGAACCTCCGGGGCCCGGCTTTCGCCCCGATTCATCCCGGTATCAGGCAGGGCACAGGATCTCTCCCTTGCCCAGGGCGACATGGTCCCCGCTGTGGCGGGTCAACTGGTTCCATGGCTTCAGTGTCAAGGTTCGACCCAATTCCAGTCGTTTTTCCAGATTCTCCAAGTAACGGAAATACAATGCCGGGAAAACGGAGTCCAGAGGACCAGCGCAGCGGTAGGTGGGCAAAAGCTCAGGGCTGTGGTGTGGGAACAGCAGGCTTCCCCGGCGCATGGCGGCACCCGGGCGAACCCCGGACCGGCCCAGGACGATGACAGTGCCGGCAAGCAGGTTGATGCCCGGGAACACACCGGTATCGCCCGCAACCACGATGAGGCCACGGCGCATGGTGGAGGCCAGTTCGTCGCCAGCGGAGCCCAAAATGATGATTTCACCGCCACGCATGCCGCGCAGGGCGCCCCGGTAGGCTGCCCCCACATGATGGCCGGCGTTGCCTGTCACCACGATGGTGCCACCGAACATTTCGGCACCGAGCCAGTCGTCGGCGTCGCCCTCCACGCGGATGGTGCCGCCCCGCATCCCGGTGCCGGCATGCATGCCGATCGGGCCTTCCACCTTCAGGAGGCCGGCTGTCATGCCGGACCCCGCGAGCTTGACCCTGGAGCAGTCACCCTTGAGGACCACCTCGCCATCGCTGGCAGAGCCGGTCACGGCAAAGAAATCACCCAACTCGGCCTTGTTTCGGCCGTGCCAAACCGTCAAGCGGGCAATGGCGGAGTTGTCGAGGGCGGAAAGAGCTTCGGGCCGAAGGCATTCGGCCTCGAGGGGCACGGGGTGAGATTGCAGGCGGGTGAGGGTCAGCATGGTTCAGCGGCCCTCCCGACCAGGTCTTTCAGATGAATCAGGAATGGGCCCAGCTTTCCACCGTAGTTGCCGGCGCCTATTCGGACGATTCCGGGAATGGCGGCGGCCCCGATACCCAGTCGCATGGATTGCCGGACAGATTCGAGGTCCAGGCCGTCCACCACCAGTTCGTAGGCGACGGCGGCCTTGGGGTGGAGGTCGGATTTGACCTGGCCTCGCAGGGATGGGCAGAAGGTCTCGTTGGTGCTGGCCTTGAGTTTTGGGTACCGGCTGCCCACCTTGCTGCCGGCGCGGACGATGCCGTGGGCGAATGGAAGGATGACGCCGGGAACCGAAGCCATGGCGTCCGCGGCCCTCTCGGCGGCCTGGAGGGTGACCTCCCGCGAGGTTCCCTGGAGGATCAGGTTGCCCCCGGCGACACCCTTGCCCGCGCCGAAGGTCTCCTCCACCACGAATTCGCCGTCCATCACCGGGATTCGCCAGAAGCGACGGTTTTCCAGCAGCTTGCTCGATTGCCAGCCGTCGCCGAAGAAGCGAATGCGGCTTCCCACCTGCAGGCATTTCCCGGGGTCGACCGGCAGGCCGTTGTAGGCGGCGGTGGTGGGGCAGGGGAGGATTCCCTGGCCGATGCGGGAGATCAGGGATTGTTCCAAAGCGGGGCGGGAATATCCGAAGAATAACAGGCTGGCGCCTGGCCTGCCGTCGGGGGTCTCCTCCGGATCCAGGAGCCGGTCGACCCCGGCCTCGGCGTCGCAGCCGATCACGGAGCTGGCGTTCCCTGTCGCGGCGGCGGCGGCGGACTGGACCAGCCGGGGGTGTTCCGCCGTCAGGATGACCCGGGCGCAGGCGAGCGGGAACGCCTCCGCGAAAGTGTCCTCGATTTCAATGCCGCGGATGGTGAGCATGCCAGGGAAAACAAGCCGCCTTTCCTTCTTGCGGTGGGCTCTCCAGAGAAAAGGCCGGCGGACCGCATGGCGTGTCCGGCCGGCCCGAAAAGGACGGTCGATCGAGATTGGGATGCGGGATCAGGCGAACGGGGTCTTGCCCGGGAGGGCGACCGGGGGCGTGGGGAGTTTCTGGTCGTTCAGCGCCAGGTCGGCCGGGGCCAGCACCTCCTTGGAGTTGAGAGCCTGCTCCCAGGTGATGCGCTTGCCCGTGTAGGTGGCCATGCGGCCCAGAATGGCCATCAGGGAGCTGTGGGTCATCCACTCGCCGTCATTGATCGGCTTGCCGGCGCGTATGCTGGCGAACAGCTCGTTGTGCTCGCTTTGGTACATGTCGATCTCGGATCCATCGCGACGGTAGGTCCAGGCGTCGGGGCCGGTGATGGTGTGCTTCATCACATTGCAGTAGCCCTTGCTGCCCTGGAAGTAGTCGTTCACATCGTTGTAGCACCCGTCCTGCTGACGGGTGTAACTGAATACCTTGGCGCCGCTCTTGAACTCGTAGACGACCGCGTGGTGGTCGAAGATGTGGCCGAAATCGGCGCTGGTGCGGACCTGGCGGCCGCCCAAACCGTAGGCTGCCACGGGGTTCTCGTCCTTCAGGGCCCAGCGGCACTTGTCGAGGCTGTGGATGTGTTGCTCGACATTGTGGTCGCCGGAGAGCCAGGCGTAGTAGTACCAGTTGCGGAGCTGGTACTCAATGTCGGTCCAGTTGGGTTGGCGCTTGCGCATCCACAGGCTGCCCACGTTGTAGTTGGTGTGCAGGGTGTGTAGTTCGCCCAGGGCGCCGTCATGGATGCGCTTCATCACCTCGCGCTTGGGTTTGTCGTAGCGCCAGCAGAGGCCCGAGACCACGGCCAGGTTCTTTTCCTTGGCCTGTCGGCAGGCTTCCAGCACGCGGCGGCAGCCGGGGCCATCGACGGCCACGGGCTTCTCGGCGAAAACATGCTTGCCGGCGGCGACCGCGGCCTCGATGTGCATCGGACGGAAGCCGGGAGGGCTGGCCAGCAGCACCACATCGACCCCGCTGTTGATGACCTTCTTGAAGGCGTCGAAACCAGTGAAGCAGTTCTCGGGGGAAACCTTCACGCGGGCGCCGATCTCGCCATCGCCTTTCAGTTGGGCCAAGCTGCCCTGAAGACGGTCATCGAACATGTCGCCCACGGCGACCAGTTCGGTTTCCTTGTCGGCGCGGAGTGCCTGGCTGGCGGCCCCGGTCCCGCGGCCACCGCAACCCACCAGGCCCACTTTCAGGGTCGAGGCACTGGCGGCGTGTACCCCTGAGGAAAGGATGGAAAAGGCGCCCAAGCCGGCGCTGACCTTGAGGAAATCGCGACGGGCGTCGGTTTTGTTGATTCGACGGGAGGACATGGGAGATTACCCTGGGGAGGAAGAAAACAGAGTCCAACAGGCGGGTGAACGGCCCCGTGGCCGATCGATGGCTGGATTATAACCGTTTCCAAAGCCATTTCCCAGCATCTTTTGCCTGACGAGCCAGATGGCGCCAACCGGGTTTGCCGGCATCGGAAATCCAGCGGTTCCAGGCCCGGGTGCGGGCCCGATTGGCCTTGTCGGAAAGACATTTTGCCAGGATTTCCAGGGTCCAGGCACTGTCGCCCACCCGGGCCACCGGGTAGACCTGTTCCCTTTGGCTGGAGAAACCGGAAGGGACGGCCCTTCCTAGCTCGGCCAAGGCCTGGTCGATGGCGTTTCGGATGGATTGCTCCACCGGATGGGCGCCTTTTTGCCAGTCATATGAAGATGCCCAGTCCCATTGGGGCGCTAGGCGGTTAACCCGGGGCAAAACCAGCGTCACCTCAGTCGGGGTAAGTTCCGGAGAGTCGCCATTCAACCCGGCCCACTCCCTGAGGAAATCGCCCTCCGTGGTGTCGTCGGAAGGTGGCAAAGGCAAAGCCAGGATGGCCAAATCCGCCTGGGAACAGGCCAGGGCAGCCTGATGCAGGCGGGTCTTCCTGTGGGCCGCATCCACCCCGGTCAAGGGACACTTCACCCAGGAGAAGCTTCCGCCTTGGCGCTTGAGCAGCGGATCGAGCTGCTTTTCCAGCCACACCAGATCGGTTTCCTCCCGGCCCACCAGGATGATGGTGGCTGGATTTTCCGCCCGCGAAAGGACCGGATCACCCACCATTGATTCGGTTTGTTGGGGGCGGTTCAGGTAAACGCGGGCGTGGAGGCTGGCGAGCCCCTCGCTGGCGTGTCTGGCGATTGTGGCCCCCGCGAGGTTTTCCACCCGGCGTTTGATGCTCTCCACCACGCCGCCCACGCGGTCCTTGATGTTGCGCCAAATAGCCCCCAGCCCGGTGGGGGTCGGAGTATTTTCAGGCTGATCGGGCGGGGATTGTCCGGGGCTGCCAGCCCATTCCACCGCCCGCATCCAGTCACCCAGGCGCAAATGCATGCTCCCTGGGACCCGGTCCCGCAGCACCTGATCGAGGCCGCGCGCCTGATCGTGCGCCCAATTGAGGATTTCACGGGGTGTGAGATGGTCCCATCCAGGGGAGTCGGTATGGCCCACGGCCCTGCGGATTGTGGCATCGAGTTCGACCAGGCATTCCAGCCAGGCATTCGCATCAGCCACCGGCAGCGTTCCCGCGTTGGCTCTGCGCTGAACCCATTCCTCACCCGCGGTCAGCCCGAGAGCCAGGCGCTGGTCGATGCCATCCATGGGTTGCTGTGGCGCGCCTGGCCACAGGTCGCGCAGGTGGAAGCCCGCCAAGCCAGCACCCGCCACCAGGCATGTCAGCGCTAGGAAAAGCCAGATGGGGTGCGTCAGTCCCAGATACCAGACGCCCATCAGGCAGATGGTGAGCCATGGGATCACCGCCACCACCCCGGCGAGGAACATGGAAATCCAGGGAAAGCCGCCTTTGACCAGTCGTTTTTTCTCCGGAGGGGCGGGATGCGTGGCCAGCCAGAGTTCCGCACCGGCCCGAAGCCGCCTTGAGCGCAATTCGATGAGGGATTCGTTCATCACCATCAGCAAATGGCGGCCGATGTCGTCGCGGACCCGCCCTGTCACCCCCTGGTTGATTTGTTCCGGTCCGACCCGCGTGAGTGTCCATCGGGCAATGGCTTCCCAAGGTGCCAGCAAGATGCCCGGCAGCCAGGCCAGCGGTGCGAGCCGCCAGTACCAAGACAGCGCTTTCCAGCCCTGCTTCCAGTCGCCCAGGGGGATGTCGAGGATGGCACCAGCCAACCGGCGGGCATCGGAATCCAACCGGATTTGGGTAAGCCGGATGGCCGCCGCGCATTCCGTGAGCGTGAGGTCTTTCCAAGTTGGTGCGCCGGATGGCGCATCCGGGGGATAGAGGATGGCTTCCAAACGGTTCAATTGTTTGTCGCGTTCCTCCGCATTCGCCAGGGCATCCGGTCGGATGGACCGGGTCCACTCGCGGAGGTTTTGCCAGAGTGGGATTTCGACCCCCTCGAGGTGTGTGGGAGGTGACTCGGGCAGGGAAAGTCCCGTGCGGCGCCCGCGCAAAGCCCAGGCCAACGCCAGGCTACTGGCGAAAACGGCGACAAGATTCACCCAGCCCAACCAGGTGAGGTAACCCCACTTACCCAGGGCGGTGACGCCCGAGACGGCGAGCAAGACGAGGACGAGCAGTACCAACAGCAAACCACCGGCCATTTTCCAGGCGGCTCTTTTACTGCGCCGGTGGTTGGGGGGCTGTTCCACGGAAGAGGCCATGTTCCACAAATGGTTCAGGGTTTGAACCCAATCGTTCGAGATTCCTTGGATTTCATCGACCGTTTCCAAGCTATCAGCCGTGTTTCCTGAAAAAATCCCATGAAAACGCCTGAAGGTCTTGAAGCCATCGTCTCCCCGCCGGCCTTCCCGCGCAAACTTGGGCCGGCCCCGTGCAACTTTCCTTTTGGGCAAATGGTGCCGTCTCAAGCATTTAGGGAAGCCTAGCTCTCCTTGACGCGGCGGTCCGTGGAGGCTATCAACCACAATGTCCTTCGAGGACTCGGGGCGTGGCGCAGCCTGGCTAGCGCGCTTGCTTGGGGTGCAAGAGGTCGCAGGTTCAAATCCTGTCGCCCCGATATTGCTGCTTTAAACCGCAAGTTCTTACTAGGTAAGGGCTTGCGGTTTTTGTTTTTGGGTGGCGGAAATCGGGTGCGGGTGTCGGGTGGGTTGGAAAAGAGTGGGGCGTACTACATTTGCCTTTCGAATTGGGTTGTCGGTGAGTGGGTTTTTGTGGCCGGGGTGTTTTGGAGTACCCGTTCCAGCCTGGTCGCGCCAAGTGCCACCAGTGTGGTTGGGATGGCCACCAGAAGGCGAAGGAAGGCACCGGCAGGGCGGTCTTCCGGGTCAGCCGAGATCATGAAGCAAACGCTCGCGACGACCAATACCAGGAGGGTGAGGGCGCAGAATTTGAACCTGCGCAGGGTGCTCAAGCCTTCCGGTGAGGTCGCGCGGTTTTGTCGGACAAAACCGGCCAGGATGAACGCCTGGCGCAATCCCACGAAGAACGGGATGGATGCACCGTAGACGAAAAGAACAAACGGATTGAAATAGGTCTCGACAACCGTGGCATTGGCGTTCACTCCCTCGATTTGCGGCTCGATCACCAAAAAGGCAAGAATGGCCAGGCTCCAGGCGACGATCGCTACCTGCGTAATCCAAGTCGCGATTTTTTTCATGGGTTCCGCCCTGTGGGCCCCACTCGGTCGGTTTGTCGCAAGGACCACGGGAAATGAATCCCGAAATCGTATGGGTTGACGGAGGAGGCAGCATCCAGCCCGGAACGGTGGCAAGTGTATGGACCTCGAACGGGCCCCGGGGCTTGGGGCCGCCGGGTTTGGGAGGAATGATTGAGGGTTGAACGGTCCGGAAACCTCACCCTTTGCCCTGCGGGCATTTCCCTCTGCATGCACGGAGAGGGAGCCTATTGAATAGGAGACCCCTGGCGGGTCTGTGCCGCGATGGGCCGGGGCGTGCTGCCGGGGCATCGCGATCCGATGTGACATAGAGCGGACCAGGGGGTGACCGGGCCGAGGGGCCTGGTCGAGATGCCGCCGTTTTGGCGGTGCGCCACCTGCATGCCAGAGATCCGGATATGGCCGGATCGCCTGGGGAAACAACACATAATCCAGAGCGCGGTTCCGGGGTCGGAAGGTCCCGGAATGGTCGCGCCCCTTGGCGCCAGACTCCCGCCGTTGGCGCGCGGTTGGGCGGAGGGCTTGGAGAGCCATGGGGAACATTCAACACTCCTCCGCGGGGTTGAGCCGGGCCGACGGTCCGGCGCCACCGTGGCGACGGATCCGGCAGGGCTGAAAGTCGCCGGGTTGGTTGATCGGTCTCAACCGGCCCGGGCCGCCGTGGATCGGGGCAGGTGGCGCGAGGCGGGGGTTGCTGGCCTGGCAAGCCCGTCTGGCTTCTTTCCCTCTCCACTACCCCTGGATTGTTGACGCACAGAGGGCGATGTTAAGAGGCCAGTTGGCAAATATTTTGAAAAATGTTTGGTGAAAAATCGGGTGATGTGGCGCGTGGGGGAGCATTTCCCGATGGAAAACGGGGCAGGGGAGGGGGATCTCCCTTTGGATTTGGAAAGGCGTTTGGCTGTTTTGCCGGCCAAAGGTATTGGCAGAGGTCTGCCGGGTATTTCCCTCTCTATGCCTGTCGGCCCCCTGGGGAACTTGCCACCTTGAGGCAGGGCGCCGTGGCGGGTTTTAGCCAGTAATGAATATTTTGAGTGTATTAGATGTAGCCTATTGATGCCGGGTTATGGATTGGCAGGTTCCTCGCACCACCTGGGCCAGATGGCGCGGTAGTGTTTTTCCACCTCGCGGGCGAAGCGGGGGGAGTCCATCAGGGGGGATTGGCGGATCTTGTCGCGGAGGGTGGAGCGCAAGGATTGGAGACGGGTCTGGTCGGCGGCAAGATCGCGGCCCACGCGGATATAGTCTTCCTTGTTTTTGCCCACCCACTCCGGGTGGCCCAGCGTGCTGAGAATGCTCAGGCCGCCGCGGCCGACGGGGCGATCCCCGGCCAGAGTCACCACGGGAACGCCCATCCACAGAGCGTCGAAGGTGGTGGTGCCGCCCGCGAAGGGGAACGGGTCGAGAGCGATATCAATCTCGTGGTAGGTGCGGATGTAGTCTGGGCCATCCTGGTAGCCGATGATGAGCACCCGGTCGCGGGTGACGCCGCGCTCCTCGAAGAAAGACAACACCTCCTCGCGGATGCGGGACTGCTTCATGTGCAGCATCAGGCGCGAGCCGGGAACGCTGGCCACCAGACGGGCCCAGGTGTCGCGGGTGACGGGGTTGACCTTCACGAAGTTGTTCAGGCTGCCAAAGGTGATGAACCCGTTTTTCAGGCACGGGGGCGGCTGCACCTCCGGCATGCGCACATGCGGTTCGGGTGGCACCTGGAAATTCCACCAGCAGACCGGCAGGCGCAGCGGTTCCTCATGGAAGCCGGGGGTGGGCTGGCCCGGCGGGTCGAGGTGGATATCGGTCAGGCGGTAACGGATGGCCTCCAGCCCGGTGGTGCCGCCATAGGCCAGGTAGGAAACCTGCACCGGGGCCGGCTTGCGGGCGAACAGGCCCGGCTTGCAGTCGCGCGAATGCATGGTGAGGTCGACCAGGATGTCGATCTGGTCGCCGAGGATCAGCTTGGCCAGCTCCTCCTCCGATTTGCCATGGGTGTCGCGCCAGTGGTCCACCCTTTTTTTGCACTCGTCGGTGATGCCGTCACGCAACAGGCGGGTGTAGTAGGCGAACACCTCCACCTCGTCCCGGTTGTGGTGTTGCAGCAGCGGCAGCATGAAACGGGCCACCGGGTGCATCCAGAAATCCGGGGAGACATAACCGACACGGATCCGCCTGCCCGGGTCGCGGGAGTTGGCGTGGGGCGGGGTATTCGCTCCCAGGGGATCGTATTTCTGGCGGCAGAGGCGCCGATGCTCGGCGCCAATCTCGGCGGCCGACAAGTCCGCGCTGTAATTCAATGCGAACAGGTAATTGGGCACGAATTCCTGGTCATCCTGGCCCAGATCGATGCCTTTTTTGTAACTCTGGATCGCCTGGTCGATCTTGCCCTGGTCGAAATAGGCGTTGCCCAGGTTGGAGTGCGCGGCGGCGAAGTCGGGTTTGAGTCGGATCGACTGCAGCAGCGCCTCCTCCGCCAAATCGGGATACTTGGCCTCGCGGTGCAGGTTGCCCAGGTTGGCGTAGGCCTCGTGGTAATCGGGCCGGGTGGCTATCGCCTTCTGGAAGGCCTCCAGACCCTCCCCATGCCGCTTCAGGCTGAGCAGCACATTGCCCAGGTTGTTGAGCGCCTCGGCAAAATCGGGTTTCAGGGTCACCGCTTGCCGCAAATGGCTGGCACCTTCCTGTTCCCGCCCCATCTTCACCAAGAAGTTGCCCATCGCGAAATGGGCCTGAGGGTTCGATGGCTCCACCTGCAATGCCTTGGTCAGCCAGTTGAACGCCTGCTCCAGGTCGCCGGCATCCTCGGCGAAGCGGCCCAGGTTCACGCATGGATCGGCCATGGCGGGGTCCTGGACCAACGCGGTTTGGTAGCACCGCACCGCCTCTTCCCTCAGCCCCAGCTCCTTGCAGGCCATGCCCAGGTTGTTGTGGGCCTCGGGAAAAACCGGCTGGAGCCGGATCGCCTTCTCCAGCGACGCACGGGAAGCCTCCCAGTCCTTGCCGCGCCCCTGGCAATCCGCCAGGTGAAACCAGCCCGCCGCCTGGTCCGGCGCCAATTCCACCGACTTGCGCGCGGCTTGTTCAGCCTCGGTCATCTGGTTCAGCCGCAGGTGGGTGGCGGCTAATTTGCTCCAGCCCGGGAAAAATCCCGAGTCCAAATCGACCGACTTGCGGTAAAAGGCCAAAGCTTGCGACCATTTGCCCCAAAGTTGGTACAGGTGGCCCAGATTGTAATGCGGCACCGGATCTGCAGGCTGCAGTTCAACCGCGCGCAGGTAGGCCGCCTCGGAATCCTCGGGGCGGCCCAGATCCTTCAGAAGATTGGCGAAATTGATCCAGTAGAAACCCTGGCCCGGTTCCAGATTCACAGCCGTCTGAAAATGTTCCAGGGCCGTCTGGGGGTTGTTTCCCGCCTGGTGCTCGAGCATGCCCAAAAAATGATGGGCTCCGGCATTTTGCGGATCGGCCGCGAGGATGGCGTGGTACAGTTCCCGCGCCTGCGGGAGTTGGCCGGACTGGTGGACTCGTATGGCGTGCTGCAGGGGGTCGGAAGGTTGCATGGGATAGCCGCGAGTGTCAGAGTGGTGTGGTCAGCGTCAAGGATGAACCGGGCCCGCGTTCCTGCGCGGGGATACCGAAGAGCCGCAGGTGCTCCGGATCGGGAGTGCCCTTGAAGGCGATGAGGTTGATTTCCAGGCCGCCGACCTTGGCGAAGTTGGGACCGAACCCCGCCTTCTCCACGGCGCGCGTGAGCGACTGCGCGCTGAACCCGGTCTTGTGCGCGAAAAAATCAACCCCGCTGGTCTCGATCTGCCGGCCCAGGCCGTAGATCACATCGATGGGGGCCACCGGGCCGGCCGGGGAAACATAGAGGGTGTCCTCCAGGTCGATGTTGCCCTGCAGCACCTTGCGCATCAGCTCCAGAAGATCAGGCACACGGATCTGGGCGAAACCGCCCGGTTTCAGCACATGGAAGAACCCGCCCAGCACCCTGGGCACATCGTGACGGAAGTAATGCTCGAGGTTGTGGGAGCAGTAGATGGCGTCAAACCGGGACGCCTCAAGTTGGGTCAATTCGCGCCCGTCGAGCACGATGTCCGGCTTGCCCGCCGGATCGATATCCAGAAGCACATGCTCGAATCCCGCGAATTCGGGCGGGAGCTGGATCGATTTGGAGCCGCCGCCGACATTGAGCAAACGTTTCATGGGGGATCCCGGCTGATTCTGGATGGGTCATTTCAAATCGTATCAGCGGACTTCACCAGGCTGTAAAGAACAAACCCCCACCCGCGGCGCGGGCAGGGGGAAAGGCAAAGTTCCGACGGCCCCGGTTACTTGGCGGGTGGCACGGGAAGGGTGACGCGCTTGCGGATGTCGAGCTCGATGGAGCCAAAGGCCTGCTCGTGGCGCTGGATGGTCATGGCCAGGGCGCTCAAAAGCCGCTTGGCGGTGTAGAAGTTCATGATCAGCCGGTTGTTCACATGAATCTCCTGCTTCCCCTGGGCAAAGGGGTTGGGATTCAGCGCGAAATCGACGATCACCTCCTCGGGCGTGGCGGTCACCCGGGCGAAGTTGGCATAGGCGGCATGGGCGCCCGCCTCGTGGACCTGCATCTCGACCTGACCTTCGGCTTGATTCTCGGACATAGACTCTCCTTCGCATTAAAAACAAACAGGAACGACCCTTTCACTCGCATGCCCCGCGAACCTTGTCAAGGCATCCTCGGCCCCGGGCCCGACAAGACACTGACCGTGCCATCCTCGCCGAAAAAGGCCAGCTTGTCGCCCCCGGGTGAGAATGACAGTCCCAGGGGGATATTGGAACGGTTTTCCTGGGGATTGCTGACTCCGGGCACATGCAGCCAGTGACGCACATCCCAAAGGTCCACCTGGCCCCCGGCATCAATAGTTGCCATGCGGCCGGCGGCGGTGGAATGCGAGAGGTAGATCGGGACCCGGTCCAAGTTTTTCATGGTTGCCGTCGCCCGTCCCTCCCGAAGGCTGTGGAGGGAAATTTCCCCGGTCGCCCGCGTGATCGCCAGACTTTCGGGTGTCACCAGGGCCATGTCTATCACATCTTCCCACTCTTCCCGGGTATCGGTGGAAATCAGGCCACCATCCTTAGCCCGGATCCAGGAAAGGGTGGACTTTCCAGACCGGCGCCACAAAACCGCCAATGACGACGAATCAGGCGCGGCGCAAAAGCAAAGCAATTCCCCCGAGCCTTCTTCCGATCCGGAAACCCCAAGGCTCCACTGTTCGCGCATCGATCCATCCAGCCGGAACAAGGTTCCGTCCCGGGTCAGCCCGGCGTAACCATCCCCCAGCGCCAGAAGCCGGAATGGCAGCTTTTCGAGGTGGATGCCTGCCGGCTCCTCACCCGCCACATCCAGCCACAGGCATTCACCCTCCCGCGCCAGCAGCAACCTGCCGGGGGGCGACCCGTGGACAATCTGGCATCTGCCCTTCAAGCGTGTTTCCCGCAAAGGGATGAGCCGAAAGGCGCCGTTCTCCGCCGCGACCTCATGCCGGAGCAGCGTCAAACGGGAGAATCCTTCCTTGTCGGGAGTTTGACGGGCGACCAGGTGCGATTCATCCAGCCACACCAGGTCCACCGCCAGAGAATTTTCCCTCGGTGCCAGGGTGTGACGCTCCGCGGGAGAGGGGGGCGACAGCGCCAGCCGGGCGACCGTGTTGCGGCGGCAGGCGGCCAGCAGCGGGAATCGGCCATCCGAACCGATCAGACCGCGGGTGTACACACCCGGAGCGACCTGCCCGGGCGCCCGGGTGGCCAAACCACCCTCCAGGCGATGCCGCATGCCTTTGCTGTCAAAGGCGAAGAAATCGCCGCTCAAGGCCGGCACCATCAGGTCAGGCTGCGCCCCGCCGAATTCAACCGGAACCGGAGCCCCTGAAAAGTCCCAGTGATATACCCGTGTCTGGAATTTTTCACGCCCCATGACATAGCAGTTTTTGCCGTCCGCCCGCCAAAACACCAAAGGGTTTTCCAGTGGTATCGGCCTGCTGACTGTCAGGCCGCCACCGGAGCCGGGTCTCCATAGCGCCAGCGGTCCCCCCTGCAGGACCGTGAGCAGGGCCGTCCCATCCGGCGACGATTTGAGCTGAAAATCCAGGCGGGTGGCCAAATCTTGGGTGTAAGAAACCTCACCTTTGGCCAGATCCCACGCCACCAGACGGGTTTTCCCGCCCCCGGATTCGCCAAGGCACAGGTACAGCCGATCGGCCCGGGCCGGTCCAAGCGCCAGATGACTGACTGATTCCCCCTTTGAAGCCAGGCCCTTGCAGCAACCTGTGATCACTCCGGTTTGCAGGTCGATAGACCGGATTTCTCCACCGGGCTCCAGCCATGCACCACGCCTGCCATCCGGGGACATGGTGATGGCCCCTGGTGCTTTGCGGTCATGCTCGACGGGAAAATGAGTGATGGCACCTTTTGCCCAATCCGCGCGGATGAAACCGTCCTTGTTGTAGGCCGTGACAATTCCGGGTTCCAACTCGGCGATCTCATGCACCACCGGAAATCCACCGGCAGCACCCACCGTCATTTCCTGCGCGGTTTGACGGCACAGCCGCTCCAGGTGGTGCCACTCAAATCCAATCAATGCCTGGAATTGCGGGTCCTCATCCATGCGGGTGAGGGTGGCAAGGGCCTCCCCGGCCCGGCCGGCGTTGTAGCTGTCCAGCGCCGAGCGCACCCCGGCGAAATAGAGCAAATGGCGGTTTCGTTCCGCCGTCGCCCGCGAGATCTCCACCTCCGCCTCAGCCCTGGCCCGAGCGGCACCCGCCTGGTTTGCCTGATAGACACTGACGGCAGTGGAGGTGGTGAGTCCCAGGGCCACCAGGCCGAAGGTGGCCGCCAAACCCGGATGGCGCACCGCCCAGCGACGCAGCTTTTCGGGCCAGCCCGGCGGAGAGTACAGGCTTTTCAGACCAGCCTGCAGGCGGCGCAGATCCTCGGCCAGCGCCGAGGCGTTGGGGTAGCGGTCGGCCGGGGCCGGTTCCAGGCAGCGGGAGAGGATGGCCCGCAACGGCCGGGGCAGGTCCGGGCGGAACCGCTCGGCGGGAACAACGCGGAAAAGCGCAATGGAGCGCAGTACCTCCAGCGGATTGTCGCCGGGAAAGACCCTGCGGGCGGTGAGCATCTCGTACAGCACGCAGCCCAGGCTGAACAGATCGGCGGGGGGACCGGCCTGCCCGCCGGAGGCCTGCTCGGGGGCGATGTAGGCCGGGGTGCCCACCATGGTGCCATCGGAGGTGAGGCGCGCCAGGTCGCCCCGGGTTTCCGCCAGGGCGAGGCCGAAGTCGATCACGCAGACCCGGGCGGCCCCGTCCTCGCCGCGCAGCCAGAGGTTGGAGGGCTTGATGTCTCGGTGGACGATGCCGAGGCGGTGCGCGGCGCCCAACGCCTCGGCGGCCTGCCGGATCCACTCGACGGCCTCCGCCACCGGCAGGGGCGCCTTGTCGCGGATGAGGCGGTCGAAATTCCGGCCCGTCAACAGGGGGGTTACCAGATATGGAATGCCTGAATCGGTGCCTGAATCACGGACCGGCAGCACCCCGGGGTGGCTTATCGGCTGCGCGACGAGGCCCTCGCGCAGGAAGCGCTCGCGCAGGTCGGGCCCCGCCTCGCGGGGCCGGCGCAGGGTCTTCACGGCCACCCTCTCGCCGGTGCTTTGGTCGCGGCCCTGGAAGACCAGGCCCATGCCACCCGAGCCGATCACGCGCTCGAGGTCGTAGGGCCCCAGTTTGCCGAGGCATCCGATCCGAAGGGACAACGGCAGGAAGGAAAGGTCATACTGGCTGGCCGTGGTGCGGGCGCTGATGCGGCCGAGGATGCGGTTGAACTGGTCGAGGTCCATTTGGCCGGGCACCGGGGTGCCGGGGGAATCGGTCATCCGGGTCCACAGCGCATCCAAGCGGGGAGGGCAATGGTCGCAGCTTTCCAGATGGGCCACGAACCAGCGGTGGTCGGCGCTACCCTCCCCGGCCTCGAGCAGGATTTCCAGCCGGGCGTCGCTGGGGCATTCGGGCGACGGACCATCCCCCCCGGGTGGCATTTGCCCCCCCGACATTCCGTTTTGGTGGGTTGGATCCATGCTGTTTCGGCCTGAAGGGACGGTTTTACAGGTTCAAAATGCCTCTCCATGACGAGATCTTTCAAAGTAGCAGCCCGACCAAGTCTGATTAAACCTGATCAAACCTGTTTTGATTAGCCGATAAGGCCCCACTTTTGCTCATGGGTTTCCATCCATGAACTCCCTCGATTGCAGCAATTTCACCTCGAACTGGTCCTTGGACATGCCGTTCGCGAGCGCGCCGGCCCAGGCCTTTCTTCCGACCTGGTCGGCCTCGCGAGCGAGGATCTGCTGGTAGAGTTCGTCGACGACCACCTCACGCGCCTCGTTGCTGGAGCCGATGGCGCGGGCGATGGTGCCCGCGTCGACGCCGGCGTCCCAGCGGGCAAGCCAGTTGGCCATGCCGGCGGAGTCTGCCTCGCGGCCGAGGTAGGTCTCGTAGAGCCGGTTGATGACCTCTTCCCGGGTGTGGCCGCCGGTGTACTCGCGGGAGGCGAGGACTTGGGCGCGGAGGTCGCGCTCGGTCTTGCCGGTCTGCAGGAAGCGGAGCCAATTGTCGCGACCCACCTGGTCGGGCAGGCGGTTGAGCAGGTCCTGGTAGACCCTTTCGACGGTCTTGAGACCGGCCTCGGTGGAGGAGCGGAAGGCCCGGACGGCTTCCTCCACGCTCAAGCCGCCGTCGATACGGGCGGACCAGGCCTTCAGGCCGCTTGCATCGGACTCGCGGCCGAGGTGGGTCTCGTAGAGTTCCTCGACGATGCGCTCGGTGGTGGAACCAACGGTGACGGAGGTCTTGCCGAGGCCGCCGGCGAAGATGGAGTCGCCCTCGTAGTAGACATCGAAGGAGTACCTGCCGGCCTTGAGCCCGGGTGCCGCCACGGAGACGGAGCCATCGGCGTTGAGCCGTCCCTCGGCGACCGGTAGCCCGGCAAGGCCGAGGACCACGCGACCGCCGGGAACGCCGACGCCCGCGGGGTTGGATACGGTGGTGGTGATGTAAAAGGGCTGGCGCACCGCGGCCCGCACACGGGTGTCGGTGGTGAAGGTGACGGGGGCGCCGAATGCGACGGGGGCGCCGTCGGAGGCGGGGATGTAGGGTTTGCCGGTGAAGGGTGAATCAGGCCGGGCCACAACGGCGGAGGCCAGCACGCCCCAGGCGAAGCCGGTCTGGGAGGAGACGATGTTGCCCTCGCCGAAGCGCCTGCCGCCGGTGGCGACCAGTGCCCTGGGATCATTCCCCCCGGCGAGCACCATGGAGCGGTTGAGCTCGAAGACGCCCTGGGTGATGTCGCCGCCCTCGAAGCGGATGCCCTGGTCCTGCCCGCTGGAGTTGTCCCGGAAGGCGGAGGTGTTGATGACGGTGGAGCCCTTCGTGGAGTAGAGGGCCGCGCCGGCGTCGGTGGAGAAATTTCCGCTGAAGACGGAGTCGGCCACGCGGACGGTGCCGCCATTGTTGTAAATGGCGCCGCCGAGGCCGGCGCCATCGTTACCCTGGGACAGTTCCCAGGCCTCGAAACCGGTCACGGACAGGGTGCGCGCGGAATCGCCAAACAGCACATTGGCGAGGTTGGTGATGAACTCGGGCGAGCCGACACCGCCCTTGCCGCCGGATGCGCTGTTGCCGGTGAAGGTGGAGCCGCCGCCGATGGTGAGGGAGGCGCCCTTGCCGTTGTAGATGGCCCCGCCCAGGCCGGCCCCGCCACCGCCGGCGCCCGCGATCATGACGGTGGCGGTGAGGGGGGTGGGGTCATTCCCCAGGGTGTAGGTGATGGTGACAGGGAAAGCCTGGCCGCCGATGCCACCCTTGTATCCGCCGCCGTTGCCGCCCTTTTGGGAGTTTCCATTGGTTCCAAGGGGCAAGCCGGCCTGGCCGGGATTGTCCGGTTGGACGAGGTAGATCGGCACCGGAGCATCCCCGCCCCGGCCACCCAGGGCAGTGTTATTGATCAGATGGACATTATTGAGCGTGGTGGCACCCCTGTTGAGGATGGCCCCACCCCCGCCGCCCGCGGCACCGCCCCCCGAAACGGTGGACTCGCCGGTGACTCCGGGGTTGCCGGGTTGCCCCTTGGATGTGAAGCCCTGGATGGTGATGTTTTCCAGCAGGAACCTCACGCCAGGTTGGACATAGAACGCCCGGTAACCGGCATTGGGATCGTCCGCCGCGGCGGCCTCCCGGAGGGTGATGCCCAGGTCGCCACCATCGATGCGCAGATCGCTGGAAAGAATGAACGCGGTGTCGCCATAGCGCAATTCCTCGGCAACGGGCGGGGAGACGAGGATCCATTGGTCGCTGGCGCTGTCCCACAGGTAGTAGGGTTTGGCCGGGGAATTGTCCGGCAAGGAGATATCGATGGTGGCGCCGCGCATCGAGGCGTCGAAACGGATCGTGCTCACATAGCCCTCATCGGACAAATCGACCAGGGAGGCAAGGGAGCCCATTCCCCTCGGGGCGAATGTGTTGACCAGGCCGATCGAATCGACATGAACCGGATCCATCTTGACGATGCCGGGCGCGTTTTGCGGGATCGCGATGTGGCGGACCAGGGGCGTTTGCGACAATTCCGCGAGCTGGAACCCGAGGTAGGCCGAGTTGACGACATCCAGGGTCAGGGCGTAGTCGCCGGCGACCTCCACCGGGATCTCGTAGCGGCCGATATTGTTCGTCGTGGCCCTCAGGATGATGCCACCGGGGCCTGTGAGGATGACACTCAAACCCGAAACCGGCCGGCCCCTGGCACCGGTCGATTGGTCGATGACCATGTTCTCGGTGACAAAAGCGGAGCCACGCACGATGGTTTTCGCGGGAACGAGGGCCAGGTTTTCCACCACGGGGCCACCGGACAGATCGACCCATTTTGAGGCCGAGGCGCCGGCAACCGGCCTGAAATAGTCGGGAATCGCGAAAACGATCCGGGCAGAAACCAGTGCCGCGGGCAGATCGAAGGCGTAAGCGCCCCCGAAATCGGAGATGGCCCTGGGTTCATCGGTTTGCCAGGATCCGTCCCCGTTGAGGTCTGCGAAGACCGGCACGCCCGAATAGCCCCCCGCCGGGTCGGTGATGGTGCCCGAGACCGAATGGGTCACCCGGAAGGGGCCGGCGGACTCGCCATAAACTGGCGTCCTTCCGGGACCCTCGCTCACCAACCCGTACAGCCAAAGGTCGCCCGAGGGGAGCCCGGAGGAGTCCCAAGTGACCCGGGTCGACCAGGTCCCGTCGGGATTGACGGCGACGGGGATGGATTCGACGGGATTGCCGGCGGGGTCGGAGGCGATGTACTCCTCGTTCCCCTCGTAATCGGTCGAGTAGAACAAGGAAACATAGACCTCCTTCAGTCGGAGGTCGTTGACGCGGCCCGTGAGGGTCGTGGTTTGGATGCCCGAGGCGATGTTTGGCGAAACAGCCGGGATGTCGACCACCGGCGGATCGGTCTCCCAGCGGATGCCCAGCAGGGGATAGACCTCGCCCTGGTTCAGGCCGTCCTTGTCCTCGGGATTGCCCAGGGCGACCTTGCTGCGGATCACGCCGGAGAACCGCAGGCCATTATCGAGATACGAGCCGTCCACCTTGGTCGCGGTGATGACCATGCAGCCCTGCTGGAGTTTCTCGTCGAAGAAAGGCGCGCTGATGGTGAAACGGACCCCCTCGACGGGATCCAGGTATAACCGCAACGACTCCACCCAGTCATCGGGCAATTGACCGGTGGCATCGACCACCGGGCGATACGAGACGGTGAAGCGGCCCGCCCTCACCCGAAGGCCATCGGGCGGGGCATTGAATTCCTTGTCGAATCCGACGGGTGGCGTGCGGCCGCCGTAGGCAAAGGCCTGGTTCCACCCGCTTTCCAGGTCCGGATCGCCCGATCCCAGGGTGCCGGTCAATTCCACGGGACTGAGCAGGCGCGAACGAAGGACAAGTCCGCGGGGCAGGTATTGGCCCGGTAGCGGGGACACGCGGATGCCGATCGAGCCCAAGCCGGTCGCAGGGTCGAATTCGAGCGGGATCTCCGACATTTCGACGCCGGCAACCGGATCGGCCTCAAACGCCATTCGGTTTCGCCAGGCGTTGAATCCGGCCCAACGGGCCGGATCGTTGACCCGGAAGCGGGCGACATAAGTACCGTCGGAGACCTCGGTGACCGGAATCGCTGTGGATACGCCGGAATAACTCCAGGGCTGGTCAAGGGTGTCCAGGGTACCCAGGGCGATGAACCTGGGGCCCATCGGTGAATGGAGGACGCCCGCCGAACGGAGGAACGGGGTGTCCTGCCTGGGCATGGAGAGGACCATCGCCCTTGGGGTCGCCGCCGAGGCCAGGTTGGCCTTGATGTCATCCTCGTTGACCACGCTGAACGAGTCGGTGAGGACATCATATTTGAGACCGCGGGTGCCTAGCAGGGCCACCTCGCCCCATCCCATCGCGTAGAAGCGATCCTTGGCGGGATTGTAGACAAAGAGGAAGTTGGCGGACGCGAGGGAGAGGCCACCGATGATGGGGACTTCTTTCGGCACGCTGAGATTCGCGGTGGAGCTGAGCACCATGCCGTCGGCCTGGCTGAAGTAGAGCGTTCCCCGCGAAACAAAAGTCCCCTTTAGGAAGGAGAGATTCAAGTCGGCGGAGTAAACCCCGCGCGACCAGTCGAGGAACATCACCCCGGTGCCCTTGGCCAGGAGACCGTCCCAGACGGGTTTCGTCAGCGAGCCGGAATTGACGGCGCCCAGGTAGGCGTCCACCTGAATCTTCAGGCTGTTGGGATCCATGGTGAAGGAGCCGACGAACTGGGCGGTGATGGCGTCCTTGCCCAGTATGTTGACGGTTGTTCCCAGCCCCACGCCGATACTCCCGGTCAGGGTGATCTGGGAAAGGTTGGACAGGTTCCGAATGCCGCCGGCCAGGTAGTTGATGAACAGCGGGGTGTTTGGGATATTGATCCCAGTGGAAGAGGCGAGCGCAACGGAGATCAGGTCGACCTTGCCGGCCACCAGGGAGAACTCGCCGCTGGCGGAGATGCCCGTCCCGATCGGCAGGCGGACCGAACAGGCGGCGTAGACGCTCCAGGCCTTGTCGAGCCGGTCGATGGTCAGGAGGCCATCATCGAGACTGAAAGCCCCCAAGTTGATTGAGGAGAGGGCGATTGTCAGCTTGTTGATGCTCCAATCGTTGTCGCGGATGAGCAGGCCCGGATTATCGGCGGTGCCGAGGCCCACGGCGACGGAGAAAATGTTGGTGATCTTCGCCGAGCCGTAAATGGCCCAGGAATTGTTTTCGGAATCGAAGGTGAAGCCGGCATTTTCCGCCTCCAGCTTGAGGTCGCCAATGCCAAAGTTGGCCGACAGCGAGGCGCTGGCGTAGGTGATGGCGCCGTACTCCAGCCGCAGGCCGGGCTTGTCGAAGCTGGTGCCCAGGGTGAAGCCGAACGCGTTGGCCCCGACCTTGATTTCGACGGCGCTGAAGAGGTCGAGCTGCGCCCTGGCCCGCTGGTAGCGCAGGCCGGCCGCGCCGGAGGGCTGGAACCGCAGCGACTTCAGGTCGAAGGCGGCGGTCACCGCGGCCGAGAAGTTCTCCACCTCGCCATCGACCAGCTCGATGCCGGGGCTGGCCATCTCGATCGAGACGCCCTCCCCGCCGGGTTCGGTGCCGTCGAAGTCGAGGACGGCCTTGCCGGCCAGGAGCAGGCGGGCGCCGGAATCGGCGGTTGCGGCGGTGTAGGAAACGCCGGCCCGGGTGACATCGAGCGACAGGCCGACATCGTATTTTTTGTTGGCGTTGGCGTCGGTGAAGGGCTCGCCGCTGTCCCACTTCAGGTTCTGGTTGGTGTCGGTGAAGGCCTCGCCGCCGAAGCCGAGGTTCAGCGTGAGGAAGGCCGAGAAATTCCTCAACTGGTTGTCCGCGATGACGATGCCGGCGGGGTCGGTCTCGAATTTGCCGTAGGTGTTGCCGGCGCGGATGCTCGCGCCGCCAGTCAGGGTGAGGGTGCCCGCCGAATCGGAGTAGGCGGCGGCGAGGTCCTCGATCTTGAGCGCGATGGCGGGATTGCCGGCCTTGTCCTTCTGGAGCGGCAGCTCGCCGGAGAGATTGAAGCTGAGCGAGTCGAACCGGCCGTTCTTCCAGACGATGCCGGGGGAGGGGAAGGCGGCGGTGAGCTTGCCGCCGAGCAGCTCGACCCAGGCGGAGCCGCCGAGGGTGTACCGGTCGGCGGCGGAGTCGTAGGCGAAGGCCATCGACTGGATCTGCACCGGGGCGCCGGCGATGCGGAGAGTGCCGGTGCTGACGGTGGCCGTGATGGCCTCGACGGCATCGTCCTTCAGCCGGATGGAGCCATTCACGGTGACCAGGGTGGTCTTCTGGTTGTTCTCGCCCTTGGCGTCGGCCGCCGGAGCCAGCGACAGGGTGGCATCGCCTTTGAGGCCGACCAGGCTTGTGGCGCGGTCGTATTCAAACTGGTTGCCAGCGCCCAAGGTGACCACGGCGCCACCGACGGTGAACTCGCCGCTGGCGGAGGCCTTGAGGCTCTGGAACTGGCCGTCGGAAAAGCGAAGGTCGCCCTGGGCCAGGGCGACCTGAACCTTGTTGACGGTGACCCTGGTCTTGCCGGCGATGCGCAGCGACCGGTCCGCCTCGGAGTAGTCGAGGTCGAGGTTGTCGAGCGACAGGGTGACCGGGGAGGCCTTGGTCCCCAGCGTGGCGGTGCCGGTCACCTTGCCCTTGACGGTGGTGCTGTCGTCGGTGAACTCGGCTCCGGGCTCGGGGAGGGACACGGTGAACCTGTCGCCGGCGAATTGGACGGTAGAGCTGCCGGTCAGCCGGATACTCTCGGGGGAGGCGATGTAGGCGAAGCTGAGGGAATCGAGGCTGAACTTCGCGCCGGCGATGTTCATCGCCCCCTCGACCGTGGCCTGCAGCGTGGTCACCTTGCCGCCGGTGATCTCGATCAGCGCGCGCCTGAGGCGGAAGAAGACGCCCTCGGTCTCGGAGCCCAGCGTGAGGATTTTGGTGTCGCCCGAGAGCGTCAGCTTGTCGGCGACGCGGTCATAGTCGGCGCCCAGGGAGCCGAGGTCGACATCCTGGCCGGCGATGCGCAGAGCGCCGGTGAACTTGAGGTCGAGCGACTCGATGCCCCGGTCGGACAAGACCAGGCCGGTATTGAGCAATTGGGCCGTGACCTTGTGGCCGCCGATTTCCAGCTCGGTGGAGCCGGTCAGTTCGAAACGGTCCGAGGTTCCCTGGGCGGGATCGCCGGCGACAAACCGGCCGGTGAGCTGGGTCAGGTCCAGGCTGGCGCCGAAGATGGTGAAATTGCCGGACAGCTTCAGGTTGACCTCCTTCAACTTGCCGGCATTCACCACCAGGCCCCGCGGGCCGACGAACTCGAAGTTGAGGGTTTGGCCGCCGAAGACGGCGCGTCCCTTGGCGGTCTCCAGGCCCTGCTCGTTCCGGTCGCCCCTGAGGAATTTGAAACGATCAACATGGAATTCAAAGCCGGAGGTGACGAGGGACACCTCGCTGTACTTTCCATTGAGGAACAGCATCAGGTAGCTGGTAAGGTTTTGCAGCAAGGAGGCATTGGAGTCTGGCACAAACCGGATGTCCGCCTGGACGGCGAACTGGTGGTTCAGATTGGCCGGGTTGGCGTAGCTGATTCCGGAAAACAGCTTGTTGTCACCCCCCGCCTGGGTGGGGGTGATGGCGACGCCGCCCGAATCGGTGGTGCCATCGAGCTTGAGCCGCACCTCGGTGCCATACTTCTCCCCCAGGGTGACGGAGTAGTTGCCATCGTCATCGGTGAACACCACCAGGGGCAGGCCGTTGGCGCCATTGATGGGGGTGTTATTCTTGTCAGTCAGCACCAGCCTTGCTCCGGCCGCGCCCACCTCGCCGGGATCGCGGAGGTTGTTTTGGTTGGTATCGACAAACACCTGGCCGGTGAGCGTAGGGTTGGCCCATTTGGCGACGAAATCGGGCGCGGTGGTGGTTGGCTCGGTGCCCCGGGTCACCGTGAGGAAGGAAGTTCCCGAAACCGGCAAACGGTTATCGGGCAGCACAAAGCCGACCCGGTAGGTGCCCGGGCCGAGGCCGTAGAAGAAGTATTCGCCGGCGGCGTTGGTGATGGTGCTCATCTCGAAGATGTCATCGCGCACACCGTCGCCGTCGGAGTCGAAGAAGTTTTCTTTGGGGTCGAATTGGCCGTTGTTGTTGGCATCCACGAAGGGCTCGGCCCCATCGTATCGGCCGTTGCCGAGGTCCTGGTATTGCTCCCCGGGATCCCATTGTTTGTTGTTGTTGGCATCCACGAAGGGCTCGGGCCCATCGTAACTGCCGTTGCCGCGGTCCTGGAATTGCTCCCCGGGGTCCCATTGATTGTTAGCGTTGGCATCCTGAAAGGATTCTCCTTCGTCGAACCTGCCGTTACCTACGTCCAGGTAGGATTCGTCAGGGTCAAATCGCTGATTATTGTTGGCATCCACGAAGGGTTCGCCCCCATCGTATTGGCCATTGCCGACATCTCGGTAGGTTTCGTCGGGGTCGAATTGTTGATTATTGTTGCCATCCACGAAAGGTTCGGCCCCATCGCGACGGCCATTGCCGTTCAGATCGGTGAAGGGATCGCCGGGGCCTGGGTTGAATTGCCCATCGCCGTTGGCGTCATTGAAGGGCTCCTGGTCGAATTTCCCGTTGCCGTTGGCGTCGATGAAGACGGTCAACCCCTCGTAGGGCTTTTGAGGGTTGGCATTGTCGGTCACCCAGGCCTTGCCCATCATTTGGACCGAGGGCACAAACCGATAGAAATCGCCGAAGGTAGCCGGGTTGATGGCGTCATTCACCACCAAGTAAGCGTATTTTGGGGTGGGGATGAGGCCTTTCTCCGTCCAGCGGAATTGCCCGCTGAATTGACCGTTGGCGTATGTCAGGTTTTTCAAGTCGGCCGATGCCACGTCCTGGGTGGGCGCACCGGAGGCATCGGACAGGCTGACATTGGCACCAGTCTTGAGGACTGTCAGCCCGGTGGATTGGTCCAGGGGGTAGAAATAGGCTACATCATAAGCTGGGGTGAGGGCCTTCTGGTTGGTGACAAAATTAGGCAGTGTCGGTAATTTCAGCATTTGCGGCGTGATTTTTTCGCCCGTGGGCAGGGGTGGCATCACGCCTAAAACGACTTGCTGATCCAGGCTGAATGCCTCGTAGTAGCTGTCGGGCAATATTACTTGATCCAGGGTAAATCCCTTGGTGTTATTGGTGGCGGTGAAGACATCCCCAATATTGCCCGCATTGGAATTTGCCAGCAATTGGACTTCGGCTTTTCTCGCCCACAGGTCCTTCACTTGATTGGCCGCAACGGACAGAGTCACGCCATTGGCCACGATTTGCACAGTCGCGCCATTTGTGCCAAAACCGCTGACCACGCCGACACGGGTCGCCCTGGCGCTGTCAAAAAACAGAACTTCGGAGCCGACGGTGCCCGCGTAGGGAGTGTCTACCTTTTGATCCCTGATCTCAATCTGGTCAAAGGTGTTGCGCTCCACCACCCAGCCTGAGGCGGCGTAAGCGTAATTGGTATCGTAAATTTCAAAGTTAGCATAACCTTGATTTTGTGGCCTTGTCCTCCATGGACCGGTTCTTTGCACGGTCCACCGGTTGGCAGCAATTTCCGCCTCTTCTGCGATCAAAAGGGAAACGGTCCCATCGTCCCTGGTTTTGGGTGAGGCGTTGGCATGGGCCGTGAAAGAGACCAGATTGGTGGTGTTGTCATCGAAGGGGGCGGGTTGGGGCACCTCGATGGTGGGTTGGGCCACCAGGAAAGAGTCGAATTGAGTGGGACCTATTGGAACCTTTTTTGTAGAATAATAATTATAAGCTGGGAGATTTAATAGCAACTCTTTTGAACGGTCCAAAAACGCAGGTGCGTAAGCCTCCGCACCAGATTTGGTTGTATCTATTTCTTTCATGAATGCCGGCCAATAAAGTTCCAGCAAAAGCGCAAAGACTTTGCGCTCTTCTTCATCCAGCCCGTGATTGAAAAACATGGAATTTTGTTTATGACGGACTTTAATTTCTATTTTGAGGTTTGTGAGGCCGAGGCTGGCAAAAGTCTTCGAGTAATCAATCTTTCCATTGAGGAATGGTAAGAATCTAACGCGGATGGAGCCTGTTCTAAATGGCCTTCCCTCAGCAGTTTTTTCAATATCACCCAAATTCACAGCCCAAGATGCTGAGACGCCTTCCGGAATATTATTAAATTCAATATTAAAATCATCCTTTTCTAGCATTTTAGCGTAAGTGAAGTCAGTGCCATAAAGGCTGGTGGTGAGGAACGGGATTGATACCGTGTAGCTAGAGGAGTGGAGCCCGGTGGCATCGGTACTTGCCACCTCAGTCTCAAAAGTCTGACCGTATCGGAATACCTTCTTATCTTCTGAATTCAAGTAAGAGTCCTTCAGCTTTATGAGTTCATTGACCTTGCCTTCCCCAAGGATCCAGAAGCCGTCCTTTTTGATGAAGTCGTAGCCGAATCCGACCGTCGCGTCGATGAAAATAATCTTGATATTGGCCCAACCGGCGAACAGTCTATGGCGTTTGGCGAGGATCAGGAGGATGTGAACGCTGATGTCGATTTTGTTGATCGGCCAGAAATCAAACGTGCTTCCGGGGACAGGGCTCAATCTGACAAAGGCATACAACACCAACTCGCCTTTACTGAGCTGGAATTGCAGTTGGCCATGAATCAAATCAAAGATGGTGCAATTGACATCGAAACGGTAAAAGTCATTTTCCCAGTCAATGATGAAGGTACCACGGCCATTCCCGAGGAGGTCTTTCCAGCCCTCCAGATTGACGGAGTAGGCGCTAGCGTCCCAATATGCCGCAACAAAAACATCAATTTCGCCGCTAATTCTCCCGGCAGACGGGTAGTAACGAAGTGTTCCACGACCGACGAGGGTATAAACATTGCGGGCGACTTTATTATCCGTGTCAAACCATGGGAGGCGGGGACCCACACCGATGGTGGCGGTTCCGTACCAATTCCAGTTGGAGGGGTCCTGCCAGTTTTCCACTCCCACCTCGATGGCGATGATATGAAGGCCTTTCGCGCTCAGCGCGGGAAATAGGCCGGGAGTTAACCCGTTCGGGTCAATAGAGGCCGATAATGACGCCCCGTTAAAAAGAACGGCGGTTACCTCTCCCTGTTCGTTTTTCACCGATTTCAGCTCGAATTTCCCCCCCACATAAAAATATTTAACAGCAACCTCCAGCCTGCCGCCCCAAACGGACAAATTTGGATTGTTTTTGTCCACCCTGTAGAACATTTCGACATTTTTGAAGCCGACGATGCCAATCCTGAAATCTGGAAAGCGCAAGAAAATATCGCGGATCGACCATGTGGCGATCCATGCTTTTTGATCCGGATCATAGGAGCTGATCAGTTGGAGGCCGGGGTTTTCCCTGGTCCCAAGACTGGCGGTGAAATACTTGCCATCGATGCCTTTTTCTTTGTTGAAGCCGAAATTTGTGCTGACGGTGCCGTAGAAACCAAGGACCTTCTCGGTGTCGGTCGCGTTGTAATACAAGCCAACCTGCTGGATTCTGAATTTAAGTTTATGAATATCTAGAAATTCTTCTGCCTTAATCGTTTCGCCTTCCATTTTTTTCAGGGACAGGGCCACATCAATCCGTCTGACTTGGCCGTCGGCCAGAACAAAACCCGGTTGTTCCCTGGTACCGCAATTCAGTTCAAAAAAATTGGAAGGCTCCCTGACGATAGGAATCTTGCTGTCGGGTTTGTTGGGGTCTTTGTTGGGGTCGATGATGCCGAAACTGCGCACGCCGTCCATGGCCAAATAGACCGAGCCCGAAAAGCCATAGGTGTCCTTTCCAAAGGTCGGGTCGTTGGCGGAATACCACAGGCGGGTGGCCTTTGCTTCAAACGAGCCTGGTTTAGCCTCATTCACCTTATTGGAAATGATAAGGTCGAGCCGGCCATCCAACTGCACATCCCAATCCTGCAACTTGCCGTCGCGGATGACAAAGCCGTTTCCAGCGGCCGTCAGTGTCAACATGGCCTCATTGCTGGTTTTTGCGTCCTGGTTTTTGTTCCAATCGTAGTTGAAACCGGCGCTACCGGTGATGGACAGGGATTCCTTTCCCGAAGTGTCGGTGCTGAGCTTGGTTTCCATTTTGCTGGAAACCGACACCGCCCCCTTGAACGGCAGCAGGCTGAAGTAGGTGGCTACCCCCCCGGCAGCCGCATTCAGCCAGGGTTGCGTGGCGTAGGCCGCCAAGTCGGTGAGCTTGTTGTCTTGGACACCGAAGCTGAAATCGGAATAGGTCAGGAAAGCGAGGACCCCTGTGTGCTGGGCGGTGCCCTTGAATCCCAGGGCGGAGTTGCTGAATGAAAACTTTCCGTTCAGCGTGATCGGGGTTCCGGCGACGGTGAAATTCTGATTGATGGTGGAAGCGACCAGGGTCTTGATGGCGCCGGCCTCGATGACGAGGCCGGCATCGGAGACGAGACCGGTGGCCGCGTCCTTGGATGGTGTCATGTCGACCGACAGGGTGTCGGTGCGCAGCAGCGCGGTGGCGGTGCCGGTGACTGTGACGGTGGATTTTCCGGCGGTGATGGTGGCGGACAGGGGATTTTGGGTGAGGGTCCAGGTGGTGCCCTGGGCCTGGAAGGAGCCGGTGGCCTTGCCCGTGGCGGTGCCGGCGGCGGCCCCGGTGACGGTGAGGGCCAGGGGATTGATGGACAGGGGCGTGGCGGCCCCGGCGAAGGCCAGCGTGCCGGCGCCGTCCAGTTTCAACTGGCTGTCGGTGGTGTCGCCGCCGTTGGGATTCTCGAGTGCGAGGGTGGTGGCGGTGGTGACTAGGTCGCCCAGCGTGAGGGCCTTGCCGGTGATGGATTCGCCCGTGGCGGTGGTCATCCGCTGCACATCGAAGGTGCTGAGGGTGGTGGAGGACCAGAAATCGCGCTGGCCTGAAGCGCCGGCCAGGGCGCCGGTGCCCTGGAACTGGAAGTTTTGCAGGGCGGGGTCGATCACGGTGTCGCCGGTGAGGGTGACGAGGCTTTTGAAGGCTTCACCCCCGGTGGGTTTGAAGCCGACCTCGATCGGCTTGCCGGTGGCCCGCCACAGGGCGCCATCGGCCACTAGGTCGCCGCGGAAGAGCAGGGAGGCCACCGTCACATCGGCCGGGGTGATGCGGGCCTCGAGTTCCTCGATGTGGAGCTGGTGGTGCTTGCGGGGTTTTTGTTCGAGGGGTTTGGGCTGGCGACGGGATTTGGAACCAAAGAGGCGGTGCAGGTAGGTCATGGCGCAGTCCCAGGGTGGCTGATCCAAGGTGAAAAAATGCGGGATTGTCCAAAAGAGCCTGTCAGGGGATAGGCGTATAATGGGCAATATTTATAAAAGCCCTGGCCGTTTTATTTCTTTCAAAATTTCGAAAAATTAATTATTGTATAATTTTATATCCAATAAATACGACGGTTGGGCTACTGCAGAAAGCATTCCATACCAACAAGTTCCGGCAAAACTGGCCGGATACCAATGGTTGGCACGCTTCGATTGGCCGCCCCGTTGGATGGCCTTTGAAAACATGGTTTCTACATCTGGTCGAGCAGGGCTTTTTTCAGGCTGGCGGAGATGCGGAAACGGGTGATGTAGATGGTATTGGTGGTCACGCCCAGGTCGGCGGCCACTTTTCCGGGTGGTTCGTCCTTCAGGTGGGTCCGGTCGAAAATTTCCCATTGCTGCGGGGTGTAGTTGGGGCGGACCGCCTCGCAGGCCCGCTGGAAAATGCCCTGGTAATCCATGCCGTCCACACCGCCGGCGCGCAAGAGCGCCTGCGTGGCGGCCAACTCGTCAAAGCCAAACACCTTGGGAAACCGCGCCCGGCGCAGCTTGGCCAGGCGCGAGACCATCACCTGGCGCAGCCAGGCCCGGAAGGAACCCTCCCGCTGGCGTTCAAAGCCCTCGATGCCGCGGAAGACATCGATGAAGACTTCCTGCGCCGTGTCTTCCGCCAGCTCGGGGTCGCGGGTGTTTTGGATGCACCAGATATATACGAGTGGGTAATAAAGCGAGCAAAAATTATCCCAGGATTGCTGGCAGTAGCCAGTTTGCAAGCGTCCGATCAGTGTGAGCGGCGTTTTCATGCGTTGGCAAATATTTTGATAGGCCAAGTGCTGGAGCGCGTTTAATCGGTAATATATCAGGCTATCTGGGTGGTTTCAAACCCTGGATTGCATTTTTTTGAAACAAAGGAACGGGGCTTGTCTTGATTCGGGGGCGGGGTTTTCTGATAGAGGCCCGCTGCCGGACCCGTGAAAGAGCGGGCCGTGGAGGAATTGGCCCGGATTTCTGGAACCTCCATGAGACACGCGCTGCTGTTCGGGGTCGGGTCGGTGGGGGATGTTTTTCCCCTCATCGCCATGGGGCGCGGGTTGCATGCCCGGGGCTGGCGGGTCACTGTTTGCGCCAATCCGGTGTTTGAATCGTTTGTGCACAGGGCGGGCCTATTGTTCCGGGGACTGGGCACTGTTGAGAACTACGAGCGGATCACCCGCAATCCCGACCTGTGGCATCCGCGCAAGGGCACCAAGACCATCCTGGTGGACGGGCAGGCCCAGGAACTGATCCGCCAGCAGCGGGAGGTCACCCGCGAATTCGCCAGGGGGCTTGGGGAACGGGTGGTGGCGGCATCACCCCTGGGAATCGGGGCCCGGATCGCCCAGGAAGAACTTGGTGTGCCGCTGGTCACCATCCATTTGGCGCCGATTTTTTTGCGCTGCCAGCAACATCCGCCGAAACTGCCGGAAGGATGGCTGCCCAACACGATGCTGCGGCTGGTGCCACGGTTCACCTACAAACTGGTGGACCGGATCACCGACCCGTGGATCGGCCCGATTGTTGAGCCGCTGCGATCGGAAAGCGGGCTGCCACCGGTGAAACGCTACCTGGAGGGCTGGTGGAATTCTCCCGACCGGGTGCTGCTGTGCTTTCCGGAATGGTTCGGTCCCATGCCGGAGCGGCCCGGGCAGGCCCGGCACATCGGCTTTTTGCAGCACGATGACTCGCAGCAGGGCCACGAGCTGGATCCGCTGTGGGAATTCATGACCGGGGAGGCACCGCCGGTGGTGGCAACCTTTGGCAGCGCCATGTGCCATGCGCGGTGGCTGTTCGAACGATTGGTGTGCGCCACGGGGGACCTGGGCCGGCGGCTGGTGATTTTGTCGAAGAACGCCGAACAGGTGCCTTACCCTTTGCCGGGCCATGTACGGCGGGTGCCCTGGGCCCCGATGGGGGAATTGCTACCCAGGGCCGGGGCGCTGATTCACCATGGCGGGGTGGGGACCCTGGCTCGCGCCCTGGCGGCGGGTGTGCCCCAACTGGTGATTCCCTTCGCGCATGACCAGCATGACAACGCCCGGCGGGTGGACTGGCTGGGGTGCGGGATGGAGGTGGCCCCGCGGTGGGCATCGCGCCGACGATTGACGCGCTGTTTGGCCAGCCTGACCGAGAATCCGGTGATTCGGCAAAAGGCCGGAACCCTTTCCCGGTGGGTCCAGCCGCATCAGGCGGTGGCAAAGGCGTGCGACTGGATGGAAGATACCGCGGGGCGGCGATCGGTCGGGCAGTCCGGAGCACCCGGGGCGGCATACGCCTGATCGGGTCGAAAATCGCGGAGAATCATCAGCCACCTACCGGGCGAATGACTCCTGACCACGCTCGTAACCGTATTGGTATTGGATGCGGGTTTTGGCCAGGAAATCTTCGTGGTCCTTGGGCCCATCGAAAACGACCTGATACCGGGACAGGATTTTGCGCGGACCGGTGGCCCCTCCGCCCTGTGGATTTTTGCGAATCTGGAACCAGAAGGTGGCATCGCGCAACCGATCCCGGTAGTCGGCCATGTCGACCGTGATGGCACAGGGGAGGCGCTCCACCTCCTTCCAACGCCTGCGCGAGCCGTACCGGAACACCCCGTCGAACAGCAGGCGAATGGTGAAGGTGAGGTCGTTGGGTCGGGGGACCACGGTTTCCTCCGCCAGGCGGTCGGCCATCTCCACCGGCCAGGCATCGATGCCGCCGCCGATGTAGCGGTCATTGTCGATGACGGCCGGCTCCAGCAGCAACGGTTCGCTGATTGAGGCCCGCATCGCCTGGGTGATGGAGACATGGTCCACCACGGCGGTGTCCCGGTTGACTCCGCCCCATCGGAAACGGTCGCCCACGGGCGAGGGGATGCCGCGCAGGTGCCCGGCCGTGGCGGGGTCGGTGAACCAGGTCTCGGTGAACAGCTTGCGGGAAAGGCGGACGACGCACCCGGGGGGATAGTCCAACCTGCCGGCGATCAACACGATGGCGGGGGAATCCGGACGGGACGGGAAGGGGACATCCAGGCTTTCGCGGATCTGTTCGGGATAGGCAATCAGGGGACGCGTTTCCAAGTTGGGGGTGAGGGGCGGGATGCCAAGCCGGCCGGAAGCCAGGCGGGCCATGTGGCCGATCTGGCCGGCTGGCCTGGGGTGCTCGACCTCGATGGCCTCAAAAAAGCGGTAGAACTGTTCGGATTCGAGAAAGCGCCGGCGGTCTTGCCTGTCAGGAAAGGCGGCGATGATGGCGGCGGCCACCGCGCCGCCGCTGGCACCGATCACCAGGTCGGGTTCGACGCCCGCGTCGAGCGCCGCATCATACAGGCCCAGATAGGTGACAAAATTGAGCCCCATGCCGGAAAGGATGATGGCCCGGTTGAACGGCTTGGCCTGGCTGGGTGTTGCCCCATCGGCAAAGGACTGGGAAGCCGGAAGCGCCCATCCGCCCAGCAGGAGCGCCAGCAACACGGCTTTTCGTGGCATGGGAATGGCTGGCCCTGGCATTCCGTCGGAGTCCGTCGGGTTGTTTCGGCCGGTGAATTGACAGAGCGGAAGGGAAAGGGGCCAACCGGGTTTGCTGGATTCAGTGGAGGGGCGGCACAACCGCCACGGTTCGTGTGTGGGCGGTGAATCCAAGGTAAAAAGGGCCAACCAAATGATATACTTTTATATCATACTGGGTTTCATTGATCAGGCGTCGCCCACGCGGATAACGATTTTGCCCAGATGTTTCTGGGAGATGAGGTGCTCGTAGGCCTGACGGGCTTCGGCGAAGGGGAAGATGCGGTCGATGACGGGGCGGATCTGGTTGACGGTGATGGCGCGGTTCATTTCCTCAAACATGGCGACGCTGCCGACATAGATGCCGTGCACCTTCTGGGCGTTGAGCAGCAGGGGGATGATGTTGGGCGGTTCGGTGCCGGCATCGAGGAGGCCGATCAGCGCGATGGTGCCGCCCACGCGGGTGGATTTGATGGAGCGCTCGAAGGTGCCAGGTCCGCCGACCTCCAGGACGAGATCGACGCCCGCGCCACCGGTGAGTTTGCGGACCACCCCGTGCCATTCGGGGTTCTGTCTGTAGTTGATGACGGCGTCGGCCCCGAGGGCCTTGGCTTTGGCGGCCTTGTCGTCGCTGCCGCTGGTGGCGATGACCCGGGCCCCAAAGGCGCGGGCCAACTGCAGGGCGAAGATGCTGACGCCACCGGTGCCCAGAACCAGGACCGTGTCGCCCGCCTTGGTGTTGGCGGAGGTGAGGGCGTTCCAGGCGGTGAGCGCGGCGCAGGGGAGGGTGGAGGCCTCTTCCCAAGAAAGGTGGGTGGGAATTGCGACCACCGAGGTCTCCGGCAGGCAGACGCGTTCGGCCAGCATGCCATCGATGCCGCCGCCGAGCGAGGAAAGCAGGGCGCGCTCGTTGATGGGCCCACTGATCCAATCACGCATGAAGTTGGCGGCGACGCGGTCGCCCACCTGGAAGCGCGTGACACCCGCACCGATGGCGACCACCTCACCCGCGCCATCGGACAAGGGAATGACAGGGTAGGTGCGGTTGCGTGGGTAGCCGCCCTTGAGGAGCAGGGAATCGCGGTAATTGAGCGAGCAGGCGCGCACGGCGATGACCACCTCGCCAGGGCCAGGCGCGGGATCGGGCAGGTTGACGAGCTTGAGGGACTGGAGGCCTTCGGGGGAATCAAGACGGTAAGCGCGCAAGGGGGAACTCCTTCCCAGATTTCAAGCCGGCGGTACGGTGGGGCGGTCTGGGGGAGGTCAGCTTCCGGCCAAATCTAGGAAAAGGACCATGGAGGGGTTGCCGACGGGGGCGAAATGGCCGGTGAATTCGAGCAGGCCCTTGTCCTTGCCGACACGGAACACCGTGACATGGTCGGCACGCTGGTTGCAGCAGTACAGGAAGGTGCCGGATGGGTCGAAGCTGAAGCTGCGGGGGTAGTTGCCGCGGGTCCACTCATCGGCCACGTGCCTGAGTGTGCCATCTGTGGCGATACTGAAAACGCCGATGCTGTCGTGCAGCCGGTTGCCCGCGTAGAGGAACCGGCCATCGGCTGAGAGGAGCACCTCGGAGCAGAAGTTGCTGCCTGTGTAGCCCGGGGGCAATGTGGAGATGGTCTGGCGTGGGGAAAGCTTGCCGGTGGCCCCATCGTAATCGAAGAGGACCAGGGTGCTGCCTTCCTCCTGGATGGAATAGAACCATTTGCCATTGGGGTGGAAATGGAAATGGCGGGGGCCGTCGCCGGGGGGCAATTGGACCGTGTGGTGTTCGGCCGGGCTGAGCTTGCCTGTGGCAGGGTCGAACTTCCAGGCATAGATGGTGTCGAGGCCGAGATCGACATGTAGGACGAAACGGCCGGTGGGGTCGGGGGCGATCTGGTGGGCGTGGGTGCGGTCGTGGCCGCTGAAGGCGAAACTGCCCTTGGGCGCATGGGGGGCACGGGTGGGGCCGATCTTGCCCGCATCGTTTTTCACATCGGATGCCTCGCCCAGCTTGCCATCGGCCAGAATGGGCAGCACGGCGATGGAGCCGCCGAAGTAGTTGGCGACGAGCAGGTGCTTGCCGGCGGGGTGAACGCTGACATAGGTGGGGCCGGCGCCGCCCGCACTGACGGTGTTGAGCAACTGGAGGGCGCCATTTTCACGGTTGATGGCGAATGAGCTGACGGTGCCGTGTTTTTCGGGGCCGACGCGGTCGGTCTCATTGGCGGAATAGAGGCGGGTGCCGGCGGCATTGACCGCGAGGCAACTGGGGCTGGTGCCCATTTCGTGGATGCCGGCCTCGCGCAGCGCGCCGGTGGCGCGGTCGACCTGAAACAAGTGGATGCCCCGGCCATTGCCCGGTGGCAGGTCGACCTGGGTGGGGAGCACATCTTTCAGGGGTGAACTGAAGGTGCCGACATAGGCCATCAGCGGACCCTTGGCCTGTTGAATGGAGTTGGCAACCGTATCGGCGGCCAGGGAACCCACGGTGGCAACAGTGGCGGTGCTCTTCAGGAAGGCACGGCGGGAGTCTTGTGGAAACGGCATGGGATAGCATCCTCGGGTACGAATATCTCGTGATTTTAACGGAAAACCGGGAGGCGTGGCAGAGGGTGGTTATGCTGGGAGTCACACGGTGGGCGACAGGCCGGAGGCGGGATATGCGCGCGAATTGGCTGGTAGCGGTGGCTTGGGCAGCCTTGGTGATGGCGGCCCGGGGACAGGGTCTCCTGGGTGAGAAACATAGCCTGGGCAGTGATGCCGGTTTGCGCGGGGTGAGCGTGGTCAGCGGGCAAATCGCTTGGGTGAGCGGCACGGGTGGAACGGTTGGCAGGACCACCGATGGGGGCACCACCTGGCAGACGCGGGTGGTGCCAGGGGCGGAGAAACTGGACTTTCGGGATGTGGAGGCTTTTGGCGAGCGCGTGGCTTACCTGCTGGCCGCGGGGCCCGGGGATGCGTCGAGGATATTCAAGACAACCGATGGAGGAGCAACCTGGCTTCAGCAGGTGGTGAACCGGGATGCCAAGGGGTTTTGGGACGCGATCGCCTTTTGGGATGAACGACACGGCCTTGTATTCGGCGACCCGGTGGACGGGCGATTCCAGATCCTGACCACGGAGGATGGCGGTGCAAACTGGAGTACGGTGGATGCCGGCGGGATGCCGGGCGCGCTGCCCAAAGAGGGGGCGTTCGCGGCGAGCGGGACTTGCCTGATGACCCGGGGCACGCGGGAGGCCTGGTTTGTGACCGGTGGGTCAGGAAAGGGAAGGGTATTCCACTCGGTCGACCGTGGGAGGACCTGGACGGTGGCGGAGACGCCGGTGGCTGCCGGTAATGAATCCTCTGGGATTTTCTCGATCGGCTGGGTGAAGGGGGGGAGCGGGGTGGTGGTGGGCGGCGACTACCGGAGGGCCAACGAATTGGGGGCCACGGTGGCACGCACCGGGGATGGCGGAAGGACCTGGACCCTTGCGGGGAAACCGCCGCCCTTCTGTTCGGGGGTGGCCTGGGCGAAGGACCGGTGGATCGCCGTGGGGACAGCCGGGGCCCATGAATCGATGGATGGCGGAGAGACATGGCGCAGGCTGGACATGGGAAACCACAACGCGGTGGGGTTCGCGGAGGACGGGACCGGATGGGCGGTGGGACCGAAGGGTTCGGTGACTCGGTATTCCCGGTGATGGGCGGGAATTGATTACCTGGCATGGCTGAAACAGGTTAGCATCAATCCCGTCACGATTTCCTGACAATCCCCGGGGCAAAGCCATGGCCAATCGGGCGTACCTTGCCGTCAGCAATCTGGACAGCCTTTACCCTTCGCTTGCGGAGCCGGGTTACAATCCCGCGCGCCAGTTGGTGGCGACGCATGAGGCCGGCATTCCTCTTCTATGGCTGACCCTTTTCCGGGAAGGGGACCTGCGTCGACAGGTGCTTCGTGTGAACCGGAAGGAAATTCGCGCCCTGGCTCCCATATGTCGCAGGGAAAAAGCCCTCGGACAATTGCGGGAGGGGATTGCCCATCTCGAACGGATATTGCCCGGACTTGGGCCGCTTTGTGAATATGGCGCCCTGTTCGGAAAGGCCCTGGAGGCGGTGGATTTTGAATATGTGACCTTGGAGGTGGGGGAGATTGCGGAGCTGTACCCGAAAGAGCACCGGTTTGAGGAGATTTTGACCCTGGCCCTGCGAGGCTTTGATCGGCCGGATGAGGTTCGGTTCGCGTGCCCGGATGTGAAATCGGTGTTGGATGAAGAGGATTCCTCGCTGGATTTGGCCGCCTTGGGGGATATTCCACCGGAAATCCGCGCGGCCTTGGGCCGCCTGCATGTGGCCAAGTCGGATAGGGCTGTGGAAACCGTTGGGTTTCAGGGATTCACGGCCGACTCCCACGCGGAACTGCTGGGCAGGGTGACGGGGATACCAGGGGGGCGGGTCCTGCCCCCGGTTCGCATGCTGTTGGATGGCATGGAATATAGCCCCGCGGACCTGGAGGCGCACAAACGGATGCT
>Ga0315905_10000156_pt1 | contig 73734 bp, 71 predicted proteins | sample LakEriMetagenome_5_FD_203522 | JGI IMG/M metagenome (GOLD analysis project Ga0315905, IMG submission 203522) | Freshwater fungal communities from buoy surface, Lake Erie, Ohio, United States - Buoy 4 MA121 | ecosystem: Environmental > Aquatic > Freshwater > Lake | place: USA: Lake Erie, Ohio...
TACCCCTTCGACGCCGACGAATTCTTGGTGCTAGACGACGACGCGTCTCTGCGTGACCTTCTTCGTTCGCAACCCGACGACGTCGACGAGGTGCGTTACAACGTCAAGAATTTCGTCTCGCCGAGGGATTTCGACGAAAACAAAATCAGCGATTATCGCCGCCAGCGTTTTCAATCGAAAGCTCGTCGGGTCGCGAGCATCCAGACCAAGGAACGTGAAATTCGAGAGGGAACGGCAACGTTCTTCGATTTCGGCTTCATGAGCAAAGTTGTCTTCCGCGTTCGCAGCAACGTTCGACTCGATCGGGGCTCACACTCGACAAAGATTTTCGGCCGGGCGAAGGTGTCCGTCTCGGCCCCCACGATGCGGGCGGTTCACTTACCGATGCTGTCACGGGCCCGCGTCGAGCGAAAGGCGCAACAGGGTAAGGCGCATATGGATGTGGGTGCGCCCGGTGGACGAGGGTGGCAGAACCAGTTCATCTACAAGCAACAGCAGCTCGGAAAACTCGATGAGTTCTGGGTTCAGCACTCCATCGACCCTTCGGACGTGACGGACGCAGTGGTAGAAACCACCCTTTTCAGCGACTCAATTAAGGAAACGGTCGACGTGATTACGGCGCTCGTTGGGTCTGATGATTTGTTGGCGCCGGCGGGCAAGAAGTTACCGTCACGTCGTGCCGCGCAAACCGTCGTCGGCCTTGCCGATGTTGTCCGTGTGGGTCACGCGTTCCAGGTGCACACGACGGCGCTGCTGCACGAGGCAAATCGCAAACGACGCGCGTCGGTCGGTTTCCGTTTTCAGCGCGTGGTCAAGCGAACGCGAAAGAGTGCGAGCAAATTCCTCCTGTCGATTCTTCGCAAGGCGAAGGGGTCATGACGAAAGTCGGGGTAATCGGCGGAGGCCAACTTGCCAGAATGATGATTGGCCCCTCGGTCGAGCTCGGTCTCGAACTACGAGTTCTTGCGGAAACGAGCGATTCGTCGGCGCGCGATCGAACAACGTCGGTTGGCGATTATCGAGACCTCGAGACCGTGTTGGCTTTCGCCCGCGAAGTTGACGTCATCACGTTCGACCACGAACACGTGCCGTCCGACATCATCGTGGCACTGGAAAAAACGGGTGTCGCGGTGCGGCCGGGTTCTGCGGCGTTGACTTTCGCTCAGGACAAGATCCTGATGCGGGAACGCCTCGAGGAATTGGGCCATCCTCTGCCCGTTTGGTCCGTCGCTCACACACCGGAAGACGTTTCGATTTTTCTCGAAGCCAACGGGGGACGAATCATCGCAAAGGTGCCCCGCGGAGGATACGACGGCAAGGGAGTCGCGGTCGTCACTGACCCCGAACAACTCGATGAATGGTTGGCGCGAGGCCCCGTGCTGTTGGAAGAGATGGTTGATTTCTCGCGAGAACTCGCCCAACTTGTTGCCCGTCGACCGACCGGCGAAACTGCCGCCTGGCCCGTTGTGGAAACGACGCAGGCGAATGGGGTGTGTGCCGAAGTGATTCTTCCCGCACCAACCGAGAACCACAACGTCATCGAGGTCGCCGCCGAGCTGGGTCGACAAATCGCCCACGACCTCGACGTCACCGGGGTCCTGGCGGTCGAACTTTTCGAGACCGCTGATGGTCGATTGCTCGTGAACGAGTTGGCGATGCGACCGCACAATTCAGGACACGTCACGATCGAAGGAAGCGTCACGTCGCAGTTCGAGCAACACCTTCGTGCGGTCACCGACATTCCCCTCGGCTCGACCGAGTCACAACACCCCTGGGCGGTCATGGTCAACGTGTTCGGCGGGATGGACGTTCAGCGATACGGCCGAATCTCTGCGTCAAGCGATGTCAAACTTCACAACTATGGGAAAGAGGCACGCGCTGGTCGCAAAGTTGGCCACGTCACGGCGACGGGGGCGGACGTCTCGGACACCACCTCGCGGGCGCGCGCCGTGGCGGAAATCTTTCATGCCGACATTTAGCATGGTTAGGTGAGCACGCCACTCGTAGCTATCGTCATGGGATCCGACTCGGATTGGCCGACGATGAGCGCCGCCAAGGACATCCTGGACGAATTCGGTGTCGCGTCGGACGTCCAGGTTCTGAGTGCTCACCGCACCCCCGAGGCCATGATCGAGTGGGGCAAGGCGGCTCGCGCGAATGGTGTTTCGGTGATCATCGCAGGCGCCGGTGGGGCCGCACATCTTCCCGGGATGCTGGCCTCGGTCACGAGTTTGCCCGTGATCGGCGTGCCGATTGCGTTGTCACAACTAGAGGGGCTCGACTCGCTCTTGTCCATCGTGCAGATGCCCGGCGGCGTCCCCGTCGCGACCGTGTCAATCGGCAACTCGACCAACGCTGCGTTGCTCGCGATTCGGATGTTGTCCATCTCGATCCCTGAACTCGCCGCCCATTTGGATACGTACGCTGTGTCCCTGGCCGACCTCGTTGCCGAAAAAAACGCTGCGCTCAAAGATTCGCTCTCGTGAGTCTGACGTCACCCATTCGAAACCCGGACCTGCGCAACGCGGCGGTGATGGGTCGTCGAGCCTGGTGGCTGATCATCTTGTCGTTGCTCATGCCTGGCTCGGCACAGTTGCTCGCGGGAAATCGCCGACTCGGAAGAATTCTGTTTGGCACCTGGCTCGTTGTGTTCCTCATCGGGCTCGCCACGCTCGTGTCATATTTTTTCGCGCCGGGTGTGACTCTCGGATTGTGGGTCTCATTCTGGGGGCTTCTCGCCGTTCAGGCGATTCTGATTGTGCTCGCGACCATCTCTGTGGTTGCCGCAGTTGACACCTTTCGACTGGTTCGCTTTGTCCATGTGCCGGGTCGTACGCGGCTGTGGGTAGCGATTGTCACGATCGTCGCGATGTTCGCGCCAGCGGGCGGAGCTGCGTATGGCACGTATCTGGCGGGAGTCACCCGCACGACCATTGCGGGCATATTTGCCGACGCTCCGACGGTCGCCCCGATCGAAGGTAAGTACACGTTCATGTTGCTCGGCGGGGACGCCGGGGCCGACCGAATTGGACTGCGCCCCGACTCGGTCAGTCTTGTCACTGTCGATGCGAGCACGGGACAAATCGCCGTCGTCGGAATTCCACGGAATCTCTACAACGCTCCGTTTGTCAAAGGTTCGCCGATGCGTGAAGCGTGGCCGGACGGTTTCAATTGCGGCGACGACTGCTTGTTCGCGTACATCTACACCTGGGCACAAAAGCACGCCGAGTTGTATCCAGACGCCGAGGCGGCAGGGTCAACACCGGGAATCGAGGCGATGCGTGATTCCGTCGAAGCCATCACCGGCCTCCCCATTCAGTTTTTCGTTCTCATCGATATGAAGGGCTTCAGCCGCCTTATCGATGCGCTGGGCGGGGTGGACATCATGATCGAAGAGACCGTGAACGTGTGTGTCGTTGGGGAGCCAATTACCGACAGTTTCCCACCGGGTCTAACCCATCTCAATGGCAAACGAGCACTGATGTATGCGCGAACACGTTGTGATTCGGATGACTTCGTGCGCATGGGACGACAGCGGCAATTAGAGGAAGCGATTCTGCGTCAAGTGCAGCCAGCCAGGGTGTTGTCCCGTTTCCAAGAGCTCGCCACGGCGGGAAAGGCGCTCGTCATCACCGATCTACCGCAGTCCATGCTCGGGGTCATGGTCGACCTTGGAACTAAAGCCCGGAAACTACCGATGCGTCGTGCGGAATTGGTTCCGCCCGTTTTCGACTACCTGTACCCGAACTTTAAGCTGGCACACGAGATCGTCCGAGAGGCAGTGTTCCCTCCACGCGCAACGCCGTCGCCGACGCCGCAACCGTAGTCGGGTCAGCCCGAGAAGTCTTTGCGCAGCGCAGTGACGAGCGCTTCGCGCCACGAGGGCATTGCGGGTATACCCGCGGATCGTGCAGCGTCGTCGCCGAGGACGGAGTTTGCTGGTCGAGGCGCGGGCCTGACGAAGGCGTCAGAGGTGGTTTGGCTCACCAGAGTTGTCGGCGCACCGACCTCTTCGTAAACCGCAACCGCTAGTTCCCACCACGAACACGCGCCGGAGCTTGTCGCGTGGTAGACACCGGGCGGGACGCCGAGAAGTAGCCGAATTCGTTCGGCAAGATCACGGGTCCAGGTTGGTTGTCCCGTCTGGTCAGTGACGACACTGACGGGTTCACCTGCCCGCGCCTTGGCGAGCATGGTTGCCACAAAACTAGGCCCACCCGCGCCGTACAGCCACGCCGTTCGGGCGATGGAAGCCCCCTCCGGATGGGCGGCGAGAACTGCGAGTTCACCCCCGAGTTTGCTTCGTCCGTAGGCGGATTGGGGGTCTGTGGCGGCGTCCTCGGAATAAGGGCTGGAGGCACGACCGTTGAAAACGTAATCCGTCGAAACATGAATGAGACGGACGCCCGATTCCGCGCAGGCCTCTGCCACGTTCTTCGCCCCGAGGGCATTGATTTCCCAGGCAGCGTCCTCGTCGGACTCTGCGTCATCAACGGCGGTGTAGGCGGCGGCGTTGATGACGGCGGACCGGCCAGCCACCGCACGACGAACGGCGAGGGCGTCGGTGATGTCGAGTTCTGTGCGCGTAGCCAGTTCGGCGGTGTCACCGAAAGTTGTTCCCAACGCTTTCGCGAGCATTCCGCCACCGCCGGTCACAAGAATTGGTCCAGTCATCACGATCTCCCTCGTCCTTCAGCGTAGTGCGGCAATAGGCTGGGCGAGTGAAGAAAGCGTCTGCTCAACCGCTCGTTCTCGTGGACGCAACCGCGATCAGTGCGCAGCGAGGCGGCGTCGGTCGATATGTCGAGGAACTCGCCCGCGAATCGGTTCGTGCGGGGGTTTCGCTTGTTGTCGTGTGCCAGCCGCGCGACGAAAAGACATTCGCAGACATGGATTGCGATGTGGTTGTGGCCCCCCGAATCGTGGAGTCGGTGCCCGTGAGATTTCTGTGGGAGCAATTCGGGCTGCCCGCGCTCGCGCGGCGCATCCGAGCGACGACCATCCACTCGCCTCACTACACGTTCCCCTTGTTCACTCGCCGCCATCGCGTCGTGACCGTTCATGACCTCACCTTTTGGTCTCACCCCGATCGACACTCAGTCCTCAAGAGATGGTTCTTCCGATTCTGGATTACGGCATCGGCCCGTTTCGGGCTTGATGTCATCGTCCCGTCAGCGGCAACCGGTGCTGAATATCAGCGAGTTACGCGGGCGAGTGATGACCGCATCACGGTGGCGTTCCACGGCGTGGACCGAGACACGTTCCACCCACCAACGCCTCAGTCCATCGCACGGTTCGCGACGTCGAACGGGGTCACGTCGTGGATTGCGTTCCTCGGCACAATCGAGCCGCGAAAAAACGTGGTTCCGCTCATCGAGGGATTCCGACGCGCGACGCGCGACATGGCGAAACGACCAAGCCTCTTGCTGGCGGGAGCGCCCGGGTGGGACGGCGACGTCGCCGGGGCAATCGCCAGCGCAGTCGACAACGGGTTCGATGTGAGACACCTCGGGTACATTCCGCTCGACGACCTGCCAGCATTTCTGGGTGGCGCAATCGCGGTTGCGTATCCGAGTGAAGGGGAGGGTTTCGGTTTACCGGTGCTGGAGGCGATGTCGTGCGGTGCGCCCGTGCTGACGTCACGATCCCTGTCACTTCCCGAAGTGGGCGGCGACGCCGTGGCGTACACCGACACGACACCGGAGGCAATCGGGGGAGCGTTGGTCGAGCTCTTGTCCGACGCGAAACTCCGCGCCAGATTAGCGTCCGCGGCCGTCAAGCGAGCGGCGCGATTCACGTGGTCGGCATGTCTGGTCGCTCATCGCGCCGTCTGGGAGCGCTAGGACAGTTCGTCGAACACCGCGGCGAGCCGGGCTGCACTGGCATCCCACGAGAACTCGGCGGCCCGAGCCCTTCCGCGCGAGGCCAGGTCGCGTCGAAGTGTTTCATCATCCAACCCCGTCAGTGCCTCGGCGAGTTTGATGATTCCGTTCGTGCCGTGAACATCAACAGCAATGGCCGATTGTCCGGCGACCTCGATCAGCGCTTCGGCGGTCGAATGGATCACCGGAACTCCCAACGACATCGCCTCGAGCACGGGGAGCCCGAAGCCTTCGTCAATGGACGGAACCACGAGTCCGCGAGAAGCGGATAGAACTGCGGCGAGATCCGCGTCGTCGAGTCGACCGAGCGCGTGGACGCGTGACGACGCAATTCCCGTGCGGAGGACGAGTTCGTCGATGCGGACACCACCCCAACCACTGGGCCCGATGACGACGAGTGGAAGGTCATCGATTCGCGCGAGCGCGGTGAGAAGCTCCGCGAGACCCTTGCGTGGTTCGAGTGTCCCGACAAACGTGATGTACCGGTCTGGAACGCCGAGGGCCTTTCGGCGGCTTTCGGAATCGAGGGGAACGACCAGATCGGATGTCGGCGCACCACCGATGACACGAATCCGATCTCCGAAGGAAAGAAAGGTCGACAGCCGCGACGCGACCGCGTCCGTTGGAACGACGATGATGTCCGCGAATCGTCGAGCTCGTTCTCCCATCGCGCGGTGCCATCGCGCACCCTGAGCCGTCAACGTCTCGGGGTGCGTCCACGGCACGGCATCGTGAATCGTGACAATGTGTTGACCGTGTTCCGTGAGCGGAGCAAACAGGCTGGGCGAATACGTCGTCTCGCGCTTTGGCACGGCTAAACCGCGCGCCCACGCTCGCGCGAGCAGCGCTCGTGGCAACGGCGAAACATCGATGCCATCGAGCAAGGGAATGAAACCCTCGAGCTGTCGAACGGTGTCGTGCGAGACGCGCGGAACAAAACCGGCCAGTTTCCGTTCGCCATACACCTGCGTGGTCAATGCTCGAACGAGATTGAGTGTGTAGCGTCCGATCCCACCGGGTACGGGTGCGACAACCTGATCGAGAATCACGCTGGTCGTCTTCAAGGCTCAACTCGCTGTCGTTACTATGGACAGGTGGACATTCACCCATTATCCATTGCCGGGGCGTGGCGTGTAACCCCACAGATTTTCGACGACGCGCGCGGCTCGTTTTCTGAATGGTTCCGAGCGGATCACCTCGAGGTCGCCACGGGCTACCGGATGAACCCGATCCAAGCCAACATCTCTCGCTCGTCACGCGGCGTTGTTCGCGGAATTCATTATGCGGATGTGCCGCCCGGGCAAGCCAAATACGTGATGCCGCTCACGGGTTCGATCATCGACTTCGTCGTGGACATCCGTGAGGGTTCCCCGACGTTCGGCCAATGGGAAGGCGTGACGCTCGAGAGCGCCACACACGACGCGATCCTGATCGAACCGGGGCTTGGACATGCGTTCATCGCCCTTGACGACCTCACGACCGTCACCTATCTTGTTTCGGACGTTTTCCGACCGGATCGCGAACACGGAATCAATCCGCTCGACACCGATATTGCTCTGGTGTTTCCCGCTGGGATCGAACCGGTGTTGTCCGACAAAGACACGTCGGCCCCGACTCTCGCCGAAGCTCTCGCAGCGGGTTCGTTACCGAAATGGGACAGCCGATGAAGGGCATCATTTTGGCGGGCGGAACGGGTTCTCGCCTCTGGCCGATCACCCTCGGAAACTCCAAGCAACTCATTCCGATTTACGACAAGCCGATGGTCTACTACCCGCTGTCCACGTTGATGACCGCGGGCATCCGCGAAGTGCTCATCATCACTGCGCCTGAGCACGCGGAGTTGTTCAGGGCGCTGCTCGGGGACGGATCAGCGTGGGGAATGCGAATCGAGTTCGCGGTTCAGCCCAGCCCCGACGGACTCGCGCAAGCCTTCATCATCGGCGAATCGTTCACGGCGGGTGACCCCGTGGCGTTGGCGCTCGGCGACAACATCTTTCACGGGTCGGGGTTTGAAAACGCCCTCCCCGACACGACCAATTTCGACGGGGGTCACATTTTTGCGTACCCCGTGCCCGACCCCGAGCGGTATGGCGTCATCGAATTTGATGCCGAGGGAACCGCGCTGTCGATTGAAGAGAAACCCGAGAACCCGAAGTCTCGATTCGCGATTCCCGGGGTGTACTTTTACGGAGCCGACGTCGTTGACGTTGCCAAGGGCATCACCCCGAGCCCCCGCGGCGAGCTCGAAATCACCGCGGTGAGCGAGCACTACATGCGTGACGGGCGTCTTCGCGTCAGCGTTCTGGATGCGGGCACGATGTGGTTCGACACCGGAACAATTGATTCGATGATGGACGCGTCAGAATATGTTCGCGCCGTCGAGCGTCGCACTGGCGCAAAAATTGCGTGTCCAGAAGAGATTGCCTGGCGACACGGGTGGATCACGTCGGCTCAGCTGGAGACGATTGCCGGACCGCTCGAGAAGAGCGGATACGGCTCGTACCTTTTGGGGCTTCTCGACCGCTAACGACCGCGAGTTTTTAGCGACTCGCGCAGCCGAAGTCCGACGGTCACAACCGCGCGCACGGGCCACCACGCAATGCCGGGGTAACGCTTTCCAACCCATCGGCGAGCGCTGACGTGGTGCGCTGCAATCATCAACGTCGAATGTTGGCGGGTCGAATGCCCGCCCTCGTGCTCGACCGTTGCGCTGGGCACAAAAACATTTCGCCACCCGTTGTGGCCCAGTCGGAAGCCTAGGTCTACGTCCTCGAAGTACATGAAGAATTCGTCGTCGAATCCGCCGATGTCATCGAACGCCGCTCGACGCACGAGAACGCACGCACCACTGAGCCACCCGGCAGCGCGCTCGGTGTCGTAGTCGGCGAACTGGTGGTAGCGGCGAGTCCATGGATTTGCAGGGACGAGGTCTCCGAACAGCGCGTGGCCGACTCCGAGTCGAAGCGACGGGATTGCCCGCGCGGATGGGTAGATCGTGCCGTCGAAATCGCGAATGCGCGGGCCCACTGAGCCGATTGTCGGGTCGCTGTCGCCTACCCGCACCAGTTCGTCGAGAGTGCCAGCGTCCAGGGTGATGTCGGGATTCACCACGAGAATCCACGTGATTTCCGGATCCAACGTTGCGACCCCTGCGTTGATTCCGCCGCCGTAACCGGGATTGTCTGGCCGCGCCACGATGCGTGCGCTCGAATTCGTCAACGCCTTGGGTAGTTCCCGATCACCGCCGGGAACGTTGTCGACAACCACGAAGTCAACGAATCGAGTGGTTGACCCGGGAATCGACGCCAACAGCGTTCGAATGGCGTCACCGGAGTGGAACGACACGGTCACCACTCCGATGGTCGACGCAGGACTGGGGCTTCTCACGCTCACCATGCTAGCCAACCCGCGCCTTGTAACGTCCGCCCTGTCGCTTCAACGAAATTCCCAAATGAGTCGCTTACACTCGAATTACACCTGTGTAAAGGGGTTTGAGGCGTGTCCAATTTGTGGAAGCGAATGTTCGCTGTCATCACAGCGACGGCCACTGTCGTCGCGGGATTACTCCTGCCCACCCCCGCGAACGCGCTGACGCTGTCGGGAAGTGACTTTCAAGCAGGGGACATCATCTCGGATTCCCAATTCTTCGACGACCGAGCAATGACCGTGGAAGAGATTCAGGCGTTCCTGTCGAAGAAAGTCAAACGTTGCGGTTCGTTCAGGAAGTGCCTTACGATTTACACTCAAGACACCTTTACTCGAGAAGCCACAACGGTTCAACCGTACCGTTCGGACCCGCTGTGTAGCCGTTATGCCGGGGCGAACGACGAAACGGCTGCCGAGATCATTTACAAGGTTCAGCGCGCGTGCGGCATCAGCGCGAAGGTGCTCCTCGTGTTGTTGCAAAAGGAACAGGGATTAATCACCAACACCAACCCGACCGCCGACAAACTCAAGATTGCAACGGGATACGCGTGTCCCGACACCGCCCCCTGTGACGCGAAATACTTCGGCTTTTACAACCAGGTGTATTCCGCGGCGTCGCAGTTAAAGCGCTACACCGAGCCCGCTAGTTCGTTCTACAATTCGAAGCCGGTTGGTGTCCGATCGCCGATTTTGTACCATCCCAATGCGAGATGTGGAACGAAATCCGTCAAGATCAAAAATCTCGCCACACACGCGCTCTATATCTATACGCCCTACACACCCAACGCCGCGGCGCTCGCGAACCTCTCCGGGACAGGAGACTCCTGTTCCAGCTACGGAAACAGTAACTTTTGGGAGTACTACACCTACTGGTTTGATGCCCCAGCCAACCTTGCGGCGGATATCGCCGATCTGAACGATTCGGTCACGAACGCCTGGGGAGCGCTCGTCGATGATTCCTCGTGCACGGGTACGGCAAACACGTGCTTTGCTGACTACGCCGATGCGATTGCAACGTGGAACATCATCGCGGAAATGAAGTATGCAACCGGCGCAATTGCGGCGGAGTACAAGGCGAACGGCAGAACCAGCGGGCGACTCGGGCACATCTCGAAGTCCGCCGAAGCAGTTGAGGGCGGTTCGAACGGTGACGGAGCGCGACAGAAGTTCACCAACGGCTATATCTATCGCGATCCGACGAACGCGACGTTTGTCGTGCTCAACGACGTTTTCACCTACTACAGCACGGCGGGAGGCCCCAGCGGTTCGCTCGGGTGGCCGACAGGCGACGCCACCTGCACCGACGGTGAGTGCGCTCAGGATTTTGCGGGCGGATACGTGATTTCCAATCCCGAGGGCGGATTTCTCGTTCTTGACGGCGCCATCGCCGAGTACCTTCAGGCAAACGGGGGGCTAGCCAGTCCCTGGGGGCTTCCCCTCGGTGCCGCAGAATCCCGAACTTTTGGCTCGTTCGGCACTGGTCGAATTCAACACTTCGAAGCTGGAACGGTCTACGAGAAGAACGGCACCGCTTATCTCGTCGCTGACTCACTTGCCGCGGCGCTCGCGGATGTCGGCGGGGTTGCCGCGGTCGGCTGGCCGCTCGCTGAGCCCGTGCGGTCTGACGGCATTGTCTCTCAGCTTTATTCGGCGGGTCGCGTCGTCAAGGTCGGATCCGCACAGGGCGTTGTGATTCCCACGGACACACTGCGAGCCCTTCGGGTTGCGGGTGGAATGTCGGGATACATGGGTGTTCCCACGTCCAGTGCGACGGCCTACACGGGCAAGGACGGCTTCGTCGGAACCAAGCAAACATTCGAGGGCGGCACGATCATTCGCGGAGCAAAGGGCGCCTTCGCCATGCCCACTGCTCTGTGGGACACCTATCGTGCGCGAAAGGGGTCCAAGGGGAAACACGGCTGGCCCGACGGCAAGGTCAGATCCACATCCACGACCTGGACTCAATCGTTCCAGCGCGGAACCATTACCGTTTCTCGCTAACTCCGACGCGAAGGCGTTCCGCAATAACCGCGCAGGCGACCAGCATCACGAAACCCCACTCGTGGAGAAAGCGACTTTCGGTCAATGACTGGACGGTCAGGGCGCACAGGATGAAAAACGGGACGGTCGCCGCGGACAACGGTGACCGCGCGAAGTTTCGCCACAGGAACGACAGGGCGATGAAGAGGGTTGCGGCAAACAGCGTCGCGCCCACCAGTCCGCTTTGCAGTGCGACATCGAGCCAGACGTTGTGCGCTTGCGACATTGGCAGCTCGTCAACGGAATGAATGGCAAACCACGGGTCCCAACTAGGCCACCATCCGACGAAACCCGATCCCACGATTGGTCGTTCATTGATTCGACCAAGGACCGCTGCCCAAATGTCGAAGCGATGGGTGAGATCGGGGGACTTACCAAGAAGTGTGACGAAGGCCGACCACTGCGAAACCGCGAACGCCACGGCACCGCCGATGGCGGCAATCGAGCCAAACAAACCCACCCGCCACCGCAATCCGTTGCGGCGGGCCAGGAACGTGAGTCCGATGACGACTGCCACGACAACGAGTGTGACCGTTACGGTTGCCGATGCTGACCGAATGATGATGACGCCGGCGAGCGCGACGTCGAGGACCGAAACGGATTTCCAGTTTCGAGATGCGTAAGTGCGCCACAGGCCGATAATCAGCAACACGAGTCCAAGCATTCCGAGCACATTCGCATTGCCAACGAGACCTTGGATTCGGCCGTCCGAAAAGAAGTTCCCTCTGCTCCACGCCAACTCGATGGGGGTGGTGGGTGTCTCGATGAATCCGACCGGATAAACCGGACGCCCGATGAGGGCCACGACCACCTCAAATGCGATCGAGCCGAACAGGATAAGTCGCAGGCTAAGCGCCAACCGGTGCACCAACTCGTCGAGGGGAACCGCACTGGTGAAAGCGAGTGCGAACAGGACGCCCATCAACGCACTGATCAACATGAGGAGGGAGGTCCCCGCGTAGGGAGACCACGCGGGACTCACGACCCACCAGGCCAGAAGCGCGATCAGCGGTAACGGCAGTGCTCGCCACGTCACGCGGGTTGAGGTGACGACGACGGCTGCCCATGCCGTGGCAAGGATGACGAGGGCTGCCCACACCGGGACGGTGAGCGCGTTACGAAAGAAATCTCCAGCGAATAGAAGTGTAAGGATTGCCACCATTACGGGTTTCTTCGCAATAAATTGAGCCACGGGACACTAGCCTAGTGAGCGACGTGGAGGTGTTGCAGTGTTCGAGATTGTGAATACTCCGCGTGACTACGCGTGGGGTTCGGCCTCGGCGATTTCGAACCTGCTCGGTTCAACCCCGTCGGGTGCACCGGAAGCGGAACTCTGGCTCGGCGACCACCCGGCATGCCCCGCTCGAGTCAAAGGCTCGGGTCAGTCGCTCATCGAGTGGGGCGAGTCGCACCCCGAGCGCTTCGGAACCGAGCCGCTGCCTTTTCTTCTGAAGGTTTTGGCGGCGGAATTGCCGCTTTCCATTCAGGCACATCCGACCCGGGCGCAAGCAGAACGTGGGTTTGCCGCGGAGAACGCGGCGGGACTCGATCCCGATGCTCCAAATCGAAACTACCGAGACGCCAACCACAAGCCAGAGGTGCTTGTCGCACTCACCGACTTTTCCGCGTTGTGCGGGTTTCGGCCGAGTGCCCAGCGCTCCGCCATTATTGCCGAGCTCATCCGTCAGGATGTCCCCGGTTCATCGGCAATGGCGGGCGCTGTGTCCGCCGGGCTTGACTCGGCGGTTGAGTGGATTCTGACTCGTGGTGTCGGAGTGAACGAACTCGTCGGGGCCTTATCGGCGGGGATTGGTGCAACGACCGACGCGGTCATCGACGATGCTTTTGAGACGGCGCGAATGTTGTCCCGTCATTTCCCCGCCGACCCGGGGGTCGCTCTGTCGTTGCTGCTGAACCGTGTGGTGTTGCGCCCAGGGGAAGCGCTGTTCTTGCCAGCGGGAAACATTCACGCGTACCTCCACGGTCTCGGAATCGAGGTGATGGCCGCGAGCGACAATGTGCTGCGCGGCGGCCTCACGGAAAAACACATCGATGTCACCGAGCTTTTGGCCATTCTCGATTTTCGCGAACTCGACGAGCCGCGACTCTTCGCGTTGGAGTCGACCGGAGTGAGGGCCTTCGATCCGGGCCTGGACGATTTCATCCTGACCGAGATCGTGGCAGGCGACGATGTTTGCGTCGCGATATCGGGGCCAGCTATCGCGATCGCGGTGGAGGGGAATCCCGTGCTCCAGACCAACTCCGATTACGGTCTTGCGCGAGGAGGTTCGGTCTTTATCGAGGCGGGCGAGACGCTGCACCGGGTCGGTGGAGATGGCCGGATTTTCGTGGCACATTGTCCTACACGAAATTCCGTGAAAGCGTAACTTGACTATTGGGAATAACAACGATGTAATTAGGTGTCTTGAACACCCAATTGGAGGAAATCTCGTCATGACTGAATACCGCAATGACGTCCCCGGAGACTGGGCAATTGATCCACTTCGACTGGGAGTCATCGGAACCGGCAACGCCGTCGGAGACGACAACCCACTTTCGTGGCAAGCGGATGCGCTCTGCACCCAGACTGATCCCGAAGCCTTCTTCCCCGAGAAGGGTGGATCCACCCGCGACGCAAAACGAATTTGCGCGGAATGCACCGTGAAAACGGAGTGCCTCGAATACGCTCTCGCCAATGATGAGCGATTCGGTATCTGGGGTGGACTGTCGGAGCGCGAGCGCCGCAAATACCGCCGCCGCGCTTAAGGCCTGAGGAGTCGGTTCGGTGATTCGCGACTCACTCGCGGTTGTCGTGGTGACACGGCGGCACCCCGAACGACTCTCTACGACACTGGCGTCGCTGGCTGCGGACAAGGTTCCCGGCTCAGTGACGGTGGTGAATCTCACCGGCGATTCCGTTGACCTCAACGGCCATCGCGAGATTGTTGGGTCGTCGACTCTCTCGCTGTCGCACGCCGTGGATCGCGCGTTGACGGATTCCACTGCGGAAACTGTGTGGATTCTTCGTGACGACACCAGCGTTCGACCGGGTGCATTCGCCGCGCTCGCATCGGTTCTCGACACGTCACCGTCCGTCGGTGTGGTCGGTCCAAAGCAGATGGATGCGGACTCGCCGGTCATGATCCGGGAAATGGGCGAGTCCATGACCCGAACGGGCTATGCGGTCCAGATCGCCGAACGCGAACTGGACCAGGCCCAATTCGACCGAACCAGTGACGTCCTTGCAGTCGGCGAGGCCGGCATGCTCGTTCGCCGTTCCGTGTGGACTGCGTTGAATGGTTTTGACCCCGCCCTTCCCGCCCTCGGGGGAGCCCTGGATTTCTGTTTTCGTGCTCGAGGCGCCGGCTGGCTCGTCGAGGTAGTTCCGGCTGCGGTGATTGACGCCGCCGCCACGTCCTTCGAAGCGCTTGCGGGCGCGGTCACCGACGCGCAGGAGGAACGCGAAGAAGCACGTTCTCGCTCTCACCGCGTGTTGGTTTACGGTCCACCCGTTGCTCGACCGTTTCTCGCAATCTGGTTGATGTGCGAATCATTTCTTCGCGGTTGTTGGCGCTTTGTTCAGAAGCGCGCGAACCCCTTCGCTGAGTGGCGCGGTGCTGTAGCGGGGGCGCTCGATTTCGGCTCGATTTCTCGGTCCCGGCGCGCGTATCGGTCGACGATGAAGAATCCTGTGGACGGTGCCCGTTTGTTCGTGGCGCCGTCCGACCTTCGACACCGTCGAGCCATGCAGCGCGACGAGGAACGTGCGATTCGGGAAGCGGCCGACGACACTCCGCGTCTTGAGTTCCGTGCGACCGCGATGTGGTTGACCGCGTTCGCCACGTTGCTCGGGTTTGTTCTGGGCGGCCGTTTCCTGGGTGCCACCGCATTGTCCGGGGGAGCGTTGGTTCCGATGCCCGCGACAGCCGCCGAAGCGTTTGATGCGATTGGCGCACGGTGGAGCGATGTCGCGGGTGGAATCACCGCAGCCCCCGACGGATTCGCGGCGCTAATGGGAATTCTGGGTTCTCTCACGTGGTGGAACCCCAATATCGTGGTCGTCACACTGTTCACACTCGCGGTGCCGATGTCGTTCGTCGCGGGTTATGTCGGGTCCGGAATACTGACGACCAACTCGCGCGCCGCAGTTGTGGTTGGTGCGGGCTGGGCGCTTGTGCCAACGCTGCACGGTGCGATCTCTGAGGGGCGAATCACAGCGGTGCTTGCACACATCGCGTTGCCTCTGTTCGCCCGAGCAATCTCTGGTTCCACCGCCCTCTCACTCGGTTGGGCGTCGATTCTCGCCGCGATCGTATGGGTATCGGTTCCGGCCCTCGCGCCCGTGATTGTTGTCGCCGTCGTGATTCGCGCCACCACGGGCTCTCTGGGTGCGTTGTTCACGCTGGCGCCCGCATTGGCGTTCGAGTGGCCGCGAATCATCGCGTCCATCACGAACCCGATCGCGTACTTTGCGGATCGCGGCGTGCCCTTTCCGACAGCAGCACCACACGGGCTCATGTCACTCACGCTGTGGCCGACAACGCCGAGTTTCCCCGGGGTCGAGACCGAGCTCGCCACTCTCGCGGCTTTTGTCGTGGTTGTCGTGTGTCTCGCATTGACGGTGATCGCCGTGGTGGTTGCGGACAACCCGCGCGTCGGAGCTCTCTTGATTCTGGGGGCGACGGCGCTCGTGACCTGGGCTGGATTGGGTCCACTCACTCTGGCCACGGCCGACGGGCAACCGGTTGGGCTGTTCCCCGGACCTCTCTATGACGTGGTGTGGTTCGCGCTTCTCGGCGGAGCCGCCATCACTATCAGCGCGATTCGCTTTGCCGCCGGGTTCCTCGCCCCGATCGCGGTCGCGGTGATCGCCGCGGTCGGTTTCGTCCCACTCACCGCCGTCGCCGCAGGACTGGCGGCCGTCAGCCCAACAACGGTCAGGACTCTCCCCGCCTATGTTGAGGCCGAATCCACCGCACATCCGGGCGGCGCAACTCTCATTCTGACCCCGACGACTGAGGGAATACGGAGCGAGCTTCAACGGGATTCGGGTGTGACTCTCGTTGACTGGACCGCGGCGGCGGCGACGAGAACGGTATTGGCGGAAAACGAGAACGCAATCGCTGAGCTCGCCGCAAACCTTGTCGTCGAAAGTGGCTTCGATGTTGCTGCCGCTGTTTCGGAAGCGGGAATCCGATTTATCGTGCTGGAGGCATTGCCGACCGCGCCGGAGGTTTCCGCGATTGCCTCGCACGCGGGAATCACCTCGGTCGGAGTGACGGACCGCGGAATTCTCTGGCGCGTCAACGAACCGATCGACACGACTCCGGTTGACCGCGACGCGGACCTCGTGTACCGAGTGATTCTTGGTTTCGTCGGACTTGTCGCACTCATAGCCGCAGTTCCAACGTCGTTGCCACGCCGTCGCCCCGTGATGGACGACCTCGCACCCGTGACAGAAGAGGTTGACGATGAGCGTACTTAGCAAGATCACGGTCGGTGTGGCCGGCCTCGCCGCACTGGGATTCTCGGCCTACACGGTTGCCTTCATTCCGACCCCGCTGTCGACCGGAATCGCGCCGCTGACAACGGTGGTCTCGCCCGAGTCCGTCACGCGTAGCATCATATGTTCGGGCGACGTTGTCGGATACGTGGGGGACTCAGCGACGATTTCACGTATTAGTGGTGCGTCTCGTGTCCTGTTTGGTGGGGACATCACCACCGAACTCACGATGGATTCGACGACGAACGGTTCCGTCGTCACCAATTCGGGTGATCCGCTCCGTGTTGCGGCAATCGAATACGATTCCGTCAGTTCCGAATTCACCGCGGGGTATCTCGCGACAGAGTGTGGTGACCCACTCAACGACCAGTGGCTTATCGGCGGCAGCACCACGACAGGTCGAGATTCCATCGTCACGATATCCAATGGGAGTGACGTCGAAGCCCGCATCGATCTCGAGATTTGGGGTTCGACCGGAAAGGTGGACGCGCCAGGTTCTCAAGGAATTGTCGTCCCAGCGAAATCGCAACGGTCCTATTCCCTTGCGGGATTCGCTCCCGACGAGGCATCTCCCGCGATACATCTCGTGAGTAACGGAGCGGCTGTGTGGGCGACTCTCCAAACCACCGTCGTCAGAGGGCTCGTGCCGGGGGGACTGGATCGCGTCGGCCCTGTCGCGGCGCCAACCACATCGGTCTCGTTCCCCGTGCTTCGCGTTCCGTCAGAGGAATCGATCGGTCCACTTCTGGTCGACCCGTCCTACAACGACGTCGTTTCCTCGCTGCGCTTCCTCGCGCCCGGCGACACCGACGCAACAATCACCATCACGCTTGACCCCTACGCAGAAGGGGACTCCCAAGTCGTCACAGCGTCCATTCCAGCCGGCGCAACGTTCGACATTCCGATTACCGAATTGAGCGCAGGCGATTGGGCGGTATCGGTTGAGTCGGATCAACCAATTGTTGCGGCAGCTCGTGTCGGTTTTCACGATGCGGGAACGGGAATAACCGACATTGCCTGGGCCAGCGCGGCGCCCGCGCAAACCGGTGTCGCATCGATGCTGGTTCCCGGTGGTGCGTCACTCGGACTCGCCAATTTTGGGGATGCTGATGCGACGGTCACGGTCGTAAACGGTGACCTGAGCCTAAATCTTGTCGTTCCCGCTAACGGGTCTCTACTAACACCCGTCGGGCAGGGGATTCTGATCGTGGAGTCCACTTCACCGATTTCGAACACCGTGTTCGTGTCGACTCAGGATGGAATTGCGACGCTCCGCGGCCTGACGGCACCCATTGGCGCAGGCACCGTCGTTATTGTCCACGGCTAGGCGTGAGGAAAGTAGCGGTTCGGAGCTAGTTCGTACGGGTCGATATCAATGAGGTCGGCAATCGCCTCGATGACAATCGTTTCGATGTTGTTTCGTCGGTGCCAATCGTCTTCGCGATGAAGTTTGGAGCCGCGCTCGATAGGAAGCCGGTAGAGGATGACCCGACGTTCGCTTCGAAGTGCAGTCCACCGACGAGGCACCCCGTCGGCTCGTTCCGCGCTCGGGAGCAGGGTCATCTCGACTTGAATTTCGTGCATCAACGTTGGTTGAACATCGCAGAGATAGTTGACGACGTCCTTCGCGATTTCCGCGAAACTCGTGTTCCGGCCGCCCGTTCCAATCGCCGCAATACCTCGAACATCGGAACGGATTTGCCGACCATGCCGATTTCGAGTTGTGCGTGAGCCGGACATACATTCAGCCTATTCCCCACCTCGGCACGGTGGAACCTCGTGCGGTATCGTGAACAGACCGATGGAAGGTAACGAATGACTGTCGATTTGACCCGGTTCGTCAAAACATATGACGTGCGCGGACTTGTGGGCACTGAATTGACGGACGATGTCGTCGAAGCGCTCGCCGCGGGTTTCGTTGACGAGGTCGGTGCAGCGGGCAGCACTGTGGTTGTCGGGCACGATATGCGCGACTCGTCCCCCGGTTTTGCCGCCGCGTTCATTCGCGGGGCCACGGCCCGCGGTGCGAACGTTACAAACCTTGGGCTCTGCTCGACGGACGAGTCCTATTTCGCGTCTGGATCGTGGGACGCCCCCGCCGCGATGTTTACAGCGTCGCACAACCCCGCCGCCTACAACGGCATCAAGTTTTCGCGAGCGGGCGCTCAAGGAATCAGTTTGGACACGGGACTCGCGGCGATTCGCGATCGAGCCACGGCGTATTTGGAATCCGGAATCCCGACCGTCGCAGAACCCGGACAATCCTCAACCCACGACGTCCTTGCCGAGTACGCGGCATACCTGCGAACGCTTGTTGACCTGTCGACCATTCGACCATTGAAGGTCGTAGTGGATGCGGGAAACGGAATGGGCGGATTGACGGTTCCCGCAGTGCTGGGAACGACCGCGGGGCTACCCGAGTTACCCCTCGAGATCATTCCGCTCTATTTCGAGTTGGATGGCACGTTCCCGAACCACGAAGCAAACCCACTGGAGCCGGCCAACCTGGTTGATTTGCAAAGTGCCGTAGTCGCGCACAAAGCCGACATCGGACTCGCGTTTGATGGCGATGCCGATCGGTGCTTCGTTATCGACGAGAACGGTGATCCCGTTTCGCCGAGCGCCGTTGCGGCGATTGTCGCACTGCGTGAGATCAACCGTGTGCGTGCTGCGGGCGATTCGTCGATCACGGTGTTGCACAATCTGATCACCTCGATGATTGTGCCCGAGGTGATTCGTGGCGCTGGGGCAAAGCCCGTTCGTACGAATGTGGGGCACTCACTGATCAAAGACATCATGCGTGAGAGCGGTGCAGTGTTCGGTGGCGAGCACTCCGCTCACTATTACTTTCGCGATTTCTGGGGAGCCGACAACGGCATGCTTGCGGCGATGCACGTCCTGGCCGAATTCGGTTCCCACGAAGGGCCCTTGTCAAGCATTTCGGCGCGTTATTCTCCCTACTCACAAAGCGGGGAAATCAACTCGACCGTGACGGATGTTCCCGCCGCGTTGGAACGAATTCGAGATGCATTCGGAGGCCGTGGAGCGTTTGACGCACTCGATGGGCTCACGGTTTCTGGAGGGACAATCGACGACGCGGCTCTTCCGCCCGCCGCCGGAGAGACGCGAGATTTCTGGTGGTTCAACGTTCGGCCGTCCAACACGGAACCGCTTCTGAGGCTCAATGTCGAAGGTGGTACCGCCGAGCTCATGGCAACAGTTCGTGACGAAGCGCTCGCAATCATTCGTCAGAGTTAGCACAATAGACACAACCGAGAGGAAGGAGTTGTCATGCTCGCACGCATCTTGATTGTTGACGACGACCCGAGCATCGGTGAAGTCCTCGAACTTTTTTTGCGCGCAGAAGGGTACGACACACGCGTCGCCACGAGTGGTCCGCAAGCGCTCGAGATCTTTGACGAGTATCAGCCGCACCTTGTCCTGCTCGACCTCAACCTGCCGGGGATCGACGGCATTGCGGTGTGCCGGACGATTCGCGATTATTCGGGTACACCCATCATCATGTTGACCGCACGCACCGACCCCCAGGACATCATCCACGGACTCGAAGCAGGTGCTGACGACTACGTCGAAAAGCCCTTCAACGAACAAATCCTCAGCGCTCGAATTCGCGCGTGCATGCGACGCCCTCTTCCCACCTCGTCCAGTTCGCTGGGAGTCGGCGACATCGTCATTGACCTGCGCGGCCACGTCGTTTCGCGCGATGGCGTCCCCATTTCACTCACACCACTCGAATTCGAGTTGCTTCACACGCTCGCGTCACGTCCGACCGAGGTCTTCTCACGGGAAGCGCTGTTGGAACAAGTGTGGGGTTATCAGTACAAGGCGGACACGAGGTTGGTCAACGTGCACGTGCAACGGCTGCGTTCCAAAGTCGAACGCGACGTCGACGACCCGAAGATTGTCCTCACCGTTCGTGGCGTCGGCTATCGCGCGGGTGAAATAACGTCCGCATGAGATTTTTCGCCCGAATTGGCCGACAAACTCGGGAAGCGTGGGTCGGATCACTTCGCCTGCGCATGACCGCGGTTTCACTCGGCCTCTCGCTCGTCGCTGTTGTGGCCATCGGTGGATTCTTGTCCTACACAATCGAACGAAATCTGTTCGAGTCCCGCCGCAACGAAGTGATTTCCGAGACTCAATCCGTCTCGGGCAGTGTCCAAGCCCAATTCGACGGCGCAATCAACGCGCAGGGCTTCATCGACGTCGAAGGGGTGAATGCCTCCGCGCAGGCAACAATCCGCGCGACGACGAATTCCCCCGGGCTCATCGGATTTGCAATCTTGCGGGCTCCCGGGCAGGACACCGACCAGGTGATGACGAGCACCTCGTCTGTGGGATTCCCCTTGACGGTCGTGAGCGATGCGCTACGAGGAGCGGTGCACGACGATCGGGCGAACGTTCACTACCAATCAGTCGAAGTTCCAGGCGGGTCACCGGGAATCGTCACCGGAACTAACATCGACGTCCCGACGGCGGGTCGATACGACCTTGTGTTGGTGTACAACTTGGCTGACGTCGCGGCGAACCTCGCCTTCGTACAAAGCGCTCTCGCGACGGGCGGGCTTTTCTTCGTCGCCATCACAGGACTCATCGTCTGGCTTGTCACGACCCGCTCAATTCAGCCCATCATGACGACGGCGGCGACAGCAGAACGATTTGCCGACGGGAACCTCGACGAACGAATCAACGTGGAAGGCACGGATGTCTCGGCCAAATTGGCCGAATCGTTCAACCGAATGGCGGAATCCATCTCGGGCCAGATCAATCGGCTCGCAACCCTCTCCACGCTTCAACAACAGTTTGTCTCTGATGTTTCGCACGAGCTTCGGACACCGCTGACGACAATCAAACTCGCCGGCAGCATGCTCTTCAAGCAGCGCAAAACGTTCGACAAAGATTCGGCCCGTGCCGCCGAGTTGCTCAATCGACAAATTGAAACCTTCGAAGAGTTGCTCGCAGAGCTCATTGAACTGTCCCGCTATGACGCGGGTGCCGCAGAACTAGAACTTGAGCCGATTGCGCCGGCGGCACTTGCCCAATCGTGTATCGACCAAATGGCGACTCTTGCTCGTGCGCAGGGTTCAACGATCACTCTCTTCGCACCGGGTGGCCACAAGCCCGTTGATCTCGATTCGCGCCGAGTCCGGCGGATTGTGAACAACTTTTTGTCGAACGCCCTTGATCACGGAGAAGGAGGCCCCATCGAGGTGTGGGTCGATTCGACGTCGTCAGCGGTGTCGTTTGCTGTTCGCGACCACGGTGTCGGGATGACCCCAGCCGAAGCCGAACGCGTGTTCGACCGATTCTGGCGCGCCGACCCTTCACGACAGCGCCAATCTGGAGGAACGGGTTTGGGCCTCGCAATCGCGCTCGGCTACGCCAAACTTCACGGGGGCGTCATCGACGTGTGGTCAGAGCCAAGCGCCGGCGCATGCTTCCGACTGACGATTCCCCAGGGCGGTGCGATGGATCCCGTCTCTCCACTCGGATTGCCACCGATTGCCGAGGACATCGATGCGTAGGGCGGTGCTCGCGCTCGCAGTCCTGGTCCTCAGCGGATGCGCGACGATTCCGACAACCGGTCCGGTTCTCATTGGTGGTCCCATCACGGTGGAGTCAGGGACTGAAATTGAGTACCTACCCGCGGGACCGGCCGAAGGAGCAACTCAGCGCGAGATTCTTGACGGATTCATTGCTGCAGGCGCCGCACCGCAGAACAACTTTCGAATCGCGCGCAGCTTTCTGACCGACGCGACGGCACTCACGTGGAACCCGGCTCGAGAGACGATCGTGCGAGGAATTTACGCTTCGGTCAAAGTTTCCTCGGCAACAGAGTTGACCTATTTCACGACGATCGACTCGCGAGTCGACGAAAGCGGAGTCTTCAGCACCTCGACGCGTCCCGAATCTAGTAGTTGGCAGTTTGGTTTCTCGCGAATCAATGGCGAGTGGCGGCTTTCGGTTGTTCCCGACCTCACGGTGGTCTCCGAGTCGACCTTTGGGTCCACCTATGACGAGTACATCGCCTACTTCTACAATCACGATCGCACCGCGTTCGTTCCGGATGTTCGCGTCTTCGCTCGTCAAGGAGACCCCGTGACATCCGTCGCGCGTGCAGTCCTCGCCGGTCCGTCGCAGTTTTTGCCTAACGCAACCACAGCGTTTCCGTCCGGCTCGGAACTGACAACGGCGCCCGTCGAGATCACAGCGGGCAACGCGACAGTGGACGTTTCTGACGCAGTCGTCGAAGCGTCGATTCGAGATCAGCAGGACATGCTCGCGCAACTGAGCGCCAGCCTCTCCGAACTCCCTGACGTCACGGCAACGACAATGTCCGTCAAACGCGTTGCAGTGTCCATTCCGGCGGTGCCCGGCATTGATCCGAACCCCCGCGTTGACGACCGCCCGCTCATCCTCAATGACGATGCGTTTGGCTATTCCATTGACGCCGAGATTGAATCAATTCGGTCCACCGAGTCGCGCATTGTGAATCTCACACCGACGTCAATCTCGTACGACGCAACGACCAATTCGGCTGCTATCGGAACACGCACCGGAGTTTTTCTGCTGACGGATCGAACGGAACGGATTTCAGACCGAGCGTCGTTGGTCGACCCTCAGATCGATGGGTCCCGTTCGGTGTGGTGGGTCGACCCGACGACACCGAATAAGGTCTCTGTTTCGAGTGGTGACGGCAGGATCGACCTCGACGGGCCATGGCCTCGAGCGGCAGAAATCGCCGGTCTGGAGGTATCCCGTGAAGGGGCGCGGGTTGCTGTCGGTATCAACGACCGCGGGCGCGGGTACATCCTCGTCGGATCTATATCAGTCGATGATTCCGGTCGACCCACGGGTGTCAACGGATTCCGACGACTGACAATCGCCGCAGAATCGATCATCGATCTCGCGTGGGCAGACTCGACGCACGTCGCCGTTCTTGGCAATCGAAATGGCGTGGTACATGCCGAGTTGGGGACGGTGGGTGGAAGTTCGCGACTCCTGGGGCAGCCTCAGAATCCGACACGGATTTCAGGAGGCAACACGGGAATCACGGGTCTTGTCGTGATCGCGAGTAACGGCCAATTGTGGAAACCGCGTGGCGCGGGGTGGCAATCGACGGGTGTCCCGGCTGACGTACTCGCAACCCAGCGCTAGCGCGAGTTATCCACCGAGGGGCGCCTTACCGTTCGCTGCTGTTCTGATTTCGACACGGTTGAGGCGTGAATCCTTTCGAGCAATTCTTCGACACGCGTTGTGTCGGTTGTGCCACCTGGGGAGTCGTCGTGTGTGACACCTGCGTCCGGCGCCTCACAGCAATCCCGCATCGTGCCACCACGTCGCGTGGTGTTCCTGTTGTTGCTCTTGGAACGTATCGCGGGGGACTGCGGTCGCTCATCCTTGCCGCGAAACACCGCGGCGCTCACGCTGCGATTCGACGGCTCGGCGGTGCGCTCCGTGAGGCGGCGATACCGTGGGGCAACGCCGTCGCAGTTCCTGTCCCGTCGTCGCGACCCGGGCATCTCGCTCGTGGATACGGTCTGGGCACCGTCGTCGCCGCGGCCACGGAACTCACGGTCGCGAACTGCCTGCGAATGGACGATCGCGGTACACAACGCGGTCGCCACCGATCAGAGCGGCGTCGTCGGACTATCCAGGTCGGCTCTCACCGCCCGCCCGTCGGCACCCGTGTCGTCATCGTTGACGACGTAATGACGACAGGCGCGTCTATCGACGCCGCGACAGACGCCTGTGCCAGGGCGGGACTTCGCGTGATCGGAGTTCTCGTGGTTGCAATTGCCGAGCCACAAGCCGACGCGGGGGCTCCACAGCGGGGTCAGTTTTCTCCGAACGAGGTTCGGCGTGGTAGCCCAAATCGTTTCACCGTAGAATAGACAGCACGCCGATACGGAACCTCAAATGCTGTATTGACTCATGAAACGGAGTGCCGAGTGGCAAATCTTCTGGAAAAAGTCCTGCGCGTTGGTGAGGGTGCGATCCTTCGCAAACTCAAGCACTACGCAGAGGTCGTCAACTCGCTGGAAGACGTCTTTACCAAACTGACGAACGAGGAATTGCGGGACGAAACCGCACAGTTCCGCGAGCGTTACTCGGCCGGCGAATCGCTCGACGACCTTCTTCCCGAGGCATTTGCTGCTGTGCGCGAAGCGTCGAAGCGAACTCTCGGTTTCCGCCACTACGACGTTCAAATCATGGGCGGCGCCGCTCTTCACCTTGGCAACATCGCCGAAATGAAGACGGGTGAGGGAAAGACTCTCGTCGCAACCCTGTCCGCCTTCCTCAACGCCATCCCGTCGCGCGGTGTTCACATCATCACGACGAACGACTACCTCGCGTCGTACCAGTCCGAGCTGATGGGTCGAATTTTCCGCATGCTCGGGATGTCCGTCGGTTGTATCCTCGCCAACCAATCACCCGACGTGCGACGTCAGCAGTACAACGCCGACATCACCTACGGAACGAACAACGAGTTTGGTTTCGATTACCTGCGCGACAACATGGCGTGGCAACGCCAGGACATGGTTCAGCGCGGACACTTTTACACCATCGTTGACGAGGTCGACTCGATTCTCATTGACGAGGCACGCACGCCACTGATCATTTCGGGTCCGGCGTCCGACGAAGCGAACCGTTGGTTCGGTGAATTTGCGAAGATCGCCGAGAAACTCGTCCGCGATGTCGATTATGAATTTGACGAGAAGAAGCGCACCATCGGAGTCCTGGAAGACGGAATTACCAAGGTCGAGGACTATCTCGGAATCGACAACCTCTACGAATCGGCCAACACGCCACTCATTTCGTTCCTGAACAACTCAATCAAGGCCAAGGAACTGTTCCGCCGCGACAAGGACTACGTCGTGATGAATGGCGAGGTTGCTATCGTCGACGAACACACCGGCCGAATTCTGTCGGGTCGCCGATACAACGAAGGTGTTCACCAAGCCATCGAGGCGAAAGAGGGCGTCGAGGTCAAGGCTGAAAACCAGACCTTGGCCACCGTCACGCTGCAGAACTATTTCCGTCTGTACGAGAAGCTCTCGGGAATGACGGGTACCGCCGAAACTGAAGCTGCCGAATTTGCGTCGACCTACAAGTTGGGCGTCGTGCCGATTCCGACGAACCGTCCGATGATCCGTCTGGACCAGCCCGACCTCATCTATGCATCCGAGGCCGCCAAGTACCGACAGGTTGTCGAGGACATCGCCGCGCGTCACGAGAAGGGCCAGCCCGTCCTCGTGGGAACGGTGTCGGTCGAGAAGAGCGAGATGCTGTCGAAGCTACTCGCCAAGCGCGGAATTAAGCACGAAGTGCTCAACGCGAAGAACCACGCGCGCGAAGCGGCCATCGTCGCCGAGGCGGGCCGATTCGGAGCTGTGACCGTTGCCACCAACATGGCGGGTCGCGGAACCGACATCATGCTCGGTGGAAACGCCGAATTCATCGCGGTGACCAAACTCCACCAGGCGGGGCTCAACCCGAGCGATAACCCAGAAGAATTCGAAGCGCGATGGGACGAGGTATTCACCGCGGTGAAGGCCGACGTCTCGGTCGAAGCCGAGAAGGTCGTTGCTGCTGGCGGACTCTACGTTCTCGGAACAGAGCGCCACGAATCTCGTCGTATCGACAACCAACTTCGCGGCCGTTCGGGCCGTCAGGGCGACCCGGGCGAGAGCCGTTTCTATCTTTCGCTGCAGGACGACCTCATGCGTCTGTTCAACTCGGGTGCCGCTGCGGCCATCATGAGCCGAACGGGCGACGATGACATGGCCATCGAGTCGAAACTCGTGTCCCGCGCGATTCAATCCGCGCAGTCCCAGGTCGAGGCCCGAAACGCCGAAATCCGAAAGAACGTCCTCAAGTACGACGACGTCCTGAACCGCCAGCGTGAGGCAATCTACGGCGACCGCCGCCAAATCCTGGAAGGCGCGTCCATCAAGGACAAGGTGACCTCGTTCATTGAGCGAAGCATCACCGAGGTTGTCGAACAGAACACGGGCAGCGCCCGCAACTCGGACGAATGGGACCTGGAACGCCTCTGGGTCGATGTTCGTCAGATCTTCCCCGTGACGATCTCGGTCCATGAAGTGTTGTCCGAATACGGCGCAAAGATCGTATCCGCGGACGTCACGCGCGAACTGATTTCGGACGCGATGGTTCAGTACGGAATCCGCGAGGGCTCACTCGGTGAAAACGCCATCCGTGAACTCGAGCGCCGCGTCGTTTTGTCGGTCATCGACCGCCGTTGGCGAGACCACCTCTACGAGATGGATTACCTCAAGGACGGCATCGGTCTTCGTGCGATGGCACAGCGCGACCCGCTGATCGAATACCAGCGCGAGGGCTTCACGATGTTCCAAGCGATGATGGGCATGATTCGCGAAGAGTCGGTCGGTTTCATCTTCAACCTCGACGTTCAGGTCGTTCCGGCCGGTGGCGTCACGCAGGTTCAGGCGCCCGGCATTGCACCGGCACCAATTCCGACCCAAGGCCTGTCCTACTCGGCTCCGAACGAGGACGGCGAAAATGTCTTCCTCGATCAGTCGAGTGGCCAACCGGCCGCTCCGCAAGAGCGACTTCGCCCGCGCCGCGGAAACCCGTCGCCCCCCGCCAAGGGCGGTGGCGCGAAGGGTGCGTTCGGTCAGTCCCTCGACTAACTAGAGCAGCGCGAGTGCGCTCGCCCGCCAACGGTGGTCGAGCCCTTCGAGTCGTACACAGACGGCGCGCGTTCGTTGACCGAAGCGAATCAGACTGACCCCTTCGACGACACCGTCGCTCGGTTCGGTCACAACCGTGAGCCCGACGATGATGAGGGGAGACGCTTTTGATGTCTCGCCCCGGGCAATGCGGTTTCGACGAGCGGCGATTGATCGTTCGGCGACGACACGGTAGACATCTTCGGTGACCCATCGCCCAATTTGTTCGACGGGACGGATCCCGGCGATGATTTCGCAACCGATGAGAGCGAGACGTTCGATTGCCTCCCGAGGGTCGGGAAGTTCGGCTCTAGGTGTCGGTTGCGGGTCAAAGAACTCTGTTGCGCGTGATTTGTTATGCCTGGGTGTTTCTGAGGAGGAGATAGTTGTAACCATTGCTGTACTCGATTCCGGAGCGTGGATTCGTGACAGAGGCAATGCCTCATAACGCCACAACCTTGTCGCAATTCGCGGAAGCGTGAGCCAGGTTGTGAAAATCTGTGGATAAGTGGTTCGGGCTGATTGCCCTACCTATCATTCGGCATATGTCTGCAAATGAAAACCTTTTGGGGCTGGGCTCTTTGTGGGATGCCGAGCAACTCAACATTGAACGGGACGTGGCTAGAGAACGGGAACGCGAACGAAAATCGGAACTGTACTTCTCTGACGCAGTGTTGGCGCTCGCTGGACCTGATGGGGTGACGGTCCAGGTGACGGCGTTTGACCGCATCATTCATGTTCGTCGAATTGGGATGATGTGGATTGATGGCGTGGTGTGCGACTCTGCTGATCGGGCGATTGTTCCGTTTGACGCAATTGGTGCCGCGTATTCCCCCTCTAACTGCGCCTGCACGGTTTCTCTGCCGAGGCATTTCGAGATGGTTCCCTTGGGTGCTGTGTTGCGCGAAATCGAACGACACTCGTCATCGGTCACCATCATCGGCGAGCGGTTCGGCATCCGAGGTCGGATCACTGGGGTGTGGCGCGATGCCGTTACGGTGCGCTCGCATCACCGCGACACGGTGCTGCGACGGTCAGCCGTCAGGGTTGTGCTCGTCGATGACAATGGCGGGTCGTAACCCGAGAATCGATGGCGCGAAATCGGGTTCTTGACCCAACATCAGCGCGTCCCGCTGCCTCGAGGCGACAAATTCGGCGACCGCGGTGTGTGTGACCCGTATCTTGCGACCTGGCACCACACGCAGTTCGTCACGAGCTATCAACCCCGCAACGCGTTCCCGGGATGTACCCAATACCTCGGCTACATCAGCAACCGTTAACATCCATTCTTCGGCCATACTGCGAGATTGCCACGTATTCGCGGACCCCGAGGAGTGGAGGCCGTTGGTGTGGATAACTAATTCCGAACAGCGAATTGAACTCCACGATAGGTTGCGGAAAGGAAGTTCCATGAACACAATTTTTTCGTTCCTTCGTCGACGATTGGCTGCTTCTCGGACAATCGTGGGCATCGCTCTGATCGTCGCGAGTGTTGTTGGAGTAGTGGGTGTCGTTCGACTTTCGACACCCGGTGACCGAGTGATCATGGCGAATAGCTTTTTGCCAGCAGGCACCGTCATCACCGAGGATGTCATCGAAGAGGGTCGGGTTTCGTCACGTGCCTTGAACGTGAATCAGACACCGACAGATGTGATTGGACGGGTAGTTGGTTCGGACATCGGTGGGGGTGAGATTATCACCGCTCGTGTGTTGGAACCGACGCAGTCATCACGCGTGCTCGTCTCGGTGCCTCTCGGAGTGGCGCCTCCTTCAGCTTTCACGAATGGCACCATGGTTGATCTCTGGTCCGTCAGCGAGGACGGTGGTGAGCCACCAATTACGGTAGCCCGGAACGCCGTCATTGTGTCGGTCACCGACAGTGGTTTCGGTGGGGACTCTGTGCTGACGGTTCTCATGGACCCCGTCCAGGTCGACAGGTTGTTAGGAGTCCTCGGTTCGTCGCACGTCATCGTGGCAACATCAGAGGAATCCGGGTGACAACAGTCGGGGTGCTCGGGCCACCCACGCGCCTGGTGGATCTCAATGCCCTGAGCGAATGGGCAGACGTCGTCTGGGGAGTCGATTCGGTTCGAGACGTGGTCCGCCACGTTTCCCAATCGCCCGTTGACGTCCTTGTCACCGAAGCGAGCGTTGCCTATTTGACCGATGAGTTGATGAGTTTGACACCCCACTTCATCGGTCAAATTTGCGCGGTCGCCGAGGCGAATGGAGTTTTCGAGTGGGCGGCTGGTCTAAACGGAATCGTCGCGGTGAGGAGTTTCGCGGAATCTCGAACCGTCGTTCGCGCTAATCCAGAATCGGATGGCGCAGTACTGCCAGCGTTGCCAGGATCGACGCACGTGGCTGAAACTTCACCACCCACCCCCGTCGTGATCGGAGTCTGGGGGCCGGTCGGTGCGCCGGGTATCACAACGACCGCAATTTCCCTCTCCACGGTGTGTGCACAAGCCGGGTTATCGACACTTCTGTGCGATGTTGACTCTCGCGGCTCATCTGCCGCAATCGCGCTGGGCATTCTCGACGAAACGCCCGGGTTCGCTGCCGCATGTCGATTAGCGGGGCGAAATGAGTTGAGCGCGTCCGAGATTCGACGAATCGCGAACACCGTCGAACGCAACGGCGTGAGTTTCTCTGTTTTGACGGGAGTGCCTCGCGCCTCTCGTTGGGCCGAAATTGGACCGGAGAAGGCGAGAAAGGTGTTGGAGTTAGTCAGAGAAATGTATGACGTAGTCATTGTCGACGTTGGGTTCGGTGTTGAAGAGAATGAGTGGATCGACGAAGCGCCCCAGCGCGACGGCGCAGCCCGCGAGATTCTGCGACGGGCAGATTCGGTGATTGCGGTCGGCTCTCCTGATGCGGTCGGTGTCTCCAGAATCATCCGCGGCCTCGACGAAATTCGTGAACTGTGCGAATCGCCGATTCTTATCCTGAACCGTGCGGCACCTGGGTCCGGTGCCGACGCGGCGGACGCGATTCTTCGTTTCAGTGACCACAATGTGCGAGCAATCATTCCCTCAGATGGGCGACGGGGGATTGAAGAAGCGCTGCCCCGAACTCACAACCACGCAGTGTTGTGGCGACGGGTTGCTGAGCATGCCGGCATCACATTGCCGACACCCCGCAAGTCTCGATGGCGGCGGTAGCCTGTAAAGCATGCTGACCCTCGCCGAAATCGTTGCGGAACAGGCGTCGTTGCCTGCCGACGACGTCGAGTGGTTGCAGGATCTCGTTCGTGAAGGCCAGATTGTGGCGGACCTTTCGCTCGCGGACATCGCGATGTGGGTGCGGACGACGGATGGCTCGTGGGTCGCGGTTGCGCTCTTTCGGGCGAGCACGGCGAGCACAGTGTTCTATCGCGACATTGTCGGCACACGCATCAGCGATCCCTGGGACAAATTGGTCGACGAGTGCGAACGCCGGGGGACAATGGTCGAACCGATAGAGCAGATTTGGTTCGAAGAGACGGCAACACTCGTTCGCGCGATCCCGATCCGTCGGCGCGGCGGGGCACACCCCATCGCCGTTCTGACCCGCCACGCTCTTGTCGCGGACAACCCCACGAATCGTCAGGCCAAAGCGTTCATTGAATCGGCCGAGCAGATCTATTCGATGATTGCTGAAGGCGACTTTCCGGACCCGTCGCAGCGCGACAGCCCCAAGCTCGGTGCGCCACGAGCGTCGGACGGATTGATCAAACTGGATCGCGACGGGACCGTCACCTACGCCAGCCCGAACGCCCTGTCGTCGTTCAACCGAATGGGATATTCGGCACCGATGGAGGGGATGGGGCTCGTCGAGGTTGCGCGCCTCGTCGGCAACACCGAGGAAATCGCCGCGAACGAGATGTTGCCCATGATTGTCAGTGGACGGGTGCCGTGGCAAACCGACTTCAAGGCCGGCCCGATTGTCATCGCGGTTCGTGGGATTCCGTTGACCCAGAGCGGCGAGAGGATCGGTGCCATCCTGTTGTTGCGCGACGTCACAGAACTGCGTCGTCAGGAACGCGAACTGTCGAGCAAGAACGCCACCATCCGCGAGATTCATCATCGGGTGAAGAACAACTTGCAGACGGTCGCTTCGCTGTTGCGTATCCAAAGCCGCCGGACCAAATCGACCGAGGTCAAGGACGCGATTGCCCAGGCGATGCGCCGGGTAGAAGCAATCGCCGTGGTGCACGATGCTCTCGCGACGGGGCTGGCGCAAACGGTGGACTTCGACGAGGTTGCCGCGCGGGTCTCGCCGCTCGCCGCCGAGGTTGCGAGCACGGGCGGGCCGACCGTTCGCCCCACAATCGAGGGCACCTTTGGCGATTTGCCCAGTGAATTCGCGACGCCATTGGCCGTCGTGTTGACGGAACTCATCACCAACGCAGTCGAGCACGGACTGAAAGACGTCGCCGAAGGGACGGTGACCGTCCGAGCGGAACGCGCCGCCAACCATTTGCGGGTCTCGGTGAGAGACAACGGACCCGGCGTCGACTCGTCGACAATCGGTCAGGGACTCGGCACGCAGATCATCCGAACTCTCGTCGAGAACGAATTGTCCGCCACGATCGAGTGGTCTCGTGGGGATTCGGGTGGAACGGTTGTGACGATTGACATCCCGCTGCGGTACCTCGCTGCTGCGAAGGGCATTAAATGACGAAACGCCTCCGAAGAGGCGTTTCGCGTTGAAGCGTTAGGACGCGCGGCGGGCTCGAGCTGCGCGGCGCTTGAGCGCACGACGCTCGTCTTCGCTGAGGCCACCCCAGACTCCGGAGTCCTGGTTGGACTCGATGGCGTACTGAAGGCAGTTTTCGACGACGGGGCACTGCGCACAGACCTGCTTCGCCTTTTCAATTTGGTCAAGTGCCGGCCCAGTGTTGCCGACAGGGAAAAAAAGTTCCGGGTCGACCGTGAGGCAAGCGGCCTTATCGCGCCAATCCATGGTGATCTCCTTAATTGGTGTCGGCACACAATTGGGCCGACGAACGCCGAAAACTCTCGGCATTGTGGGTGGGACGGAAGTGTTGGAAACCGCACGCGTCATCGGGTGCGAACATCAACCTCTAACAGGTTCTCACGGTTGGCTAATAACGTCAAGGGTATTTGAGAGAATTCTTCTGTGGCCGTAAACCCTAAATCCTTCGCGGTGTTCGCGATTGTCGCAATCGTGACCCTCCAAACGCTCGGATTGTGGGTCGTTTCGGGGGTTTTTGTTTACGACACTGCGACGCAGCCATCGAACTCGCTTGCCGGCGCGATCTTCCTCGACGTTATGATCATTCTGTCCGCCGCCGCGATGTCGTTCGTCACCGTGATGTTTGTGCGAGGCCGTCCGTCGACTCGAAGTGCCATGATCGTCTGGCAAATGACCGTGATTGGAATCGGGATTGCCTCTGCACAAGGAGCGGAACCACGTTGGGATCTGGCAGCGGTGTTAATTGTGCCGGCTGCTGTGGTCACCGTTTTATTGCTTTTCAGTCGCCACGTTTCGCGGCACCTTGATTCCGACGAACGCTGATTGGTTCCCGGCCATCGTCTAGGTAAGGCTCGCCTTTCTAGAAACCGAGGTCCAAAGTTGGTTTACTGGCGCTATGTCGACCGGAAACTACGAGCCCCACCGGGTCTCACACCTCGCCAAACTGAACTGGCTTCGAGCGGGTGTGCTCGGAGCGAACGACGGAATTGTCTCGATCTCGGCTCTCGTTGTCGGTGTCGCCGCTGCGACGTCAGACATCGGCCCCATCATGATTGCCGGAGTTGCAGGGCTCGCCGCCGGAGCCATCTCGATGGGACTTGGCGAATACGTGTCGGTCAGCAGCCAGCGCGACAGTGAACTGGCCCTGATTGACAAAGAGAAGCGCGAACTGATTGAGCAGCCTGAGGTCGAACTCGCCGAACTGCAGACGATTTATGAGAAAAAGGGCTTGAGTGCGGAGACGGCCAAGCAGGTCGCCAAGGAATTGACAACCCACGACCCGATTCGCTCACACCTCGAGGCCGAGCTCAACATTCTTGAATCCCACATCGTGAACCCGTGGCACGCCGCGTTTTCGTCCACCGGGTCGTTCCTCGCCGGCGCACTGCTACCGTTCCTCACGGTGCTGTTCGCCGCGGAACAGTTCCGAATTCCCGCGACAATCGCCGCCTCGATTATCGCGCTGGCCGGCACGGGTGCCGCGGGTGCTTACTTGGGCGGCAGTTCGATTCTGAAATCGGTGATCCGAGTTGTCGTCGGCGGTTCGGCCGCGCTCGCGATTACGTTCGCGATCGGCTCGCTGTTCAATACCTCGATTGCTTAGACGCCGAGTTTTTCACGCAACATGTCAACGTGGCCAGTGGCCTTGACGTTGTAGAGCGCGTGCGTGAGGACTCCGTCGCCGTCGATGACAAAGGTCGAGCGGATGACGCCCTGGACCTCTTTGCCGTACATGTTCTTGGTGCCGAACGCGCCGTAGCTCTTGAGGGTCTCTTTGCTTTCGTCGCCCAGCAACATGAATGGCAGGTTCTCTTGGTCAGTGAATTCCTGGAGGTCCTTGCCGGAGTCTGGTGAAACGCCGATGACGACGTAACCCTTGCTCGTGAAGGCTGCCATGTTGTCGCGGAAGTCACACGCCTGAGTCGTGCAGCCGGGGGTCATCGCCTTCGGGTAGAAGTAGACGATGACGTTCTGTCCCGCGAAGTCCGCGAGTGAGTGGTGAGATCCCGACGCGTCGGGAAGAGTGAATGCGGGGGCTTTGTCGCCAGCGTTAAGTGTCATGACACTAGGTTACCTGACTCAATTGGGAAGATTCCGATAGGCAACTCGGCGGTGACGTGCAGAAACGACGACGATGAGCAGTTCGGCATCTCGGATGCGATACACAACTCGATAGTCTCCCACTCTCACTCTGAACAAATCAATAAACCCCGTTAACTTCTTGCTCGCGGGGGGACGGGGGTGATTGGCGAGGAGTTCTGTAGCTCGAAAGATTCGTTCGCGCGTCGTGCGATCAAAACCCTTGAGGTTTTTGACTGCATCACGCGACCACGTAACGTGATACTTCTCAGTCACGGGTGATGCCAAGTTCGGCTGCGACCTCATCCAACGTATAGGTGGGTTCTCCACTGTCGACCTTCGCCAGGCTGGCCATTGCCATTTCGATGTCGCGCGAATCTTCGAGTACCTGGAGAGCGAGTTTGGCGAGTGCGGCATCCATCACGGCGACGGTCGGACGACCGTGATCGGTGATGATGAGAGGTTCATTCCGGGCGGCTTCAACCGTTTCCGCCCAGTTCTGGCGGGCGTGTGAGGAGGTGACAGAGTTCATGTATAAATTGTACGTTTCGTACAATTCGCCGTCAAGCACTTTCCCCAGGATCATGCAGTTTGGTCGGTGGCGTTCAGTTTGGTAATGTGGCATCTTGCGTGCAAACGCAACGCACCTCTAGCTCAATTGGCAGAGCAACTGACTCTTAATCAGTGGGTTCCGGGTTCAAGTCCCGGGGGGTGTACCACGTAAATGTCCAGTTTCTTCTCGAGAGAGCTGGGCCTCGCCTTAATCTAGACGAAGTGATGCGATCGATTAGGGGGCAAATGTCTAGGTTTGGACCACTCCTGGTCGGCGCAGTTCTGCTGCTAACGAGTTGTTCTTTGGCTTCTCCGGGCTCACCCAAATCGGGCTCACCTAATCCTGAAAGAACCAACGCAGTCTCTGCCCAGCCCACAGATGCGCAAATCTCGAAGTTGATTAGGTCTTTACCTCAGGGGAAGTCCCGAGACGACCTAGCAATTCACTTTCGCGCAATCGACGAAGCAGCAAGCCATTCAGAGCCAATCACGATTGACTACACCACGGGGCCAACCGCTGACCAGAGCAAAGTTGCCAAAGTCATAGCGAAATTCTCCGAAAAGCTCAAGGTGTTCCAACTTCTAGGACTTGCGTCTCTCAATCAGGATTGGGTCATCGCGAGTGAGAAGGATTACGAATGGTGGGTTGATTACCGCTCCGCTCAGGATCCCACATTCCCGGTTGGTATGTGGAATGAGAAATCCAACGAACTGGGGCACTGCAGGCTTGGCCCCGATGTGTTGTGTGGTGCAGGAAACGAAGTACGAGGGAAGAATTATCAAGTCAACGTTGTTGGTACCAGGTTTTCCGATCGTGGCCTCGAATACATTTCTCGGCACGAGGCGACTCATTTTTACCAAGCAGTTTTTGGTTACGGCGGACGATGTTGGATGGCCGAAGGCCAGGCAACTTTCTTCGAGACGTATCTAGAAAGTAGCTCGAGGTCTAGGTCAGAAATTCTGACTCGCCTGCGTGAAAGTCCTGCTGGATTAGCGCAGTTATCCGAATCCAAACTTTTGAGACTGATTTCTCGCGACGAGGTTTGTCAGGGGGATTCGAACATCGCGTACGACCTAGGGCTGCTTGGATTTGAGTATCTGTACTCGAATTTCAGTTTTCTCGACGTTCATAAACTTCAGGTTCTCAGTAGCAAAAAGAGCTGGGGGAAAGCCGTGATTGAGGTTCTCGAGCTCGATGCGAAAGGCCTCAACCGAGAGCTGGCAAGCTACATATTCACTGAACTGCACCAGGATTAAATCCGCAGTCTTTTTTTCACAAACAAACCATTTGTCGTCACGCTTTTCATATTTGGTATTGTGATACAGTTTTTGAAATGGCGTTTGGTCGCAAACCAAAAAGCTTGTGAAAGGTAGAGAGTTGCAACGTTCGAAGTCCCGAAAGAAACTGTTTGGCAACCTGCTTCTGAGCCTGAGTCTCGTGGTTGGTTTCGTTGCCCTGCCTAACCCATTCCCAGCTTTTGCTGCTACCCACGACGTTACCTGGGACGATAACGGTGCGACGGAAGCCAGCAGTGGTCGTCAAACCTCCTACAACACTTCAACCCCAGGCGTCTGGGAAGTTCCAACTACGCCACCCGCCAGAGATGGCTACACCTTTGTTACATGGACTACCTCTCCGACGGGTGGGACCGAATGGTCCTTCGACAACAAACCGACTGGTCCGACTACGTACTACGCGAAGTGGGAAGCGGGCGCAATTTACTGGGACGAGGGGGGTACTGAATTCTGGGACGATGAAGGTACCGGAGTCACGACGGGTTCCGGTGGAACCGGCGTTAATTATGTTGGGTGGCCGATTGCCGAACTGAGATCTGTTGTTCGGAATGGATTCGTTTTCGATGGCTGGTTTGATGCGCCAACCGGAGGTACCGAGGTGACCACCTCGTACGTACCGTCGACAAGCAGCGGCGATGTCACGTTCTATGCGAGATGGATCGGAAACCCACTAGTTGTTACGTACCAAACGCAAGGCGGGAGTCCGATTGCAAATGGGTCAACCAGAGTCGGTGACACTATCCTGACCTCTCCGGGAACTCCGTCAAAGTTTGACCATGACTTTATGGGCTGGTATACCGATCCGATTGGTGGACAGCCAATCTCGTTCCCTTACTGGCATTCACTCGCAGGCGACTTCGAACTCTTCGCACAATGGCGAAAAGCTGTTTACGCCATCACCTGGGATGACAACAGTCCAAATGAGGACGGGGCCAGCTACCACGGGTCAAGTTCGTACTCATCAGGCTCTGCCATCGGGAACATCGCCGTAGGCGGGCTCAAAGACGGTTATGACTTTGGCGGATGGTTCACGTCGATAACTGGAGGGACCGAGGTTTCCGAAGGTTACACGCCCGCAGAGGCCAGCGGTCCACTCACTTTTTATGCGCGTTGGGTTCCCAACGGAGACAACGTTGTGTGGGACGGCAACGGTGCGACGACACCCAGCAGCGGGGGCACGGTTCGTTACAATTCCGGGTCCGCTATCGAAAGCATTCCAACAACTGAACCAGAACGACTTGGATACGAATTTGCTGGGTGGTTTACATCCCCAACTGACGGTGTTGAAGTAACCGATAACTCCTACACGCCACTCGCCCCGTATAACCAAGTCACTTTCTATGCACGATGGATTCAGGACGATCCCTTTGTTGTCACGTGGGATGACCAGGGCGCGACGACACCGAGTAGTGGCGGCTCAACCGGGTACTTACCCGGAACTTCACTGACGTTCCCCATAACAAATCCTCAAAAAACTGGGCACACATTTATCGGTTGGTTCCCCTCACCGGACAGCGGAGCTCGACTGTCCGAGCTCACCCCTGAAGATCCATACGGGGCGGTCACACTGTATGCGCATTGGAACCCGACGAGGTCAAGTTTGATCGGAACGTGGTCGTGGAGTGAACTTTCCGCAGCCGGCACTCGTAAATGGCACGGACTGGCTGCGAGCGCTGACGGGTCGAAACTGTTTGCTGGAGTTGACGCCGGAGGAAGCCTGTATCGCTCCACAGATTTCGGTGCGAACTGGAGTGTTGTCGCTGGCACCTCATCTCGCAATTGGTTCTCAATTGCCACGAACATTGACGGCACAAAGGTCGCTGCGGTTGATCGTGGTGGTGATGTTTGGACCTCGACGGATTCAGGAACAACGTGGACTGCGCGACGGGTTGGTGGTCAAGTCCACGACTGGGCGTCCATCGCCTCAAGTAGTGACGGCACAAAGTTGGTCGCCGTTGCTTCCAATGGAAGTGGAAACGGATTCATTTACACGTCGACCGATAGAGGTGTTTCCTGGAGCAGCAACCTTGCTCCGGCGGGAAACAACCAATTCACGGGTGTCGCATCGAGTAGCGATGGAACGCATCTAGCGGCGACAACCTGGTCGAGTGGGATTTACACATCATCGGACTCTGGACAAACCTGGACCCTGCGGTCATTGCCAGTACCCGACGAGGATAGCCTGACCTATTTGCAGTCAGTGGCCTCGAGCGCTGATGGCTCTCGTTTGGTTACGGGAAGTCGACCGGCAACCGGAGATAACGGCGGAATCATCTTCACTTCGGCAGATTTTGGCGTTAGCTGGACATCTTTTGATCAGACCGGCGATGACTACATCGGTTTTGTCTCAAACGGTGATGGGTCTCGACTTGCCGCGTCAATTTATGGCCAACAAGGCGTGAGTACCTCAGACGATTTTGGAGTCACCTGGAGCTTTCACGCCGTCGGCACACAGGGCGAAGTTCCCATTGCCAGCAACATTGATGGTTCGCTCTTGTTCGTTGGCGGTTACGACGGAAATCTCTGGACGGGAAAAATCCCTAACGCTCGCGTTGTCGCAGACGTACCGTCGTCGACTTCATTAGCCATTACTGCCGGCGCAAACACGCCAGCAATTGAACTGTCATTTCCGGCAACTGGGGCTGCGGTGGCGATGACGTTGACACCGATTGACAATCCGATAGACGACGAGTTGACTCCGTTTATTGTGCCCGAGGCCTCGATTTTCGATATCTCAGTGACGAACATCAGCGGAGAAGTCGAAGTGTGTGTAGATGGCGGGTCTCCCATTCGCCTTTGGCACTTCACCGATGATGAGTGGGTCGACATCACCACAAGGCAGACAGAGACAAAAATTTGTGGTCTGACCAGCAGCTTCTCGCCTTTTGCGACGGGTGTTGAAAACCCCGGTGGGGACGACTCCGGCGATTCGGCTACTGGGGGCAGGAACCACGATTCAGCGATTCAGGGCCTCAATCTAGCGACGACAGGTCCCGCAGTCTCCTCGACCAAGCCACGATCTTCAGTGACCGACGTCGAAGCGCAACCTGAAGAGACCGATGAAGAGGCGGCCAGCGGCAAAGACACAGTCGCAGCGCCCGTCACGGCCGTCGTTTCTGCTGGCGACTGGCTACTGCCACTAGCGGCCGGTTTCCTCTTGATTGTGGTTGTTGGTTCTGCGCTAGTTGTGAGATCTCGCCGGGGAAACTCTGGAATCAGGTAATCGGCAGGGGCGCTGGAGGTCTATCAGATAAAGACTGGCAGGTTCACGCAGCGACGTGTTGCTAGTTGTCGAGCGGACGGGAAGTAATAGCGCGCGCTGCTTCGGGGCTCAGTCCCCAGATTGCAAGCGCGATCTCGAGAGACAGGTCGGCGTCTTCAGGCGACAGTTCTCGTGTTGAGTAGACGCCGTGCAAAATGCCGGCAATACAGTAAGCGAACAAGCGGGTTCGCTTCTCGAATTCGGCTGTGCTGACCTGTCCACGGCGGGCCACGGCTTCCATGGCCGGCAATCCACCGGCCTGTACTGCGTTGATGACGAATGCGGGGCTTACAACTGTCTTGGCGAGAATCTGACCGAACTGAGGGTGAGTTTCCTGGACACGAAACAACTTTCGACACACATCGATCATGCTCTCGAGGCTTTCTCCGGCCGGAACTCCGTTGTAGGCCCAATCGACCCAATCGCGCCAAATCTGAGCGAGAGCCAGGCTGAACATCGTTTCTTTGTTTCCAAAGTGGTTGTAGATCGTTGTGGGCGAGACTTGGGCGTGAGCCACAAATTGTTCGACCGTCGCGTCGGGGCCGATTTCAGCGAGCACTTGCTGGGCGGAACGAATCAGCGCCGCGCGGTTACGCGTGGTGGCCGCCGACAAGTGAACGCCAGCGTCTTCGGTTGACTGCGGGTTCACGTCCATTCCTCCATTCTACGAAATCGTGCCGAATCTGAATGGCTTGAGGCAAAGACACGCGATGTGGATGCCACTCTTTGTTCGCTACAAAATTTGATAGTCTATTCCACAATTGGTGTGTCATTTAAAACTTACGCCGTACGTCTCTGGATAAAAGGAATGTTAATGAACAAGAATGTGATGAAACTTGCGGCCGGTGTCGCAGCGCTGTCGATGTGGGTAGCGGCGCCTCTCGCCGCACTCGCGGTGGGATCGTGGTCAACGGCGGTGGATGTCTCCTCCGCCGGGTTATCGACATCCGACCCCGAAATCGCCATCGATGACGACGGTGTGATGACCGCGGTGTGGAGCCGCGTCAGCAGTTCGGGACCCTTGACAAGCACAACGATTCAGGTCTCGACCTCAAGTGACGGGCAAGACTGGACCGAACCTGTTGATGTGTCGCCGGGCAGCCACGAGGCCATTCAGCCTCACATTGTGGTTGACCGCACCGGTCAGGCTACGGTCATTTGGACCAACGTCAAGGGCGCCGATTCGATTTGGACAAGCACACGCGAATCGGGCGAGACGACGTGGTCCACCCCCGTTCGACTGAGCGTGGAGGCCGAAGAGACGGGACAGGCACAGATCGTCGTTGACTCCAATGGCGTGCTCACGACAATCTTCACTAACAGGGACGCACACAAAATTCAGGTCCGCACGTCTGATGATGGCGTGACGTGGGATGCGATTGTCACGGTGGCACAGGAACTCGACTCGCAATATCTTGGAAATCCGCAGATCGCGGTCGACGGCTCAGGGCGGGTAACCGGTATCTGGGAGGCCTATGACAGGGACGGCGACAACAAAATGATTGCCTCTCGTTCCTCGACGACCCCGGGAGTGTGGACTGACGCGACCAAACTTATAGGAGGAGATGCCCGCAACGCGCGAATCGCATCAACGGAATCCGGTCTCACAACGGTGACGGCGCTCAGCGACTTTTCAGAAGTAGAGATCCAGTCGCGAAGTTCTCAAGACGGGGGTGCCTGGACAATCGCTGTCGGACACGGGACAGGTGACGGAGCCAGGCCGAATGTGTCGGTAGTCGGGTCCAATACAGTGGTGGTCACGTGGCACAACGACGCCGACAACGGGTTATATGCCAGTTCGTCGGAGAACGGCGTGGAGTGGACAACAAATCAACTCCTAGAAGCTCAGAGTGTTGCCCCCTACGGTGTGGACAGAACAAACAGAGCAAAGATCTACGCAGATTCGTCCGGACAACTGACGGCCGTCTGGATGCGCGATTACGATCTGGACACCGACAACCAACGCTCTCGAGTGACCGCAAGCACGTCAGCGGACGGCGTCACCTGGACCGAGCCGATTGAGCTCGCCGGAAACTCGTCCTATTCGGTAAACCTCGTGGTCAACTCGGATTGTCGAGTGACGGCACTGTACGAGCTTTCGAACGACACCGGAAACACTGTTCAATCCCGAACGCTCGATCACGGCGGTTGCTCCGCATCCGATGGCGGTTCCGAGGAGCTTGCGGAAACGGGAATGAACAACGGAGCGACTGCTCTTGCCGTTCTTGCCGCAGCGAGCATAGTTGCGGCCGCGGTAATCCGCCGACGCGCACGCATCTAACAAGCGGCAACGATGGGTCGGGGCTTCCGGGCGTCGGCCCTTCGTCCGTTTCGGCTAGTTCTTTTGGCCGAGTGAACCCGTGATCAACAATCCAGCAATGGCGACGAGCGCCGCCGCGGGAACGCTCACATCAACCCCGCTGAAAGCCTCAGCGAGTGGCCCGACGTAATCGACGCTGGAAATTCCAAGGATTCCGGCGGTCGAACCTATCAGCCAGGCAACCACCAGTTTGAGATTCCACCCGCCGGTGAACCAGTAAGCCCCGCCCGACGTCTGAGAACTGAAGACGTGCAGGTCTTTCTGCGCGAACTTCCCGTTGGTTCGCCAGTACATGACCATGCTGATAGCAGCCCAAGCAGTCGCGAGCGATGTCAAGAAGAGAACGGACGTGGTGACCGCGGCCTCGGCGTCGAACACGAAACGACCGATGAATACGAGGGCGGTAGAGACGACGGCAACGAGAACGGTCGACCGAATACGTGACAAACGCGGAAGAATCGCGTCGAGGTCGAGCCCCATGCTGTACAGGTTGATCGAACCCTGTCCGAGTGAACCGACAACGGCCACGAGCAGCAACGGAACGACGAGCCATTCGGGGGAGCCCGCGACGTAACCAGCCGCAAAGCTGAATTCGTCGAATGCGGCGGTGGCGACGAAGGCTCCGAACACGGTCGGAACCGTCAGGCCGATGACCATCGCAAAGAAGGTGCTCATCACGACGGACTTCGCTGATTGTGTCGGCGACACGTACCGCGACCAGTCACCGGTTTGTGTCACGTACGACAGGGGACCTGCCAATCCGGCAGTCAGCACCGCGAGAAGCCAGGTTGGCCAGAACGAGCCGAGCGCGTAAAGTTCGGGGTCGCCGGTGTAGTTGGGGTCGAAATTCGACCACAGTGCGACCACGGTCAAAACCATCAGCACCAACATCACCGGTGTGACCCAACCATTGAGTGTGACGATGAACCGGTAGCCAAAGATGGCAAACACCACGATGAGGACGGCGATGAGGGCGTACCCTCCAGCGAGCAGAATGTCCGACGACTCGAACCCGGCGAGGCGACCGACGCTCGACGTCACCATCTCGCCCCCGGTCCAGACCGTCAGGGCGATGTATTGAAGAGTAATTAGTAGCCCAACGAACGAACCGACCAGACGACCGCGAACTCCGAAGTACGCACCCGAAGCGACCGAATTGTTCGTCGCGGCCTTCCACCCGAGCAGTGCGGTGCGGGAAACGAACAGCGCACCCAGCACAGTTCCGACGACGATCGCGGACACGGATTCCCAGAAACCAAGGCCGTACAGAATCGCGAGCCAACCAAAAACCATCACCGACAGCGAAAGGTTTGCGCCCAGATAGACCTGGACCATGCTGGATGGTTTCGCAGTTCGCTCGGCCTCGGGGACAGTTCCCACTCCGCGAGTTTCGATCAGTTCGGCCATGGTGTTACCCGCCTCGTCGTCAGTGTCGCCTCGTTGCGACGGGCACCAGATTACACCCGTCCATCGCGCCATGCTGTGCGATGATTGGTGCCATGACCGAGCTCCATGACCTTCCCGACGGAATGCGTAGCCAACTCGATGCCGCCTCGTTCCAAGGGCTCGCCACGTTCGGACGGCAGCCGTTTGTCACCGAACCGGAACAGTTGGACGCGATCAAGCCTCACGTCGCTGTTGTTGGCGCACCGTGGGATGACAGCACGACCAACCGTCCGGGTGCTCGATTCGGACCGCGTGCGCTTCGAGCGAATGCCTACAACCCGGGCACGTATCATTTGGACCTCGGGGTCGAGATCTTTGAACACTTGAAAGTTGTGGACTTTGGCGACGCGATCACCAGTCACGGGCTGTGGGAGCCGTCCCGTCAGGCGATTTACGACCGGGTGAAACACGTCACGTCGAGGGGAATCACCCCTGTCGTTCTTGGGGGCGACCACTCGGTGACTTTTCCGGCAGTCATGGCAGTAGCCGAAGAACACGGTTTCGGGAACGTCGCGATGATTCACTTCGATGCGCATGCCGATACGGCTTACGAACTAGAGGGCAACTTTGCCAGCCACGGTTCCATGATGCGACGGATCATCGAGTCGGGCGCAATCCCCGGGGACCGCTTCCTTCAGCTGGGACTACGCGGTTATTGGCCGGGCGAAGAGGACCAGAAGTGGATGCGCGAGAACAACCTTCGACACTTCATGATGCAGGAGTTCTGGGAGAGAGGAATTCAGGCGGTGGTCACGGACGTCATCGCCGAGGCGAAAGCCCGAGCGCCCAAGGCGTACATTTCGATTGACATCGACGTGCTCGACCCCGGTTTCGCGCCGGCAACCGGCACCCCTGAACCCGGCGGATTCGCACCGATCGACCTGTTGCGGATTATCCGACGTCTCACGCTCGAGCTCGATGTGGTCGGTTTCGATGTCATGGAGGTTGCCCCCGCCTACGACCACGCCGACGTAACGGTCAACAACGCCCATCGCCTGATTTGGGAATTCTTTGGCGCGAAGGCGCGACTCCTTAGAGACGCCGGGAGGTGATGGCCTCAGCGGTTTGCGGGCTTATGTCCCAAATCGCGAGGGCCTGTGCCAGGGAAGTGTCGGCGGCCGCGGGGGAAAGCTTCCGTGTCGTGTGCACGTCCCGCACGATCGCGGCCACCGCGTTGGCCCACAACTGGGTTCGTCGATCAAAGTCGTCGATTGGCAATTGGCCGCGATGCGCGACGTGCTCGAGAGCGGGCAATGCGGCGTCTCGGACTGCTTCAATGACGAAATCGGGGTCGCGTAGAGCGTTTGCCAGGATTTGGCTGAACTCGGGATGGGTCTCGCCCGCCCGAAACAGTTTTCGGCACACGTCGATCATCACCTCGAGGCTTTCGCCCTTCGGTGTGTCTCCGTATGCCCAGTCAACCCATTCGCGCAACGACTGATCGAGGACGGTCATCAACAACGATTCCTTGTTGCCGAAATAGTTGTCCACCGTCGCGGGCGATACGTCGGCCTGTCTCGCGACTTGTTCCACCGTGGCCTCCGGGCCGATTGTCGTAAGAACCGCCTTGGCCGCCACAATGAGATTTGCTCGCTGACGCGCGGTAAACGAGGGGCCGTGACCGTCCCGTTCCAGCGGCGGTTGTTCGGTTTCCACATTTCTCCGATTGTTGGAAGTCCTCGCTGACTCCGGAACTTTACCGAAACAACGCATTTCTGCTCACGCAGTGATTAAGATTCGAATTTGACTTCTATCTTACAAAGGTGGAAACCCATATCAAATTTGACTCTCGAAAGCCATCCGTTAGCCGAACTTGTCTAGCGACCCTTCGCAATCGCAACGATTTCGTCGATGTGGTTCTTAATCGAGAATTTCGTCGAGATCTTTCCGACATCAAGTGACCAGAAGGACTGCGTCGGCATGTGGTTTCCACTCGCCCACATAGCTAATCCGTGTGATGCCCACGAGATGCTTGTTGCAGCGAGGAACTCACTGACATGAGTGAATGCGTTTTCAATAGGCGGGTAGTTGGTGTCGTCGTAATCGAGTGGGGTGGTTGATCCCGTTCGAACGTCGACAACGATGTCGGTCAACGCGGCGAGGTGAAATTCGAGTTTTCGACGCATTTCATCGCCGTACTTCTCTTGCAATCTGGACCGCACGGGCTCGGACAACATGGGATATTGAACAAGCAAGGCGATAGAGCCCATTCGCGAGGCCCAATCGAGTTCGGCGTTGATGTAGGCGCGAAGTCGCTTTTCGCCCGTTCCCGACGTTTTCCGCAGAATTTCGGTGGAGTAGTGTGACCAATCGCGATACGCCCAAATTGTTGATTCGACGATGAGCCCATCACGACTCCCAAAGTGATACGGAATCATCGACTGTTGAACTCCGAGTCGCTCGCAGACGAATCGCGCGTTGAAGTCAGCCGGGCCATGCTTCAGCATCTCGTCGATCGCAAGGAGAACCATGCGCTCTCGCGTGCCGATGTCGTTCCCCATCAAGCTCTTCACGCCATCGAGGGCCGGGGCGAGGTGAAGTTCCGGAATCGGAGCGTCAAGACGTGGGCGAACCATGACATCAGTTTAGCGAGAAAAGGGTCGTTAACTGTTTGTCACTTCAGTTAACAGATGGCTAACAGAAGGCCGTCTTTAGTCGATCAGCATGGGCTCATATGGCATGGGCTCAATCGGCTCAGGAAGCTGAATGACCCCTTCCACGAGCGAGATTACGGTTTGCCACCACGAGTCGGTTCCTGTCAGCGCGACACCGGGCACGAGCCAGGCATTCCCGTTCGCATCCCAGACCAGCAGCAGGACGGGCTTGGATTCGTTGATAGTAATCGTTTGAACGGGGAGCGGCGGTTCAGACGGTTCCAGTGTCGGAGTGTCCGTCGGCAGCGGAATCGGGGCCTCGGTGGGGTCAACGACCGGTTTGTCCGTCTCGGAAGGAGCGGGTTCCGTCGTTTCGGAAGGAACGGGTTCCTCCGTCGGATCAACAGTGGGCACTGTTGGTTCTGACGGCTCGACGGTTTCACCGGATTCGCCAGACACCGCGGCACCCTCCATCGCGTCGAAACCGGGGTCAACCGACGATCGCGAGGCCCACATTCCGCCCTGATAGTCCATTGGACCTGCGCCGAACCAGCGCCAATCCGCGAGGCGTTCTACGGCCGCGGCGTCGGACACGGTGTTGAATTCGCCGGCGTCAACAATGGTGACCGAGTTACCTTGCGCCCAGGACAATTCGCCGTTGCCCGACCACGAGATCGACCACTCGATTGCGGTCTTCTGGCCGTTGACGACCAGTGCAACGCTCGCAAACGAGGACCACTCGTCGACCATCACCGTGATGTCGGCGGGGTCAAAGTCAACGCCCATCGCCGTGAAGAATTCGCTCGCCAATTGACGCGTCTCCGCCTCGTCGGGGTTGAGTCCCGTGATGGCGGGTTCCCACTTGGTGCACTCGATGTAGGCGCCGGAACCCTTCCCGACGCGCTTTTCCTTCAGGCACTTCTGTTCGGGGTACGCGGCGGGGTTGTTGAACCACCACGATCCGGTGCCTGTCCAGCCCACTGAGATGCTGGGTGCAGAGCCGTCTTCCGGGCCGACAACATACGACGGCCACGCCGCGTCGAAGTACTGGGACTTCTGCGGTTCGCCGGATACTCCGAAATACGCCGCCGCCTTGTTCAACACCGATTCGGGAGTACCGGCTAGGTCGAGTCGATACACGTTTCCGCGTCCCGCGGATGTCGACAGGTTGTCGCCCGCGACGTAGTCGTAGGACAACAACGGCATCATCATTTTGGAATCGCTGACCGCGGATGACCGAGCCGACATCGACTCGGGATTAGTGGTCGCCAAAACAATCAACGGCCCGCTCATGGTGCCGAAGGTTCCTGCAACGACAACGCCGGCCGCCGCAACGGCACCGACGCCACCCGCCAACGATCGGCGAACCCGAGTCGAGGTGGTCAGCCACCAGTCGCGTATCGGGTTGTGCGCCGAGGTTGCAGAGTGCGGCAGGTCTTTGGGGGAAACCTTCACTGCAGGACCCGCGGGGTCAGATTTGCGAAGGCGGTTGTCGAGTGAGTCGTCGGTTGGCTTGTTCATACTCTGGTTATGTCCTCTCGGGGGGAAATCTTTCAGGCAGATTCTGCGAGTGACGCGCGCAATTGGTTGCGGGCTCGATTGAGTCGAACGGAAACCGCATTCGCGGTGATGTCGAGAGCCAACGCCGTCTCGGCGACGCTGAGCCCATCGAGGGCTGTCAGGGCCAGAATCTGGCGAGACGTCGCCGGAAGTCGTCTCCAAGCTTCGGCAAGTGCGATGTCGGCGACGGCAATCGATTCGGCGGAGGGCGACGTGTCGGGAGCGACGATCGCGGCCAACAAATTCTGTGCGCGTGCGTTCTTTCGCCGGTGATTCGCGACCAGGTTTGTCGCAACACGGTACAGCCACGGAAGTTCTTCACCCACCGTGACGGCACCGCCCCTGCGCCACGCAATCTCGAACACCTCGGCCGACAAGTCGTCCACGTCCTTGACCTCGACACGGCGATACAGGAACTTCGCGATGGGCACGCGCAAACCAGCGAAACGCTCGGTGAAATCGTCAGGGGACAACGGGGCTCCTTTGTGACCTACCTTGACTATGTCACGGCAACGCCAAATCTTTCAGAATGCGTCAACCGAAGACAGACGTGTGCCCGGGCACGACTGGCCCACTCGTCCTAGACTGCTCGTGTGATCCCACTCGAGAACATCCTGACGTTTATTGCGTTCTCGCTCGTGATCATCGCAATCCCCGGGCCTTCGGTGATGTTCGCCATTTCGCGCGCGCTGGTGCTCGGAAAGCGCGGTGCGGTGTTGACCGTTGTGGGGAACGGAATCGGGGTTTTTGTTCAGGCGCTCGCGGTGTCGGTCGGTTTGGGGGTCCTGATCGAATCGAACGAAGTCCTTCTGACCGTCATTCGACTCGGCGGCGCAGCGTTCCTGATTTATTTGGGAATAACCGCGATTCGCCATCGTCGGGACGGTCTCGACCTGACGGCTCCGGTGGCGGTTCCCAAGAGTTCCCACATTCTGCGCGAATCGATCATTGTCGGTCTGTCGAACCCGAAGACGATCGTGTTCTTTTCGGCCGCGTTCCCACAGTTCGTAGTTTCCAGCGGTACGCCAATCGTGTTTCAGATGATTCTGTTGAGCGTGATTTTCGTTTTCTTTGGAATCTCGGGCGATGCGATCTACGCTCTGTCCGCCGGAGCCGCGCGCGACTGGTTCGCGAAGTCGAAAGACCGCGTCGTTGCGATGCGAACCACAGGGGGTATCGCGATGACGACGCTGGGTGTCGTGACCGTGGTGCTGCCGTAACTGTGGAATGCCCGACTTTGCTGACGACAGTGGGTAAACTGGGGGAGTCGGGTCCAGTGCCCACACATGATTCACTCAAACACGTAAGGACATTCTCTCCATGAGTTTTTTCAAAGACCTTTCCAAGTTGGTTTCCCGCGCGGACAAGAAGGCTGACCAGCTCGCCGACTCTGCTCGTGACCTCGCCGCAGACGCGGCCAAGCGCGCCGGTGACTTTGCCGACGACGCATCACGCGAGGTAAACAAACTCGCCGCTCAGGCAAAGCGTGAAGGCACCAAGGTTGTCAAGACGGCAAAGCGTGAAGGCGCCAAGGTTGTCAAGAAGGCGACCAAGACGGCGAAGGCTGTGACCAAGGATGTCAAGAGCAAGGCGACCGCCGTTGCCAAGACCGCAGAGGCCCGCGCCAACAAGGCGGCCAAGACCATCTCTACCGAAGCCAAGGTTGTCAGCAAGACGGTCAAGTCGAGCGCAACAAAGGTTGCCGCCGGCGTCAAGGAAGCCCTCACCGGCGCACCCGACGCGTCGTGGTCCGTTGCTCAGCTTCGTGCCGCAGCAAAGACTCGTGGCATTGCCGGCTACTCGACGATGTCGAAGCCTCAGTTGCTCAAGGCGCTTCGCTAGACGATTTGCTTAACGCGAAAGCCGACCCGAATGGGTCGGCTTTCGTTGTTTGTGCAGAAACTATTCGGCGTCTTGGTCCTCGTCGGGGTCGGTGATCGCCGCGACGATGGCGATGAGGCTTACTATCCAGGAAATCCACAGAAGTGCGAGTTTCCAGTCGCGCTTGCCGGAAACGGTTTCCTTCACGAGACCGAAAACGGAAAAAACCGCACTGAGAAAGCTGCCATTGAGCAGGAACTTTTTCATGACGATACCTCCGCGACCCACGATACCCCCGCGAACAGTGCGCTCGCACCCGAAGGGTTTGTAGGATAAAGGAATGACTGAGATTGACCGAAAACCGCGCTCGAGAGTCGTCACCGATGGAATCGAAGCGACCACCTCGCGTGGAATGCTCCGAGCCGTAGGCATGGGGGATGCGGACTGGGATAAACCGCAGGTCGGAATTGCCAGCTCGTGGAACGAAATCACGCCCTGCAACCTTTCGCTCGGTCGTCTCGCACAAGCCGCGAAGGAAGGCGTTCACGCCGGCGGCGGTTACCCGCTCCAGTTCGGCACGATTTCGGTTTCGGACGGAATCTCGATGGGTCACGAGGGTATGCACTTTTCTCTCGTTTCGCGTGAGGTCATCGCCGACTCGGTCGAAACTGTTGTTCAGGCCGAACGCCTCGACGGAACCGTCCTGCTGGCTGGATGTGACAAGTCAATTCCGGGCATGCTCATGGCCGCTGCGCGCCTCGATCTCGCCAGTGCGTTCCTCTACGCCGGCTCGATTGCGCCCGGTTGGGTGAAACTGTCCGATGGGACGGAAAAAGACATCACAATCATCGATTCGTTTGAAGCGGTCGGTGCTGTCAAGGCCGGCAAGATGAGCGTCGAAGACGCGCGCCGCATCGAATGCGCCTTCGCTCCCGGTGAGGGTGCCTGTGGCGGAATGTACACGGCCAACACCATGGCGTCTGTGGCCGAGGCACTTGGTATGAGCCTTCCTGGATCGGCATCGCCCGCGTCGTATGACCGCCGCCGCGACTATTTCGCGCACTTGTCGGGCGAAGCCGTTGTTGGCATGCTCGATCGTGGCCACACCGCCCGCGACATTTTGACCATCAAGGCATTTGAAAATGCGATTGCGGTCGCGATGGCTCTCGGAGGTTCGACGAACGTTGTCCTCCACCTTCTCGCGATTGCCAACGAAGCCGAAGTCCCGCTTACTCTTGACGACTTCAACCGCATCGGCGCGAAGGTTCCGCATCTCGGTGACCTCAAGCCGTTCGGGAAGTACGTCATGAACGATGTCGACCGCCGCGGCGGACTTCCCGTCCTGATGAAAGCGCTCGTGGAGGCTGGGCTCATGCACGGCGACGCCCTCACCATCACCGGTAAGACGATGGCGGAAAACCTCGCCGACATGGACTTGGACGACTTGGACGGCGAAGTTCTTCGAACCCTCGACAACCCGATTCACGCGACCGGTGGAATCACGATTCTCAACGGGTCGTTCGCACCCGAGGGTGCAGTCGTCAAGACCGCCGGTTTCGACGCGGCAACCTTCGAAGGCCCAGCCCGAGTGTTCGAACGCGAACGTGCCGCAATGGACGCGTTGACGAACGGTGAAATCGCCGCCGGCGATGTGGTGGTGATTCGTTACGAAGGACCCAAGGGTGGACCGGGAATGCGCGAGATGCTGGCGGTCACAGCCGCAATCAAGGGCGCGGGACTCGGTAAAGATGTATTACTCTTGACGGACGGGCGATTCTCAGGCGGCACAACCGGACTGTGTATCGGCCACGTAGCTCCCGAAGCAGTGGATGCAGGTCCCATTGCCTTCGTGCGCGATGGTGATCTGATACGGGTCGATATCGCAGCTCGGAGCATCGACTTACTCGTCGATGAAACCGAGTTGGAGGCGCGCCGAACTGGTTGGTCGCCCCTTCCTCCGCGTTATACCCGCGGTGTTCTTGCGAAGTATTCCAAGCTCGTAAAGTCGGCCGCCCTGGGCGCCGTCACCGGCTAACACCACCGTCGTTTGTTAAGGAGAACCTGATGGTCACCTCGACCACAACACCGAAGTCCGGCGAACCGCCGATGATGACGGGCAGTGGCGCTCTGCTGAAGTCTCTCGAACTTTTGGGAATCAGGGATGTTTTCGGGCTCCCGGGCGGCGCCATCATGCCGTTCTATGACGAGTTGATGTCCCAGACCACGATTCGCCACATCCTGGTTCGTCACGAACAAGGGGCCGGCCACGCCGCCGAGGGTTACGCACTCGCGAAGGGTCAGGTCGGCGTGTGTATCGCGACGAGCGGACCCGGTGCAACCAACCTTGTTACCGCTATCGCCGATGCCCACATGGATTCCATCCCGATGATTGCGATTACGGGCCAGGTCTTCTCGACGCTCATGGGAACCGATGCGTTCCAAGAAGTGGACATCGTCGGTATGACGATGCCGATCACCAAGCACTCGTTCCTCGTGACCAAGGCCGAAGACATTCCGGCCACGGTTGCAGCCGCATACCAAATTGCAACGACCGGTCGACCTGGACCCGTCCTGATCGACGTCACCAAGGACTGTCAGCAAGGCTCGGCTCCGTTCATTTGGCCGGACAAGGTCGAACTGCCTGGCTACAAGCCCGTGCAGAAAGCTCACGGCAAGCAGGTTCAGGCTGCGGCGGAGATGATCGCGAACTCTGAACGCCCCATTTTCTATATCGGCGGCGGTGCGATTCGCGCGAACTCGCAAAAAGAATTGCGTGAAATCGTGGAGGCCGTTGGGGCTCCGGCGATCACGACGCTGACGGCGCGTGGGGTGTTGTCGGACAAGCACCCTCAGAACCTCGGCATGCCCGGCATGCACGGCTCTGTCCCCGCCGTTCTCGGACTTCAGGAAAGCGACTTGCTCATCGTTCTCGGTGCTCGCTTCGACGACCGTGTCACTGGCAAGGTGAGCGAGTTCGCGCCGAACGCCAAGGTCATCCACGTCGACATCGATCCCGCCGAAATCGGCAAGATTCGTGAAGCCGATGTCCCCATCGTTGGTGATGTGCGGGAAGTCATCATCGACTTGTTGCCCGAGTGGAAAAAAGTTAAAAAGACGGCAAAGCCGTTGACGGCATGGTGGGAACGGCTCGAGACGCTTCGAGCCAATTTCCCACTCGGCTTCGACGACCTCGATGACGGATTGTTGGCTCCACAGGGCATCATTCAAAAAATCGGTCAGATGTCTGGCCCCGAAGCGATCTATGCCGCGGGTGTCGGCCAGCACCAAATGTGGGCGGCTCAGTTTATTGAATACGAGCGACCTGGCGCCTGGCTCAATTCGGGCGGTGCCGGAACCATGGGCTTCGCGGTTCCCGCGGCGATGGGCGCCAAGGTCGGTCAACCCGACCGCGTTGTGTGGGCCATCGACGGTGACGGCTGTTTCCAAATGACCAATCAGGAACTCGCGACCTGTGTCATCAACGACATCCCGATCAAGGTTGCCATCATCAATAACTCGTCGCTCGGAATGGTTCGCCAGTGGCAGACGCTGTTCTACGACGGTCGCCACTCGTTCACAGACTTGCAGCCGCTCGAGGGACCCGAGTTCATTCCCGACTTCGTCAAGTTGGCCGAGGCCTACGGTTGCCTCGGAATCCGTGTGCGCACCGAAGAAGAAGTCGAACCCGCGATCAAGCTCGCGCTCGAGACGAACGATCGTCCCGTCGTCATCGACTTCATCGTGTCGCGCGAGGCGATGGTGTGGCCGATGGTGCCGCAGGGCGTGGGTAACTCGAACGTTCAGTACGCCCGCGACCACGCGCCGAGTTGGGATGAGGAGTAGTCATGACGAAACACGTTCTGTCTCTTCTCGTTGAAGATAAGCCCGGTCTGCTCACGCGTGTCGCTGGTTTGTTCGCTCGTCGGGGGTACAACATTCACTCCCTCGCCGTGGGCACCACCGAGGTCGAAGGGCTGTCACGCATCACACTCGTTGTGGATGTTGCCGATTCGCCACTCGAGCAAGTGACCAAGCAACTCAACAAGCTCATCAATGTCCTCAAGATCGTCGAGCTCGAACCCGGACAATCCGTCCAGCGCGAGCACATGCTCGTCAAGGTCCGCATCGACCAGAACACACGAAGCCAGATTTTAGAAGCCGTCAACCTTTTCCGCGCTCGCGTGGTGGACGTTGCACCAGATTCGCTCGTCATTGAAGTCACGGGCGACACCCAGAAAATCGACGCGCTGTTGAAGGTGCTTGATCCATTTGGCATCAAGGAAATTGCTCAGAGCGGATTGCTCGCGATGGGTCGCGGATCGAAGTCGATTTCTGAACGAGTTTTCAAAACCCAATAACCCCAGACGCACACGCGCCTCGGAACCCCCACTACAAGGAGAAACAACATGACCGATGTCGTCTACGAAAAAGACGCCGACCTTTCGATCATCGCTGGCAAAAAGGTTGCCGTCATCGGCTACGGATCGCAGGGTCACGCCCATGCGCAGAACCTTCGTGATTCCGGCATCGAGGTCGTTGTTGGGTTGAAGACCGATTCGAAGTCAGTCGAGAAGGCGGAAGAGGCAGGTTTCACTGTTCTTCCCACCGCCGAAGCCGCGAAGTGGGCCGACGTCATCGTCATCCTCGCCCCTGACCAGTTCCAGCGTCACCTGTACACGGCGGACGTTCTGCCGAACCTCACCGCGGGCAAGACGCTTCTCTTCAGCCACGGGTTTAACATCCGTTTCGGTTACATCGAAGCACCCGCGGGAGTCGACGTCATTCTTGTTGCGCCCAAGGGCCCGGGTCACACCGTCCGTCGCGAGTACGTCGCCGGCCGTGGCGTTCCCGTCATTGTCGCGGTCGAGGTCGATTCGTCTGGTCACGCCTGGGACACCGCGTGGTCTTACGCCGCCGCAATCGGCGGACTGCGCGCCGGTGGAATCAAGACCACCTTCACCGAAGAGACCGAAACGGACCTCTTCGGAGAGCAGGCGGTCCTCTGTGGTGGAACCTCACAACTCGTCCAGTACGGTTTTGAAGTTCTCACCGAAGCCGGGTACCAGCCCGAGATCGCGTACTTCGAGGTATTGCACGAGCTCAAGCTCATCGTCGACCTCATGTGGGAGGGCGGCATCGCCAAGCAGCGCTGGTCGGTTTCGGACACCGCCGAGTACGGCGACTACGTGTCGGGACCCCGCGTCATCGACCCCTCGGTCAAAGAGAACATGAAGGCCATCCTCGCCGACATTCAGTCGGGCGCGTTTGCGACCCGTTTCATCAACGACCAAGACGCCGGAGCACCCGAGTTCAAGGCACTTCGTGAAAAGGGTGAAAACCACCCGATCGAAGCAACCGGCCGCAAGCTCCGCGCTCTGTTTGCGTGGAAGCAACAGGACACCGACTACACCGACGGAAGCGCCGCCCGCTAATTCGCATCGTTCTCGTCGCCTATGGCGCGATGTATCTCGGATACGTTGTCGCGTGGCTTTTTGCCGTCCAGTCCAACCAACTCATCGGAAATGATGATCGCGTCGCGCAGGCGATGGCGCAGTTCGGAGAGTTCTTCGCCATCGTTTCCCCCGCATTGTGGTTCTTTGCGACGATGTCACTAGTACGGACGCCGATGGCTCGAGTCCTCGCGCTGGCAATTGGACTTGTCGTCCTTTTTCCGTTCCCACTGTTTTTCGGGGTGCCGGCCCAGTGAGCGAAATCGGCGTGAACAATCGACCGAGCGTGGTCGGGCGGCTTGCCGTGCTCGTCGTCGCGGGGTTCCTCTTCGCCTACCCGTTCTGGACGGCGCTCGGGAATCTGCTCAACCTTCCCGCCTATTTCGAAACCCAATTTGGTGCGTCGGTCGACGGTGTCCTGTGGGGGCTGTTGATCGCCGGCGTCGCACTGCCCGCACTCACGTTTCTGGGGGCGAGCATCATCGGCTGGAAGCGCGGCGCGGGTTCCATGGCGCTGTTGTACTCGGTTGGTTTCGCCACCGTCAACGCAACCGCGCTGTCGATTCTCGCGTTCGAGAAAGACATCGAACTGCGGCTCGTGATCGACTTCCTCGTCAACGGCTGAAACGCGCCTCGCACTAGACTGAAACCGCTGCCCCCGCGTGCGTGGTAGACCTTGTTCACTCGCGGTCGCCCTCACGCGCCGCCCGGCACCGAGAAGGATCATCGTGGCGAAGCCGATCGTGTTGATTGCCGAAGAGCTCTCGCCCGCGACCGTCGACGCGCTGGGACCCGACTTTGACGTTCGTCACGTTGACGGAACGAATCGCGCGGAACTCCTCGCGGCCGTACCCGGTGCGAAAGCCCTTCTTGTGCGCAGTGCGACATCGGTTGATGCGGAAGTCATCGCCGCGGGTAGTGGCCTTGTCGTCATCGCCCGTGCGGGTGTCGGGCTCGACAATGTTGACATCACAGCGGCGACCGCAGCAGGAATCATGGTGGTCAACGCCCCGACCTCGAACGTAATCTCGGCGGCGGAACTCGCGATCGGCCACTTACTGTCGCTCGCACGGTTCATTCCTGACGCCAACGCGTCGACGAAGGCTGGCCAGTGGAAGCGTTCGCACTTCACGGGCGTCGAGTTCTTCGACAAGACAGTAGGAATCGTCGGACTCGGGCGCATCGGTGCCCTCGTCGCTGAACGCCTGTCGGGTTTCGGAGTGACGCTCATCGCCTACGACCCGTTCGTGCCCCCAGCACGCGCACAGCAACTCGGTGTTCAGATGGTGGAACTCGACGCGTTGATGGAACGCGCAGACTTCATCACCATTCACATTCCCAAAACCGCCGAGACGACGGGACTGATTGGTGCAGCGCAATTCGCGAAGGCCAAATCAACCCTGCGAATCGTGAATGCGAGCCGCGGCGGAATCATTGACGAATCGGCCCTGTTCGATGCACTGTCCACCAAGCAAATCGCGGCGGCAGGCCTCGACGTTTTCGTCAGCGAGCCTCCGACAGGTTCACCGCTGCTCGGTCTCGCAAACATCCAATTGACGCCACATCTCGGTGCCTCCACCGACGAAGCTCAAGAAAAAGCCGGAGTGTCCGTCGCAAAATCCGTCCGTCTCGCACTCGACGGCGAACTGGTCCCCGACGCGGTCAACGTTGCGGGCGGCGCGATTGACGAAAGCGTGCGACCAGGGCTTTCCTTGATGGAAAAACTGGGCCAGGTCTTCGCCGGGCTCGCGAGCCACGCAATCGTCGCGATCGATGTTGAGGTGCGCGGAGAGATCGCACAATTTGATGTGTCGGTGCTCAAACTTGCTGCACTCAAGGGAATCTTCAGCGCCATCTCGTCCGAGCACGTCAGTTATGTCAACGCTCCGCTTCTCGCCGAGCAACGCGGGGTATCCGTTCGCCTCGTGACCGAAACCGCGAGTGACGAATATCGGAACGTGCTCACAATCCGCGGAACGCTTGTGGATGGCTCTCAGATTTCGGTCGCGGGCACATTGACCGGACAGCGCCAAACTCAAAAGATTGTGAGCATCAACGATTTCGAGGTCGAGGTCCCCATGGCCCAGCACCTCGTTGTGATGCTCTACACAGATCGACCTGGAATCGTCGCGGTCTACGGTCGCGAATTCGGTGCCGCGAACGTGAATATCGCCGGCATGCAAATCGCCCGTCAGCAACGCGGTGGAAATGCACTGAGCATCCTCACGGTCGATTCCCGTGTCGACGACGCGGTACTCGCTAAAGTTGCCACAGAGATTGATGCCTCGGTCATGAAAGCCATTGAAGTGAGAGAACTCTAAGGAAACACGATGTCACGCCTACTCGATATTGCCGTCATCCCCGGTGACGGTATTGGACCAGAGGTCACCGCCGAAGCGCTCAAGGTGCTGCGCGCGGCGGTTGGAGCTGACGCTGAAGTCCGTGCGACCGAATACATCATGGGAGCAACTCATTTCCTGGCGACGGGCGAAATCTTGTCGGACGAAACCCTCGCATCGTTGGCGAAGCACGAAGCGATTCTGTTCGGTGCGGTCGGCGGAGACCCGAGCGATGTCCGGCTAGCCGGTGGAATCATCGAACGTGGCTTGTTGCTCAAGTTGCGGTTCGCATTCGATCAGTACGTCAACTATCGGCCGACCACCCTTTTCCCGGGGGTCGTGAGTCCACTAAGCAATCCCGGTGACGTGGATTTTGTGATTGTTCGCGAAGGAACCGAAGGCCCCTACGTCGGCAACGGCGGCGTCCTTCGTGCGGGAACTCCTTTCGAAATCGCAACCGAGTCGTCGGTCAACACCGCTCACGGTGTCGAGCGCGTTGTCCGATTTGCCTTCGCGACCGCGTTGCAGCGTGACAAGCGCCTCACGCTTGTGCACAAAACCAACGTCTTGACGTTCGCCGGTTCGCTCTGGCAACGCACGGTTGATGCTGTTGCCACGGAATTCCCCGCTGTTTCGGTCGACTATCTTCACGTCGACGCTGCGACGATTTTCCTCGTCACCAATCCGTCGCGGTTCGACGTCATCGTGACGGACAATTTGTTCGGGGACATCCTCACCGATCTCGCCGGAGCGATCGGCGGCGGAATTGGTCTTGCTGCGAGCGGTAACCTCAATCCGGACAAGACGTATCCCAGCATGTTTGAACCTGTCCACGGTTCTGCGCCCGATATTGCAGGCCAACAGAAAGCCGATCCGACCGCGGCAATCCTGTCTGCCGCACTGTTACTCGAACACAATGGTTTCCCTGCTCAGGCTGCCGCCATTCACGCCGCTGTTCTCGCCGATCTTGCTGCGCGAGGCGACACGGCGCGCACGACGACCGCCGTCGGCGACGCCATCGTCGGGCTTCTCTCGGCGTAGAGTCTTCAATCGTCGATTGATAGTGTGGTGTCCATGACGTCGCTCGAATTCCACCGCCATCTCAACCTTCAGGCCAAGAGTGTTGCCGAACGCGATGCGATTCTGGCGAACCCCGGTTTCTGTGACTTCATGACCGACCACATGGTTGACATTTGTTGGAGCGAAAAGGGCGGTTGGCACCGTCCGCGCATTCAACCGTATGGTCCGATTGAACTCGATCCTTCGGCCGCGGTGTTGCACTATGGCCAAGAGATTTTCGAAGGGCTCAAGGCATATCGGCACGCGGACGGCAGCATTTGGACGTTCCGCCCCGATGCCAACGCCCGTCGCTTCCAGGCGAGTGCGGCGCGAATGTCGTTGCCAGAACTGCCCGTCGAATACTTCCTCGAGAGCCTCAAGGCACTCATCTCGGTTGACGGCGATTGGGTTCCGTCGGAACCCGACACGAGCCTCTACCTTCGCCCGTTCATGTTCGGCAAGGAAGCGTTCCTCGGCGTTCGCCCCGCAAAGAAAATCGCGTTCTATGTCATTGCGGGTCCCGCCGGACCGTACTTCAAGGGCGGAGTCGCCCCCGTTGACATTTGGCTTTCCGAAAACTACTCCCGCGCAGGCAAGGGAGGAACGGGTGCCGCAAAAACGGGTGGAAATTATGCTGCCTCGCTCATCGCCCAGAACGAGGCCTACGCCAACGGATGCCAGCAGGTGCTCTTCCTCGATTCGACAGCGAACACCTACATCGAGGAACTCGGCGGCATGAACGTCGTACTGGTGTACAAAGACGGTTCACTCGTGACGCCGCTATCCGATTCGATTCTTCCCGGCATCACTCGGGATTCGGTTTTGGTTCTGGCGGAGGAGCTCGGGCACAAGGTCACTCGTCGCCCGGTCACCATTCAGGAGTGGCGCGAGGGAGCCGACAGCGGCGAGATTGTCGAGGCGTTCGCGTGTGGGACGGCCGCGATGGTGACACCGATTGGACAGCTCAAGGCAAAGGACTTCACGATCGGGTCGGCTGACGCCGTCGCCGGCGAATTGACGCTGTCGCTTCGAGCGGAACTCGCCGACATCCAGTATGGGCGCAGCGAGGACACCCACGGCTGGATGTATCGCCTCGATGGCTAATCGCATTCTCCGAGTAATTCAAACATTTCTGGGCGGAGCCATCATTGCCGTTGTGGTGACCGTGGTTCACGGCGAATCATTCCCGTGGGTCCTGGCCGCCGGACTGTGTGTCGTCGCCGCCTTCCTGATTTCTCTGCGACTACTGACCGACGACCGCCTCGTCGCGGTCGCGGGTTCCCTCGGTGTTCTCGTAACGGTGTTGATTTTGGCCCAACGCTCGACTGGCGGAAGCGTCCTTATCGCGGCAAACGACGCGGGCAATGCGTGGGTGATTGGCGCCTCGCTGATATGTGGACTCGCCAGCGCCTGGCCGCACATTCCGAGCAGCAGCGCTCGATAGAATTGAAGGGACTGGGGGAGGTACCGCATGACATATGTAATCGCACTTCCGTGCGTTGATCTGAAGGATCGCGCATGCATCGACGAATGTCCGGTCGACTGCATTTATGAAGGCGATCGCATGCTGTACATCCACCCCGACGAGTGTGTTGACTGTGGTGCGTGTGAACCCGTCTGCCCCGTCGAAGCGATTTATTACGAGGACGACCTCCCTGAAAAGTGGAGCGATTACTACCGTGCGAATGTAGATTTCTTTAAGGAAATCGGAAGCCCAGGCGGAGCGTCCAAGAGTGGCCCGATTCCCGGTGACCACGAGATCATCGTCGCGTTACCCCCTCAGGGTTAATGCGGTGACCTCGCGACACGGGTCATCGTGTTCGCTGGCGTGTTCTAGGCTGGATACCAGCAGGACCATCTTCGAGGAGAGCCCGTGACCGACGAGAACAAACCCACCGCACGCCTGGAATACCCCGGCGGCTCGGCCGAATTCCCGATTGTCACAACCGCCGACGGTCCGGACGCGATCGACATTGCTTCGCTGCACAAGAAGACGGGGTTGAACACGTTTGACCGCGGTTTCGTCAACACGGCACCCACCGAAAGCGCGATCACGTTCATCGATGGCGATAAGGGAATCCTTCGGTATCGCGGCTACGACATCGAAGATGTCGCCAAGAATTCGTCCTTCATCGAGGTCGCCTACTTGCTCATTTATGGCGAACTGCCAACCCCCGCGGAACTCTCCGCGTTCGACGACGAGATTCGTCACCACACGCTGTTGCACGAAGACCTCAAGCGATTCTTCGACGCACTTCCCCACAACGCCCACCCGATGAGCGTTTTGTCGAGTGCCGTAGGCGCTCTCGGAACCTATTACGGGGACTCGCTCAACGTTCACGACGAAGAACAAATCGATTTGTCCACCAAGCGTCTTCTCGCCAAGCTTCCCGTGATTGCGGCCTACGCCCACAAGAAGTCGATCGGTCAAGCGTTCTTGTACCCCGACAACTCGCTGTCGTTCGTGGACAACTTCCTGAGACTGAACTTTGGACTCATGGCCGAGCCCTACGAGGTGAATCCGCTACTCGCGAACGCGCTCGATCGCTTGCTCATCTTGCACGCAGACCACGAACAAAACGCATCGACATCGACGGTTCGATTGGTTGGGTCGACCGATGCCACAATCTTCTCGTCTGTTTCGGCCGGTATCAGCGCCCTCAGCGGGCCACTACACGGAGGTGCGAACGAAGCCGTTCTGACCATGCTCGGAAAGATTCGAGATTCAGGCGACGGTGTTGCCAAGTTCGTGGAGCGCGTCAAGAACCGCGATGAGCAGATCAAGCTCATGGGATTTGGACACCGCGTGTACAAGAACTACGACCCGCGTGCGCGTCTTGTCAAAGAGAGCGCCGACGCGATTCTTGACCAGCTCGGTGTGACCGACCCCCTTCTCGACATCGCCAAGGAACTCGAGCAAATCGCGCTTGCCGACCCGTACTTCCAAGAACGACAGTTGTACCCCAACGTCGACTTCTACACCGGAGTCATCTACAAGGCGATGGGTTTCCCGACGCGCATGTTCACCGTGCTGTTCGCCATCGGTCGCCTTCCTGGCTGGATTGCGCACTGGCGCGAGGCTCGTCAGGATCCCGCAACCAAAATCGGTCGTCCGCAGCAGGTTTACACCGGTCCGTCGGCACGCCCGTTCCCCACGCGCTAGCGGTGAACAGAGCCGTCTCGCTCGGGAGTGTGCCACGATGGCTCGCTCTCGTGGGAATCATTGTTGCCTCACGGCTCGTGTCGACGGGAATGTTGCTGTGGTTCGCGAACGGTCAAGCGGAAAATCCGTGGACCGCAGAGAAGCCCGATCTGTTCGAATTTTCGAGAATCTGGGATTCTCACTGGTACCGAATCATCGCCGAAACGGGATACCCCACAGAATTGCCAATCGACGAGGAAGGCCGTGTCGGCGAGAATGCGTGGGCCTTCATGCCCATTTATCCGTTCCTCGTTCGAGGGTTAATGGCCTTGACGGGTGCTCCTTTCGCGCTCGTGTCCGTCGTCGTTTCGACGATTGCGTTTGCGGCGTTCGTTTTTGTTGTGGATCGTTTCTTCCGACGCATCATCGGTGATTCGGCCTCGCTGGCTGCACTCGCCATCATTGCCTTTGCGCCCGTCGCACCGGTTTTTCAGGTTGGTTACGCGGAATCTCTGGGCATGTTGTTTCTTGCTGTCGTCTTGGTCGGTTTGTCCGAGCGGCGCTGGTTACTGGCTGCCCTGTTCATCCCACTCGCGGCGCTGACAAGACCTGTTGGCGTCCCCCTGGCCCTCGCGGTGCTGATTATCGCGGTGGTCGCCTGGCGCGGGCGACGAGACAGGGGTCCGCTGTTTGGACTCGTCGCCGTGGCAGGACTGTCGGGGTTAGCGTGGCCCGCGATCGCCTGGTTGGTGACGGGACGACAGACCGCCTACCTCGACACCGAATTCGCGTGGCGGAGGCCGTACACCGGCGACAACGAACACGCGTGGGGAACGGGCTGGTGGGACTCCGCCGTGTGGTGGTTCCCGGATGTCGCGCCGTGGGTGATTGGCGTATTGGGGCTCCTCGGCCTCATCGTTGCCTTCCTCCCCGCCACGCGACGACTCGGCACCGTCGCTCTCGCCTGGTCGGCATCGTACGTGCTTTACCTCGTCATGGTGTTGTTTCCCCAATCCAGCGTTTTTCGGTTGTTCATCCCGATTTTCCCGCTTGCCGGGGTCATTGCCCGAAACCGAACCCTCTCGATTGTCTCGGTGTTCCTCGGAATTGTCGGTCAGTTTTTCTGGGTGAAATGGTTCTGGTCCGTCGAAGGCTCCGATTGGACACCCCCGTGATTTTTCGTCGCCGAAATGCGCACTAAAATGGAGGAAACGTCTTATCTGAAGGAGTACCGCCATGGCCGCCATGAAGCCACGCACGGGGGATGGCCCCATGGAAGCGATTCGAGAGAAGCGCGACCTCATCATCGTCAAGGTCCCCGCTGAAGGCGGCGGTCGCCTTGTTTTCTCCCTCAAGGACGAGGAAGCCGTTGCGTTGCGCGACGCCCTCAACGGAGTCACCAAGTAGCAAGACCCCACCGCTCTGCGCGGTCAGCTAGAACAGTGCGCGAAACGCCTGTCTCAAAAGGGATATGGCTTTGCGCCCGCGAGAAAGATTCTGGAGCTTCTTCTGGGCTGAAACTGCCTTGAACTTTGGGATGACAAATCGTTCCGCAAGGCGCTTGGCGAATCCTGCGTGAAACTGTGCCCGAAGCGTGGGGACGAGCGCGGGTAAATCGACTGTGCTGATGTCAAACGGGACCGTTGTGGGCCCAGTGAACTTGAACCGCGCAAAAGATTCGCCCGACATGTGCAGGCCTTCGACGCCGATGTATTCGCCGTAAGAAAGTCCCGTAGTAATGCCAATCCGGTTAAACCGGAACATGAGACCGAGGCGCAGGTGGTCATCGCCGATTCCGACGGGAAAAACGCCTCGTGATGCCATTATTCGTGCAAGCTCGATCTTGTCGTGCTCCCAGTAAGGCTTTCCGCTCAAATGGTGGCGGTAAACCAGAATCTCGTCGTGACGTTCGTGAACATGCGCAACGCGGGCAAAGTAAGCCCATAAGTGACCAATCGGGAAAACGCCCGGAGTGTCCCGATGTTCGGAATCCAGAGTCTCCCCCGTAGCAGACACCATCGCGACGTCATCGAGCGGTTGCGCAGCCGAAATCAATTGTTCGACGATCGACAAATAGTCGGGACTAAGAACGTAATCTTCCTCGAAAAATCCGAGCCAGGTCGCGGCTGGATGTGATTTCAGCATGTTGTCTTCGAGAAGGCAGTTGGCTTCGGTAATTCCGATGTTTTTCGTCGCACTGAGAACTGTGGCGTCGGGGAACATCGAGCGCGCCATTTCGACAATCGCTGCGGTGTGATCGGGTTTGCCTTGAGACTCTGCCTTCGAGCCCGCGTAGCCGTCAATCGAAATGCATAATTTGGATTGGTCAACCGGCAGTGTCTGTGATTTCAGTGACTCCAGAACCTTGTGCGCGTACTCCATGCGATTAAAGAGCAACAGGCCAATCGGGTGAGGAAAAGTCGGGGATTTCGTCACGCGTGCCGTCTCCTACAGCTTGACCAGCGTGAGGATTCCGTCGCCAACGGGCACCATGGTCGCGCGGACCTTTTCATCAACCGCGTAGTCACCGAGCAGAGTGCGAAGCTCGGTGGTCGCTGCATCGCGTTTCGTCGGTTGCGCAACGAGCCCACCACCGAGGGCGTGGGTGACCGCGACAATTCCACCGACTCGAGCCAGGTGGAGCGCGTGGCGTGTCAGGTCCAGAGTGCCCTTTCCGGTGGCGTTGACGACGATGAGGTCATAGGTTCCTTCATTCATGCGCGGAAGAATATCGGCGGCATCTCCGCTGATGAGCCTCACGCGGCTCGAGGCAATTCCGGCACTTGCGAAGAGGTCTTTCGCGGATTGTTGGTGGTCGACGTCCTTTTCGATCGTGGTCAGGTGCGTTTCCGGGCTTGCGAGAAGCAACCATTGACTGGCGACACCGAGCCCCGTGCCGATTTCGACAATTGATTGAGCATTAGAGAAGGAAACGAGCGAAGCGAGGAACGAGCCCATCGCTGGCGTGATGGGCTCGACACCGTGCTCACGCGATGCGTGCCGTGCGACTCGAATAGCGTCGGGCTCCGTGACATAGTTTTCGGTCCACGCAGAGACCTGTGTTGCATCGAGCATGTCGCCCCTCCTATCCGCTGCCTAAACTCTATGGTCTAACGGCGTTATTCTAGAAACATGTCGTTCGGGCTCACTATCGAGAAACTCTTCCTCATTGGACTTGTTGCTCTTCTTGTCGTTGGCCCCGACCGTCTTCCCGGATTTGCCGCGCAACTCGCGCGCCTCGTCACGCGACTTCGCGACATGGCACGCGGTGCGGAATCACGATTCAAGGACGAATTCGGCGGAGACGTCGATCTGACCGAACTGAAGAAACTCGATCCTCGTCAGTATGACCCGCGTCGAATCATTCGTGACGCGCTGAAGGAAGAGCCCGTTCGGGTCAGGCCCCCGCGTGTGCCGAAAACACCGACCGACGACACGAAACCTGCCACGGCCTACGACGGCGAGTCGACCTAGGGTTTGTCTCGAGGCGCCTCGGCGAGAGCGCGTTGAGCCGCACCCGCGGTTCCCGAGGGGACCGTCACCTCGTAGCGCGAAGCGAGCACCTGTTGAACGGACGAAAAGTCGTGGCGGCGCCGACGCATCGCGTACAGCGCGAGATTGGCCAACACCCCCATACCGGCACCGATTGCGATGACGGCGGGCATCGCGAACGTCGTTGTTGTGGGCTCGCTCAGGAGGCTGAAAATCAAGCTAAAAAACAAGCCGAACCACGCGCCGTTTAGTGCGCCCCGCAGAGCGACGCGGGCGTAGGTCAATCTGCCCGTCACTCGCTCGACGGTGACCAGGTCACGACCGACAATCGCGATGTTCGCAACGTTGTACCCGGACTGCGCAAGACGGTTCACGATTGACTGCGCCTCGACGTAAGTATCAACGGTCGACAGGACATCTCCACGCGGTATCTCAGAGGAGGGGCCACGACGAGAGAACAGGGACGGATTGGACACGTGTCCATTCTCTCACCCCGAGAGTACGCTGGACACGTGAGCTCGACACGCGTCTATGTTGCCCGACTCGCAGGGTGTGCGGTCTTTGACCCGCTCGGCGATCGGGTCGGTCGCGTGCGCGATATTGTGGTGTCGTATCGAACCAAGGGCGCCCCTGTCGTCGTCGGTCTCACGGTTGAGATCCCGGGTCGTCGCCGCGTGTTTTTGTCAATCAATCGCGTCGTCAGTATCCGACCGAGCCAGATCCTGACGACGGGCATCATCAACATGCGCCGTTTCGAGCAACGCGGTGGCGAGGTTCGCGTTTTTGCGGAACTCATCGGGCGGTCGATGGAATTCCGTGACGGTTCCGGTTCCAGTGTCATCGAAGACGTCGCCATCGAGAGTGACGCGAACGGCCAGTGGGGCGTCTCTCAGCTGTACTTGCGCCGCGCGAAATCCTCGACATTGTTCGGCAAAGGACAAACGGTCTTCGCACAGTGGGACGACGTGACGTCGTCCGGTGCGACGGGCGAATCACAGAGTGCCGAGCACCTCATCGCCGCGTATTCGGAACTACACCCCGTAGACCTCGCTGCGTCGATTCTTGACCTTCCCGACGAGCGCCGTGTTGAGGTCGCCGAGGAACTTTCGGACGAACGACTTGCGGACGCTCTGGAAGAGATGCCCGAGACCGAACAGATTGAAATCTTGGCCGGGATGAACGATGAGCGCGTTGCCGATGTCCTCGACAACATGGAACCTGACGACGCGGCGGATCTTCTCGCGCAGTTCCCGTCCGATCGGTCGGAGCAGATTCTTAACCTCATGGATCCCGACGAGGCTGACGATGTCCGTTTCCTCTTGTCCTACGCACCCGATACGGCGGGCGGTCTGATGTCGACCGAACCCATCATTGTTTCCGCTGAAACCACCGTTGCCGAGGGACTGGCGATGATTCGCCGAACCGAAATCACGCCTGCGATGGCCGCGTCGATTTGTGTCACGCTACCGCCGTTCGAGTCACCGACCGGCCGGTTTCTGGGCATCGTGCACTTCCAGAGAATGCTGCGCCACCCTCCGCAGACCCAGCTCGGCACTATTCTGGACTCTGGTGCGGAACCGCTGCTCGATGTAGCGCCGCTCGGCGAAATCGCTCGGACGTTCGCCAGCTACAATTTGGTGTCGTTGCCTGTGGTGGACGAGCAAAAACGCCTTCTGGGTGTCGTCACTGTTGATGATGTCCTCGACCACATGTTGCCGGAGGATTGGCGAAACCCCTATTACGAGAACGAACGGACGAACGGAGCGTGAGCCATGGACAAGCAGACCCCCACGGTGACGACCCCTCGAGTCCGTCGCCGTAACGTCACGGTTGACGAACAACTCAGCGCGCCGAAGGGCCTTCGCCTGACGCTGACACGTCGATCGAGCGACCGATTTGGCCGGTTTACCGAGTCTGTCGCCCGTGCAATGGGTACCCCGTGGTTTCTCATCGGGCTGTCGATTTTCGTTGTGTTGTGGATGACATACAACACATTGGTGCCGGAAGACATACGTTTCGACTCGGCGGCTATTGGATTCACGGCACTGACCCTCATTTTGTCGCTCCAGGCGTCCTACGCGGCTCCTCTCATTTTGCTCGCGCAGAACCGCCAGGATGACCGCGATCGAGTGGGAATGGAACAAGACCGCCAACGAGCCGAACGCAACCTCGCGGACACCGAGTATTTGGCGCGTGAAGTTGTCGCGCTGCGACTGGCCATCAAAGATGTTGCGACGAAAGACTTCATTCGCTCAGAGTTGCGCGCGCTCCTCGAGGAACTCGACAAACCAGCCAAAAATGACAAGTCCTGAGGAACTGCGGGCGGCCGTTGGATCGGTCATCGACCCGGAACTGCGTCGTTCGCTCGGCGACCTGGGGATGATCGAATCGGCGGAGGTCGATGGCGGCACAGCACGGGTCACGGTGTTGTTGACGATTGAGGCGTGCCCCAAGCGTTCCGATATCGAAGCCGAGGTGCGTGCTGCGGCGCTCGCGGTTAACGGGATCGAGCAGGTTGACCTGACGCTTGGTGTCATGAGCGCCGAGGCGCGAAAAGCGTTGTCGGCTCAACTTCATGGCGGACGAAAAGCGGAGGACCGGTTCGGCCCGAAATCTCTCGTCCGAGTGATTGCTGTCTCGAGCGGAAAGGGCGGGGTAGGGAAGTCCACTGTCGCCGCCAACCTCGCCGTCGCGCTGGCCGCCCGCGGACAGAAGGTCGGTTTGCTCGATGCGGACGTTCACGGATTCTCGATTCCTGGCTTGCTGGGAATTTCGGACGACAAACCGACCAAGGTCGAGGACATGATCCTGCCCCCGCGCGCCTTTGATGTGGGCGTCATCTCGATTGGCATGTTCGTCGATCCACACACCCCTGTGTCGTGGCGTGGCCCGATGATGCACCGCACAATCAATCAATTCCTCTCGGATGTGTATTTCGGTGACCTTGACGTGCTCGTCTGCGACCTTCCGCCGGGAACCGGCGATGTTGCGATTTCCCTTGGGCAACTGGTTCCCAATGCCGACGTTCTCGTCGTGACCACGCCTCAAACAAGTGCGAGCGACATCGCCGAACGATCGGGGCTCGTCGCGCGCCAACTCGGACAACGAGTGATTGGTGTCGTCGAGAACATGTCGGACTGGACAGACACAGTCGGTGTCGAGCACACGATGTTCGGAACCGGCGGAGGCGCGGAAGTCGCTGCGCGTCTCGGGGTTCCGCTGTTCGGAACAATCCCGCTCACACCGTCGGTGATTGCGGCGGGGGACAGCGGAAAACCCTTTTCGGTTGGCGACTCTTCCGACGTTGCGGTCGCCGCCTTCAACCGCATCGTCGATGCCGTCATCGAGTCCGCGCCACAACGCGGCACGGCGTCAATTCCGCTTTCCGTCTAGGACAGTCGGAGGACCCACGCTTCGACCTCGTCCGCAGAGCGCGGAATGCCCGCGGACAAGTTCTCGGCGCCGGTTGCCGTGACAACAATGTTGTCTTCGATTCGAACGCCGATTCCACGGAACGCTTCGGGGACAGTGAGGTCATCCACTTGGAAATACAGTCCCGGTTCGATGGTGAACACCATTCCCTCGCGCACGATTCCGTCCTTGTAGAACTCTTTTCGCGCTTGCGGGCAGTCGTGCACGTCGAGCCCGAGGTGGTGCGAGGTTCCGTGGACCATATAGCGACGGTGATGTTGTCCGGATTCGGACAACGATTCGTCGAGAGAGACGGGCAAGAAACCCCACTCAGAGACGTACCGTGCGATGACGGCCATGGCGGCGGCGTGAACCTCACGGAAGACGATTCCGGGTTTCACGACTGCGAACGCAGCATCGGCTGCATCGCGAACCGCTTCGTAGACGAGACGCTGCGTCTCGGAGAATCGGCCGTTGACCGGAAAGGTTCGCGTGATGTCCGCGGTATACAAGCTTTCGACCTCGACGCCCGCGTCCATGAGCACGAGATCACCATCGCGAACCGGGCCATCGTTACGGACCCAGTGCAAGATGCAGGCGTGAGCGCCGGCGGCGGCAATCGTTTCGTAGCCCACATGGTTTCCCTCTGCGCGAGCACGGCGGTTGAACGTTCCTTCGATCAGGCGCTCGCCGCGTGAGTGTGCGGTCACCTCGGCGAACGTTCCGAGGACGTCATCGAACCCCGCCGCCGTGGCCGCGATTGCAAGCCGGATTTCGGCAATCTCGAACGAGTCCTTGACGAGTCGTTGTTCGCTCTGGAAAACGGCGAGTTCGTCGTCTCGGGAGGTGACTGTGCCCCGAGCGTGATCGATTGCCTCGGTCACCGTCGAATCGGCCTCGCGAATAATCGCCCAACTGGCATCGGCTTGGCCGAGAACGTCGGAAAGATGGGCGAGCGACCGCGTAGCGAGCCCCAGTTCAACCGCTACGGCCTCGGGGGTTGGGCGTGGGCCAACCCAGAACTCGCCGATGTCGGCGTCGGAATAGAACTCTTCCGTGCCACGTCCAGCGGGAAAACGGTAATAGACCGTCGAGTCATGGTCGGTCCCGTTCGGAGTGAGGACGAGCACCGAGTCGGGAACGGTGTCGGAACCCCAGCCCGTGTAGTACGTGAACGCCGAATGGGCGCGATAGGGGTGATGCGTGTCATACGACCGAACCAACATGGGACCCGCGGGGAAAACGAGCGTGTGGCCAGCGAACTCGGCGGACAGAGCGCGTCGGCGTTCGACACAAAACGGGACCTGGTCACGTTGGACCGCAGCAGGGTGATCGGCGTTTGCCCAATCACCCGAGATGTACCCGTGAAACGCCGAATTGTGGGGCGTGGTCGATCGGTTGGCATTTCGCGAAATGGCGTCGTCACTCATGCCGCTAGTCTGCCACTTCGCGAAACTATGCTGACGGTATGACGTCTAGCCGAATTGACCTGCACCTGCACTCGACATGTTCGGACGGCGTCGAATCACCGACGCGCGTGATGGAGGTCGCCAAGGAACAACGGCTCGATGTTGTCTCACTGACCGACCACGACACGACCGCCGGGTGGGACGAAGCGCGGGCGGCGTGTGCGCGATTGGGAATGACATTCGTGCCCGGAATCGAGTTCTCAGCGTCGTTGGACGGAGACTCGGTGCATCTCTTGGGCTATCTCGTCGATCCCGAATTCCCCGACCTCGTAGACGAAGCGAATAAGACCAAAGATGATCGCGTGTGGCGGTTCGAGTCGATGGTCGAGAAAATCAACGCGGACATCGCTGGTTTGACCCCTGAGTTTGTCTACACCTTCCACACGGAGGGCGGAACCCTCGGGCGACCGACAATCGCTCGTGCGTTGGTCGAGTTGGGCGTCGTCGCCACGGTCACTGAGGCGTTCGACGAGATTCTGGCTCCCGACAACGACCGGTACTTCGTCGGACACTACGCGCCGACAATCGAACGGGCAATCGGAGTCGTCGTCGCCGCGGGCGGAGTCCCCGTTTTCGCGCACCCGTGGACCGCGGATCGCGCGTCGCTTGCGAGCCCCGATTTATCCGACGACGCAATTGACGCGAAGTTTGGTGCGCTCGTGGACATCGGGCTGGCTGGGCTCGAGGTTCATCACGAGGAAAACACGCCGTTCGGGCGCGAGCGGCTTGCGGCCATCGCCGCACGCTATGACCTGATCATCACAGGCTCGAGCGACTACCACGGCGACGGGATGAAACCCGTCCTGCCCGGGCAACACACGACTGCGCCGGCCATGTTCGAGCGAATTGCCGAATCAGGGACTGGCTCGGCAATCTCGTGGGCCTAGCTAGCGCCGCCGAATTCGGTTGATGATAAGGCGCAGAAGGTTCGGACGCGCGGTGTCAAGTTCGGCCTGGAGCGCAACCAATTTACGCTCGAGTTCACGATAGGCACGAACCTCGACGGTCGGGTTGTGATCGACGGTCGATTTTTTGACCATGCCCACAAAGGGTTCCGCCAAATCGAGAGCGATTTCCGCGATTCGCTGGGTCTCGTCGATGCACTCGGCGGGTTTCGAATTTGCGCGGCGCATGGCTCGAACAATTCCCTCGGTGAGCGTGGACAATCGTTCGTCCCGGACAGCGGCAACGCCACTGACCATAATCTGGTCTTCAGTGGTTCCCGCCGGCACGGACGCCAGCTTCCATTCAGCGTCCCGTGCCGATTCCGCCATGTCAAATTCGGTATCGCCCGTGTCCAGGGATGTGCCCACGTCGCGTTGGTTTCGGATTCCCCATGCGCGCCGAACCGTGAGGCTGCTTCGACTGCGACACGGAAGGTGCAGAACGCTGACGGTTGTCGACAGTGTTTCCGGATAGAAATCACCGGTCGTCATGTTCAGGACGCGATGATTTCCTTGGAGTAGCCAATCGAAGTCGCCGTCCGCACCGGGTAAGAGACGCATGATGGCTTTCTTCGGTTGTGCGGAAAACGCGTATCGTGCGAATTCAAAGCTGCGATCGAGAAGAAATTCTGTGGGTTTCTCACCGCGTTGCGCGAGATAGTGAACCTGAGAGAGATCATCGGGAGTGAAAACGTCGACGTCACGCGATTGGTAATAGTTTTCCATCACGCACAACAGTGCGCGGGTGTCGGTGGTCGCCAACCAATCGCGAACCTCGTCAATCAGGGGCCGAGACTTTCCCGTGAAAAACTCGTCGGCGTCGAATGGAACGAACGCGTCGAACCCGTCTTTGCGAGCGAGGTGGGCAAGCGACGTCATCGTTGTCGCTTGACTGAACAACGGGCTGTTCTTTCGCACCCAACGGATTTTCGCCTCGGCGGGAATCTCGCGCAGGAACTGGTCACGAGGATCGCCGCTCGAGCGATGATCAACGATGTAAAAATCCGTGATTCCCTGGTTGACCATGTGTGTCACGACGGCTCCGGCAATGTCCCACGATTCGAAAATCATGGATCCCGCGGCAACCCGTGCCAACTGAGCCTCCGGTGAAGTCATAGACCGAAACTATCAGACGGTGCGTTAGCTACCCGTGCGACGGCGAGTGCGCTGTCGCGGTGCCCCGGCTGGCTTATCCGCCATCGAACCACTGGATTGGTTCGATGCATTTCCGCGGGAGTTCCCGCCGCCGCGGGCGGGACGACTCGTCGGCTTTTCCACTCGCGGACCCGAGGAAACCTTGAGGCGTCCCTTCGAGCCCTCGGGGATGTCGAGGTCGGAGAAGAGGTGTGGTGATGATGAGTAGGTCTCGGTCGGTTCGAGCGGCAGGTCGAGGGCTCGTGAAATGAGCGCCCACTTGTGCAAGTCGTCCCAGTCAACGAACGTCACTGCGATTCCGGTGCGGCCGGCGCGGCCGGTTCGGCCAACGCGGTGCAAGTACGCCTTGTCGTCTTCGGGAACCGTGTAGTTGATGACGTGGGTCACATCGTCGACATCAATTCCACGCGCGGCGACATCGGTCGCGATCAAGACGTCTTTCTTTCCGGCTTTGAAGGCGGCCATTCCTCGCTCGCGCGCTTCTTGGCTCATATCGCCGTGGACGGAAACGGCGTTGAATCCCCGATCGTTGAGTTCATCCGTCACTTTCGAGGCACTTCGTTTCGTGCGCGTGAAGATGACGGTCTTGCCGCGACCTTCCGCCATCAGGATGCGACCGACGACCTCGTCTTTGTCGAGGTTGTGTGCGCGGTAGATAACGTGCTTGATGTTCGCCTGGGTGAGGCCCTCATCAGGGTCGCTCGCGCGAATGTGAATCGGCTTCGACATGAATCGACGTGCGAGCGCGACAATCGCGCCGGGCATCGTGGCCGAGAACAACATCGTGTGGCGCTTTTCAGGGGTCAGTGCGAACAATTTTTCAACATCGGGAAGAAAGCCGAGGTCGAGCATGCGGTCGGCTTCGTCCAGAACCATGACCTCGACGTTGGCGAACGACAGCAATTTCTGACCCGCGAGGTCAAGCAGACGGCCGGGGGTTCCGACGATGATTTGCGCCCCCGCCTTGATTTTGTCGACCTGTTCCTCGTAGGACTTACCGCCATAAATCGCGGCGACGGTGGTCGAGCGATTGCTCGTGGCAATCTCCATGTCTTCGGTTACCTGTACGGCGAGTTCACGCGTCGGCACCACAATGAGTGCTTTGACGCCGGGAGCGGGGTCGAGCCCCAGCTTTTGGACGAGCGGAAGTCCGAAACCGAACGTCTTTCCCGTGCCCGTCTTGGCTTGGCCGATGATGTCTTGGCCAGTCAGCGCGAGCGGAATCGTCTGTTCTTGAATCGGAAAAGGCTCGTTAATGCCACGAGCGGCGAGCGCATCGGCGATGTCATCGTCGATGCCAAGATCACGGAAAGTCACTTAACACCCAATCGGTTGGTAACTGTCAGTCTACCCGTCGTCGCGAACTGCCTATGCTGGTGGGGTGGCAAGCATTTTCCGTAAGAGTGCGCGTTCCTCTACCTCCGGTGCTCGGGGTCGTTCGAGGGTCGCCGACGGGAGCGCGCGCGTCGAATTCACGGACCTCGCGCCGACCCCCGATGTCTTTCTCGGTCAGAGTGCTTATCTGTTTCTGCGTTACGCCGAGTCCGCGGCTCGTCACGCTCACGACGCGACCGACCTCGAGACGGAATCGACGCTCGCGATTGTGGCCGAGGAGTGCTTTGTGCGATTTTCGAGTCTGGCCGCGACGCTGGACAAGTTGAAAGTGGATCGCGTCGCCGCGATGAGTCCGTTCATCGCGCCGACGAGGGAGTTTGAACGACGGACTCGCGGACGAAACTGGGTCGAGCGACTGGCGTGTACCTGGGTGACGATGGCGTTCCTTCAGGATTTTTGGCGTCGACTGGCTCAGGGTCTTCCGACGAAAGTTCGGGCTGATGTCATCGCCGCGCTCGACGGTGACAGGATGATCGACGTCCTTCGAACGGAACTGGAACGCCGCATCGCCCTCGAGCCAGGCCTACGACCAACCCTGGCGATGTGGTCAAGACGACTGGTCGGTGACACGATGCTCATGGCCCAGAGCGCTCTGCTGGCGAACCCGAACCCGACACCCAAAGAAGACGGTCTCGGGCCGGTATTCACCGAGCTCATCGC
>Ga0315905_10000157_pt1 | contig 73640 bp, 67 predicted proteins | sample LakEriMetagenome_5_FD_203522 | JGI IMG/M metagenome (GOLD analysis project Ga0315905, IMG submission 203522) | Freshwater fungal communities from buoy surface, Lake Erie, Ohio, United States - Buoy 4 MA121 | ecosystem: Environmental > Aquatic > Freshwater > Lake | place: USA: Lake Erie, Ohio...
GTAATTTAGCAGAATCATGTTTTTCTAAAGTTGCTAATTTTAAATATTGGGCTGGATGATTACAGATTTGTTTTAACTTCACTAATAATCCTAAAATCATACCCCGACGTTGTAAACCTTCGGCAGATTCAATCTCTACTAAAGATTGATCTACTAATTGTTGATATAGTGTAGCCTGTTCGGAAGTTAAACCACAAAAAACCGTCATTTCTTGCTTTTCTGGCAGGTCTTGAATAATATCTTTATCAGTTTTTAATCTACGGAGAATAAACGGTTGCACTAAAGAACGTAATTGATTTAAAGAAGCAGTGTCACCATACTTTTCAATAGGCATAGCAAACCGTCTTTGAAAAAATTGTTTATTACCTAAATAACCGGGATTTAGGAAATCTAAAATAGACCATAATTCTTGTAATCTATTTTCTACAGGTGTTCCGGTTAAAGCAATACGAAATGTAGTTTCTAACTGTCGAACTGCTTGGGATTGTTTAGATTCTGAATTTTTTATATTTTGGGCTTCGTCTAAAACAATTATTTGCCATTCAACGGTTTTTAAAAGTTTAATATCACGGTGAATGAGTGCATAGCTAGTAATGACTAAATCATGTTTATTCACAGTTTCAGTAAATGCTTTACCTTGAGGACGTTTATCACCATGATATTCTAAAACCTTGAGAGTCGGAGCAAATTTACTTACTTCTTTTTGCCAATTGCCCATAACCGAAGTAGGACAAACTAATAAAGTTGGTTTTTCTAAAACATTTTCTGCTTTAAGATGAAGTATAAAAGCGATGAATTGAATGGTTTTACCTAATCCCATATCGTCCGCTAAACAAGCGCCCAAACCCCATCTTTCTAAAAACGCTAACCAAGCTACACCACGTTCTTGATAAGGTCTTAATTGTCCGGTAAAATTGCTAGGAGTTGGTAAAATTTGAATTTCTTGATTATTAGTTAATGCCCCAATTAATTCGGCTAATGCACCAGCAGATTCAAAACTAACAACAGGTAATTTTTCAATTACTTGAGTATCTCCTTTACTAATACGTAAAGCATCTTCTAAGGAAAGAGACATTTCTTCGTTACGGGAACTGAAAAAGTTTTGGGCTGTTTTGATATCTTGGGGACGCAGTTCTACCCATTCACCATTAATTTCTACTAAAGGACTATTTAATTTTACCAATTTATCAAACTGCGCTTTAGAAATTGTTTGTCCACCAATTGCTAAGTTCCATTGAAAATTCAATAAACTTTGTAAACCTAAACGTCCTGATTTTTGTTGGGGACTTTCGGCAATAATTTTTAACCCTAAACGGTTTGCCCACCCTTCCCGATTTGCTAAACTAAAAGGTAAAATTACTCCTAAACCGCTATCTTCAAATCTCCAAATTACAGTTTTTATGAATTCATAAGCTTCTGTAGGAGTCAGGTGGCAAAATTCAGGAGATGCAGTTTCTAAACTGGTGGTAATTTTGGGATATAATCGAGAAGCTAAACCCAAACCTCGCAAAAATGTTTCTTGAGGTTGTTCAATTGTCCGATTTTGATAAACTAATTTTTCTACAGGTTGCTGCCAAATTATCGCTGCTTCTATTAAAAATTCCGGGTTATCTGCTGCTTGGAGAAAATACTTTAAAGTCCAATTTGGTTCTTGATTTTCTGGAGGAAGTAATTGGAAACAGGTTTTAAATGATGCTTGTCCCGTAAGTTGATATTGTAAGGGTAAAGTCCAGGCTTTTAAAGTAGTTTTTAAACGTTCTCCTCCTGCTCCATTAATTGTATTATTTTCGTTAATTAATCCTTTTAACCATTGCTGTAATGCGTTAGGTAAAGACATGATGATTCTCGGTTCAAGGGGAGATTGAGAACCCACCATTAACCGTAATTGATGATCTGTAATGTGGTTGAGGAATGATAATATTAGTTCTTGAGGTAATAATGGTAAATCAATTGCTAGATTTTCGGTATTTTGTTGATAGGTTCGACAAGCTAAAGGCATTTTTGAAGCAAATTTTTCTAATCTAGTGACATCTATCGCGCTATCTAAAAGTACCTGCCATTTGGCAATTAAACTACTATCTTGTTTTTCAATTGTTGGTAAAAATTTACAACGAGAAATCAAGTCTAAATGCCATCTGAAAATATGTATCCAGAAATGAATATCTGTTCCTAATAAACTTGCTTTACTATCATTTGGATTGAGAGGTAAAGAGCTAAGAAATTGAATTGCTAATGCTGGAGTGAGACAAAAACCTTCAATTTTCCAAGGATGTAAATATTGTAAATCTTGTGAAGATGAAGAATCTATATCTAAGTTAACAGAATGAACCGGAAAAATTGTGATTATTTCTGATTTATTACTCTCTACAAAATCAGTTGGTAAAGTAATTATTTGTGAGTGAATAGGTAATTTATTTTCTGTTTGTGGTTTACTTTTAATTCTTTGTTTATTAGTAGTATTTGACTGAATTAAATTAGCAATTGATAAATTAGATGTTTCTAACCATTCATTTAATTCTCCTGATGTCATAGCCAATGGGTGTAAAGAAATTTCAGCAGATACTTGAGTATGCACCTGTAAAGAACGCCAAATTTCCCCCCAAATAAAGAAATAGCTATTTTGATGATTTATTATCCAAGTTCCGTGTAAAATTGCCATGTTTGAATATACTAATTATTTTTTTATTTATTAAGCTGTTGCACATTTAACTTGCATATTGCTTACAAGTAAAACTCTTGTAGAGTGGGCATCCTGCCCGAATTATGCAAGTTTTTCAGCATGAGAACCTTTCTGAATTGCAGAGTGAAAGTTTTTGATTTTCTAAGCACTAGCATAGGGAAGAGGATCTTTTAACCCCAATTCAGCAAAAGCTGCTAACCGCAATTGACAGGAATCACAGACACCACAGGCAATATCATTACCAGCATAGCAAGACCAGGTGAGATGCCAAGGAACTCCTAATTGATTACCAAGTTGGATAATTTCTGTTTTTTTTAAGTCAATTAACGGGGCGATAATTTTAATTGGTTGTCCAGAACGTCCTTGTTTTGTTCCTAAACGGAAAACTTCCTGGATAGCTTGGATATAATCAGGACGACAGTCTGGGTAGCCAGAGTAATCTAGGGCATTAACTCCAATATATACTCGTTCCGCTGCGATCGCCTCTGCATAACCCAAAGCAAAACTTAAAAAGATGGTATTACGGGCAGGAACATAGGTGACAGGGATATTATCGGCCATTTCAGCCAGCGATCGCTGTTGAGGTAAATTAATCTTATCATCTGTCAGTGCCGAGCCTCCCCATTGCCGTAAATCAAAATTAACTACTTGATGTTCAATTACACCGGCTGTATTAGCAAGCGTCAAAGCAGAATTTAATTCTTTTCGATGTCGTTGTTGGTAATCAAAAGAAATAGCATAGCATTGACAACCATCTGCCTTTGCTTGATAAAGCACCGTTGAAGAATCTAAGCCACCGGATAATAGAATTACAGCCTTCATATCGAAATCAGCAATGGGGATAACAAAAGTCAAGAAAATCGGGGAAAACAGGGGATAATTTGATCAATTACCCATTCCTTCACAAATTACATTCAAAAAATGGGGAAATCAATCAAATACCACCAAAAAAATTAAATATGTGCAAAAATTCCCTGACAGGGGAACAGAAATTTTATAGATCCTCCAGTAAATTATACTCTAAGTTTCAACTATTTGTTCATCAGGTAAAATACTTACACAATAAAAATAAAATTACTTTGATCAAGATCGGATATTTATTTGATTAGTTAATTGATTAACGACATATCCAAGAATATATACTGAGAATCTAGGGCATTTATCAAGTCAATAAAGAAACATATAATTTTTTAAGGAGATGAATAAAACCGAGAAATTAACAATCATTGACCCAAAATCCCATGTAGATAACGGGAACTGAACCTAAACTTTGAAATTCTTCATAAAGACAATCACTATGTTACCATCTTGATGGTTAAAGACAAATAAAACCTGGCATTTCAGTATAAAGGTTAAAGACCTTAGAGTCTCTAAATTTGGTGGTTGAGGAGAAAAAAATAGTGCAAAATAGCAGATCAGTGTCAGAACCAAATCTATATTCACAGCGCAACCAACCGCATCATATCCGCATAGGAGTGATTGGGGTTGGTAACATGGGACAACATCATACCCGCGTTCTCAGTTCCATGAAAGATGTAGAACTAGTAGGGGTTTCCGATATTAACGTTGAACGTGGTTTAGAAACGGCCAGTAAATACAAAGTTCGTTTTTTTGAAAACTACTGTGACTTATTACCTCATGTAGACGCGATTTGTGTTGCTGTACCGACAAGGCTACATTATGCCGTAGGCATCAACTGTTTATTAGCCGGAATCCATGTTTTAATTGAGAAACCAATAGCAGCTAGTATTTCTGAGGCCGAGTCTTTAGTGAATGCTGCTGCTGAATCTCAGTGTATTTTGCAAGTTGGTCACATTGAGCGATTTAACCCCGCATTCAGGGAACTGAGTCAAGTCCTGAAAACAGAGGAAGTTTTGGCTTTAGAATCGCACCGCATGAGTCCTTATTCAGTGCGGGGGAGTGATGTTTCCGTGGTGCTGGATTTAATGATCCATGACATTGATTTACTGCTAGAATTAGCCGCATCACCAGTGGTGAAATTAACGGCTAATGGGACTCGTTCCTTAGACTCAGGTTATTTAGATTATGTAACTGCGACCTTGGGCTTTGCCAATGGAGTTGTTGCTACTCTTACGGCCAGCAAGGTTACCCACCGAAAAATTCGCCGTCTGGTTGCCCATTGTAAAAATTCATTTACAGAAGCAGATTTTCTCAATAATGAAATTTTGGTACATAGGCAAACCCCTGTCAACCCCCTAATCGATCAGCAAAAAGTTCTATATAGACAAGATGGTTTAATCGAAAAGGTTTATACCACTAATGTTCAGCCTCTGAGTGCAGAGTTAGAGCATTTTGTCAACTGTGTCCGTGGTGGCAATCAACCCTCTGTTGGTGGTGAACAAGCTCTCAAAGCTCTGCGCTTGGCTAGTTTAATTGAGCAAATGGCTTTAGAGGAAAGAGTCTGGAATCCATTAGAATGGTCTTCAGAATCGAGAGTCCAAGCTTTGACCGAAAAAAATCGGATACAAGCCCCGTCCACTTCGGCAAGCTCAGTGCATCGCTTCTAGAACGGCTTTATAGTAAACTAAGTATAGTCTCCCAATGCCTTGTGGCGACTATAAACGGACACTCCAGACCGGATCAGACTGCTTTTCGGTAGCACCGGTCAGTCAAGTGTCAAGGAATCCTCGCTCATGAAAGGACGAGGAGGTATGTCAAATCAACTCAACTATTTAGCTCTAACTAGCAGTGGGGGAAGGAACGGTTTTTTCTCCCACTCTGGCAAAAGCGGAGTTATATAAACAATCTTCTGCGGGTAATTTTAGAAATTAAAAGGACTACTATACTGTTCATTTCTTGGCAACTCAAGACAAGCGTAAAAACAGCAAATCGGGAAGAAAACCTTGACATCTGGTTATAAATGCCATAAAAAATGCTAAATCATCACCAATTGACCATTGCCTGTTTTCAATTTTGACGTATTTCTAGTTACACTTAATCCAATCTAAAATTTTTTGTAGCTCACCTTTATGTAAGATGAGCATGATAACTTTTGACAGAGGAGCTTTCATGACAGACCAACCCTCCGCAGCTAATCCCATCAATGCCGCTGCCATTCCTATGAACCGCCCTGCGGCAGCCACGCCAATGAATTCTTTCAAGCCAACTAATGTTGGGGGTAAAACCATTCTCAGCGTTGATTTAGGCAGAACCTCCACCAAGACTTGTGTGAGCCGTGAACCTGCCAGTGTGGCCTTCATTCCTGCTAATGTGAAGCAGATGAGTGTTACTGAAATTCGTGGCGGTGTGTTTGAGGCTAAGGCAACTGACCCACTGATGGATTTGTGGTTAGAGTATCAAGGTAGTGGCTATGCTGTGGGGCAATTAGCCGCAGATTTTGGCGCAAATCTTGGCGTAGGCCAATCTAAGGTTGAGGACGCACTAATCAAAGTCTTGTCCTGTGCTGGCTACTTTAAGCTCAAGGATGAAATTTCTGTGGTTCTGGGTCTCCCCTTTTTGTCTTTGGAACAATTTGAAAAAGAAAAGGCGCAGTTAACTAGTTTGGTAACCGGACCTCATGTATTGAATTTTCGAGGTGAATCTTTATCTCTCAACATTAGCAAAGTCTGGGTAATGCCTGAAGGATATGGTAGTTTGCTGTGGTCAGAAACTCAACCTAATAAAGGAACAGGAGTTCCTGATTTTACGAAAATGTCCGTGGGGATTGTAGATATTGGCCACCAAACTATTGATATGATCATGGTGGACAATTTCCGGTTTGCTAGAGGGGCTTCTAAGAGTGAAGACTTTGGGATGAGCAAGTTTTATGAATTGGTAGCTGCGGAAATAAAAGATCCAAATGCTGATAGTCAATCATTAGCGCTGATTTCTGCGGTTAATAAACCCAAGGGCAGTCGCTTTTACCGTCCTAAAGGTGCTAGTAAACCTACTAATCTAGATGATTTTCTCCCTAACTTGATAGAGCAGTTTTCACGAGAAATTTGCTCTCGTGTGTTAGCTTGGCTACCAGAGCGTGTGACAGATGTAATTATTACAGGTGGCGGTGGGGAGTTTTTCTGGGAAGATGTTCAACGTCTACTCAAAGAGGCTAAAATCAATGCTTACTTGGCTGCACCTTCTCGGCAAGCTAATGCTTTGGGTCAGTATATTTACGGAGAAGTTCAAGCGTCCGCTGCTGTTCGCCCTGCTAAATCATAAAACTAATGTTCCAATGGTCAAAAAAAGTAGTTAAATCCATTACGTTCAATCCAGAAATTGCTGATGAGAGCTTGTTAGCGCAGGTCGAAAACTACTTAGAGACCCAACGAGAGAAAACTTTCAGTGACCTATGTAAAGAGGCTCTATGGAAAGTTTTCTTACCGGAATCTGTACAACCAGTCTCTAAAACAGCAGATATAACCACGATTGAACAGAAAATCAGTGAGATGCAATTGCAAATAGCCAGTTTTGAAGAACGTTTTTTTGCTAAGGAGTCTCGTCGTTTGGAGGCTATAGAAAGTCAAATGTTGCAACTTACGCAACAAGTTGCAAAGTTGACAACCATGTTGAGTCAGCAACCACCTACTTATATTCCTTCCCAACCTAACCCTGAACCTGAACCTGAACCTAAGCCTCAAGAAGTAGACCCTGTTATTAGTCGTATTGGTCAATTTCTTGATGATTTCTAAGAAAAGACCAGAAAAGACCAAATTTTTAGTGGTTTTTGCTTTGAGAAATACCTTTAATTAGACTACTGTAAGTCCCACCACTAAACTATTTTACTTTAGTATTATTGGTGGGATATTTCATTTCAAAAGTAAAAAATCAAAAAAATACCCAGGTTTGTCTCTAAGGATTTTTCATTTTCCATAAATAACTAGAAAATAGATTTGTCACAATATGAGCAACTATTGGTAATAATAAGTTACCACTCAGTAAAGCACTATAACCTAAAATTACACCAATGAGAGTCGCCCAAATTACATAAGGCCATTGTTGAGTATCACTTAGGTGTAAAACTCCAAAACAAAGACTGGAGACTATTACAGCTAGATGATCAGCGCCCAGGGCTGGTAACATTACACCTCGAAATAATAATTCTTCACTTAAACCTGGTAATAATCCTAGCCAGATTAAATCGGGCATTGCTAGAGGTTTGAGAACCATCTCTAGATAATAATCCGCACTTTTACGATAAGGAATGGAAAAGCGATAAGCTAATCCACTTAATATGGTAATGATTAAACCTAAACCGATTCCTAATAATAAGTCTTGTTCGTGCCAATACCATTTGAAGAGGATAACATTGCTCCAATGTAACCATAATTTAGCAACTATCCAAAGAATAATCGCTGTTACACCCATTGCTACTAAAACTTGGGTGCGTGTTAAGTAAGGAATTTCTGGTTCTTGATTTTGCTGTTCAATCACAGGAATTTAAATAAATAATGGTAATGGGTAATTGACAAACTTCACAAAGCGTCCTCAGTGTAGGTGATAAAACATAAAATAAATTAAATTAAATCAAATTAATTAATTTATGCTTATTTGCGTTCATCTGCGGTTAATTATTCTAGACGAAGTATTCTCTGGAGTCTCATTTTAACCCAATCAAAATAATTGTAGGTTGGGTAGACCGACAGCGAAACCCAAGTACACAATTTAATACTTGTGGCTGTAACTTAACGGTAATGTCAAATCATTAATGAAAAAGGATTAATACCTGCTTTATGCGCGACTAATACGCCTACAGCTTCCAAATATGAGTTTACCTGCAAGGTGGGGATTTTTAACATCGGAGCAGAAACCTGTAACAAGGTTTTATTTTCCGTAACTGTAATTATTTGACATTGACTTTGACTTAAACTCAATAAAGCACTACTTCCACAGGATGTGTCAGGAATAATTAAAGCGTCAACCTGGTCTGCCCAGAGATCCGTTGATAATGGCTGATAAGATTCTGTATTAATTATAAACTGCGGAGCGTTACTTAAACCAACTAAAACGCAAGGTAAAAATGTGTAACCTAATTCTTCTGCCGCAGCACGAGGTGATAAATTAGTGGCTGTAGGGGCAGGAGAAAGGGCAGGAGCATGGGCGCAAGGAATTTTAAAGGTATGAACTAATAAATGGCTAATGACGGCTTCTGCACCGGCTAGAGGGTCTACTCCTTGACCTTGGCGATAGTTTTGCAGGGCGGTTTCGTCCATGTCGTCTGGGAAACGGGTAACAACTGCGATCGCTTGGGCTTTTTCCTGTATAATTAATTTTTCAGCAGCCCGTAATAAACTATCGGGATTACCTATTGTTCCCCAACTTGTCCCTGTGGGAGAAGTACGTAATTCTACATTTAAAGGCGCGTCGGTAATTACATGATTTGTAATATTTAACCCTAAAGTTGCCCTGGCTGCGTCCGCTACCTGCAAGTGTCGCAGCATTAATTCCGGCTCAATACCCTGGTCTAAAAGTAAACCTACCCTATTGCTACGAACAGGACGTAAACCCCATTCTCCAGCGGCAAATTTGTCTAAACCATAACCTTCTACATAGAAAGCGTTGGGAATATTCCAGTATAAGCTTGCACCATTCATGACATTGGGGTGAGTAATCAAGCGATCGCAGACCCGTGATATAATTCTCGCTACTGGTAATGCGTCACCAGCATAACCGCCAATTGCTGCCCCAATGCCGGTGGGTATAATTAAAATGACCGTGTATGGTTTTTGAATGGGTATCACAGGTTTTTTATTTCGCGGTAGCCGCAAAGAAAAATCTAAGCAGTAACTACAGCCTCTATAGTTGCGGTTTGTTGGGTTTCGTCAATAGCGGTAATAGCCCAACGGAGGGGTTCACCTTGTTTTTGTAATTCCGCTGTAATGGCTTTCTCTAATTCAGTGGGGGTTTCTTGTAATTCGATTTCAGCGGTAATAAAGTGAGTTGTCATTATTCTAAATCCTTTGTATTGGTAATCTTGAGTATAGAAGGACTTGATGGTAATTGGCAACTATATCTACCCTTTCCCAAATTGCTTATCATAAACTATTTCTTCCTTACCTGTTTCAATTTTCAAATCAGATAATGGCTTAGAAACACACAGGAGCGCGTAGCCTTGTTTTTGCAGTTCTGGACTTACACCCATTCCCTCGCTTTGATCTACAGACCCTGCTAATATTAATCCAGCACAGGTTGTACAAACACCAGCATGACAGGAAGCAGGTAATGTTAAACCCTCTGCTTCGGCCACTGATAAGACTGCTTCACCTTCTGGCACTTGCAGGGTATATATTTTACCTTCGTGATTGATTTCTACGGTGTAAGTTTTGGACATATACAATAGCAGCTTTTGGGAACGGACAAAAAATTAATTGTATTTAACAATATATAGTAATTTTGTCCAATTTGGGAAAATTTATTTTTTTTTAAACAAGATGAAAGATCCTAGACCTAGCATTAGTAGAAATATCCAGGTGAACATAATATCATCAAAAAATCACATTCTGTAGATCCTTAAATCTTGGAAATTCTGATTTAGACAAAGAAATTAAGTAACGGCTTTTTGTTGTTGATATATTTGCTTAAATAAAGCTTGCTGTTTTTGATGATCAACAATTGGTTTAGGGTAATTGACGCGATGATATTCTAGAGGAGGAATTTTTCCAGTTACTACATAAGCCGTATCTAGAGAACGTAATTCCGGTATCCATTGACGAACATAAGCTGCTTCTGCGTCGAATTTTTGGGTTTGACTAGCTGGATTAAAAATGCGTAATGGTTGGGGGTCCATACCACTAGAAGCACTCCATTGCCAACCTCCATTATTAGCAGATAAATCACCATCAATGAGTTTCTGCATAAAATATTTTTCTCCCCATTGAGGATTAATTATTAAATCCTTAGTCAAAAAACTGGCAACTATCATTCTACATCTATTGTGCATCCAACCAGTTTCATTTAATTGACGCATAGCAGCATCAACTATAGGATAACCCGTTTTCCCTTCACACCAAGCTTGAAAATAAGTTTCATTATTTCGCCAGGGAAATGTTTTAAAATTATCTCTATATGCACCATTAGCTAATGTGGGGAAATGGTACATAGCGTGTTGATAAAATTCCCTCCATGCTAGTTCCTTTTGCCATGTTTGGATACTAGCATTTACTTCCTCACTATTGCTATTTGCTAAGGCTTCTATGGTACTTTGCCAAATAGTTCTAATACCAATCACACCGAACTTCAAAGCAGCACTTAGTTGAGATGTTCCCTCAATAGCGGGGAAATTGCGCTGTTCTTGATATTCATTAATAGGATCATGGGTAAAATTTTCTAATTTTTCTTGTGCTGCTAACTCTCCAGGATTAATTATTAATTCCCTATCCCAAATAAAACCTAAATCTTCCGCAGTAGGTAAATTGATTATTCCCGATTTTTCCGCTATTTCTTGTTCTTCTGCTGTGAGATTTTCCAGATTTTCTAAAGTTTTAACTGGTTGAGATTTTGGTTTACTATACCAATTTTTCCAGAAAGGAGTATAAATGGTATAGGGAGTTTTCGCACCACTAAAGATTTCCGTGGGAGAGTGAAGTAACTGATCCCAATTGTAGTTAAGAAACTCAATTCCTGCGGTTTTTAGAACATCAATTACCGCTAAATCCCGAATTTGTGAATAAGGTTCAACATCCCAATTCCAGAATACTGCTTTAGCATTTAAAGCCACTGCTAATTGAGGAATTGCCACAACGGGATCATTTTGCAAAATTAATAATTGACTACCTGCTTGCCGATATCTTTCCTGAAGTGATTGTAAACAACCAATCATATATTTTATTCTAGCAGGTGCAATATCATCACCTTGAAGAATTTGAGGATCTAGACAAAATACACCTACAATCTTGGGAGTTTTTTTTCTGGCCGCAGCTAGTCCTGTATGGTCAGAAATGCGTAAATCTCGACGATGCCAAAACAAAATTAAATCAGACATTGAATAATAAAAAGATGTTCCTGTAAAGTACCCGATAAAATCTGTTTTTTCTTTGATTTGTTACCAAAAATCAAAATAGATTTTCACAAAAAACTTGTACAACCCGACCTATAATTTCTTGACCAAACCAAGGAGTATTAGCAGAAAGTGTCTGGAGATTTGCCTGATTTACGTTCCAAATTTGCTGAGGATCAAATAATGTCAATTCAGCTTTTTCACCCGGTTGAATGGCTTTAACCTCCTGTTGTAAACAAGTCGCTGGTTGATGACTCAAAACGCGCCATAATTCCAAAGGTGTAAATTCTCCAGTAGCCACAAGATTTTGCCATAATAGGGGTAATGCCAATTCTAAACCAATTGCTCCCGGTGGCGATTCCGCAAAAGCCTGAACTTTCTCCTCGTAAGTATAGGCTGTATGATCAATTGCGATCGCATCTATTATACCTGTTCGCAAACCTTCCCGTAAGCATAGCATATCTTGGTAATTTCCCAAAGGCGGATCTAAATGTAAGGAAGTGTGGTAACTTCTCATGGATGTTGTATCAAGTAAAACGTGCATCCAGGTTGTACTAGCAGTAATAGGCACACCATTGGATTTAGCTTTAGCAATTAATTCCACACTGCGGGCAGTAGAAACACGCATAATATGGACTGGTGTACCGATATCTGCGACTAATTCTAATAAAGCTGCAATAGCCGTTGTTTCCGCACTAGTTGGCATTGGGGGTAAACCTAAACGCAAGGCTTCTGCACCTTCTCGGATCATACCATTAGCTGCTAAATGGCGATCGCACGGCCAAAAAGCCACAGGTTTACCAAAAGGTTGAAGATACTCCAAAACCCGTCTAACTATCCCCAAATTTTCCCAAGGTTTACCATCAGTAAAACCCACAATTCCCGCAGCGGTTAAATCTGCTACTTCTGTCAATTGTTTACCTGCCAAATCTAAAGTAATTGCTCCCCAGATGTGAAGACTGGGGGAGACTTTTACCCGATTTCGGTATTGTTGTAACTGTGTTACCAAAGCAGGTTGATCAATGGCTGGTGATGTATCGGGTAGAACACAAATTCTAGTAAAACCACCAGCAGTAGCAGCTTGGCAAAGAGAACTTAAAGTTTCTCGTTCTTCAAAACCAGGTTCACCGGAATGACTATATAAATCAACTAATCCAGGACCAATAACCAAACCTTGACAATCGCGGACAGACGTATCTGTAGTAAAATTTGTAATTTGTGGGGCGACATCTTGAATATAACCATCAATAATTAACACATCGGCTACTATGTCAGTTTTTTGCAGAGGATCGATTACTCTTACTTGTTTTAATAGTTCTTTTGTCATGAAAAATACTACTTATCAGTCTTTTAACCGTTGTCTATTCTACTGTTTGATCATGCAAATTGGACGTTTTCGCAATAACTTCAGTATTAAAATATAATATAAGTATTTTTTGTAACTTATATCCTCATGATTCACATTTCCGACTTCTAACCAGAAATCATCATTTATTCACAATTTTTTATAACTTAGGTTAATATGGAAATTATCATTATAATAATTGTTGTATTTCCACTGATATGCTTGAACCTCTCCATAATCAAGATTTGCAAAGTTGGATTGAATCAACAATTCAACACCTTAAAAATCGTCAATTTGAAGCCCTTGATATTGAATATCTAATTGAGGAATTAAATGATTTGGGTAAATCGGAAAAAAATGCACTTACAAGTAATCTTATGATCTTGTTAGCTCATTTGCTAAAGCTAAAAGTCCAAGATGCTCCAGATAGTATGAAAATGAGTTGGTATCACTCAGTTATTGAAGATCGTCAACGAGTTTTAAACAATTTAGAAAATACTCCTTCTCTCAAAAGTTTTCTTTTAGAAGCTATAAATAAAGCCTATTCTCAAGGACGTAAATTAGCAATTAAAGAAAGTAAATTTGCTGCTTTTGGAGTGCGTATTGCTGATGAAAGTGAATATCCTGATATTTGTCCATTTTCCGTTGAGCAAATATTGGATGAAGATTTTTATAGTTAGTGAAAATACGCTGCATTTTTCGGTTTAGCGATACATAGTTTATTCTTTCCTAACTCCTGTGTAAATCCTAAAATCTATGCACAGCTAGATCAATCAAAAGTACGAGTCAGGGTAATTCATCAATTACCCCAACAATTTAGTAAATTATAACGCTCCAGCGGCAGTTTTATCCAGTACACTATTACTTAAATGTCCAGTAATATTCATTGCTTGCAGAACCGGATAACCTTGACTACCAGCAGGATAATCAATCACACTCACAGCACCATTACCTTGACGGAAATTCCAGAAATTTTCTCCTGATAAACCAAGAATATGGCACAATAAAGTTTTATTAGTGGCATCATGAGCGACCACCAAACCTAGTTGTAATTGCTGAGATTCGGCAGTTTTAATTATCGTATTCCAATCACTAACACTGCGTTCTCTTACCTGTTCTAGGTTTTCTCCTTCTGGCATCTGTACTTCTGCGGGTATTGTCCGCCACCTTTCTAGCTCTCCGGGAAATTCCTGTTCAATTTCCGATTCAAATTTACCTTCCCACAGTCCATGACTAATTTCTCTTAAACCGGCAAACAGTTGCAAGTTTAAACTAGGATGATATTTTAAGATAATTTCCGCCGTTTCCTTGGGACGGGACATAGTGCTACTAACCGCAAAATCAATATTCACATCTTTGAGAAATTCTGCGGCTTTTGCGGCTTGATTTCTGCCATTATCATTGAGGGGAATATCAATTTGTCCTTGAAACTTACCTTGACGATTCCATTCAGTTTCACCATGACGCACCAACAATAATCTTACCCCTTGATGACCGGGACGCAAAGAAGGGAAAGTTTCACCCAGATGTTGGGTTTGATTCATAGATTCTAACTGTACTGGTTCACCCAAACCACCAGCAAAATTTAAAACACTAATTCCGCAGTTAGACTGTTGTAAACAATGGTAACGACTGGGGGAAATGCCCAAAGCAGTGCTAATTAAGGCGCGATTAATTCCATTATGACCAACAATGAGAATAGTTTCACCTTGATGTTGGGGAAGAATCTCTTGCCAAAATTGTTTAGCTTGGGTATATAAAGCTAAAACTGGGAAATGTTCTCTAGTTTCGGAATTTTCCTGTAAAACCATGCGAAATTCATGGGGAAGTTCCTTCCAGGTGCGGTAATCTGCTGTTAACTTCTCTTTGACTTCACTCGTCGTCATTCCTGCCCAAAGAGGTAAATCAACTTCCACCAATTGTTCATCAATTTGAATTGTGGGAGCTTGTGTAGCCAATTGACTGCGGATAATTTCCGCTGTTGATTTTGCGCGTTGCAGGGGACTACTATAAATAGCTTGAAATGAAATACTACTGAGGGCTTTACCTGCTTTGCTGGCATCATCACAGCCCTTTGGGGTTAAAGAGGACGCATCAGTACGCCCTTGAATACGTTTTTCTATATTGTAGGTACTTTGGCCATGACGCACGATGATCACACGGGTCATTTTTTACTTTCCTCTTAAATAGCACTAATTTTACTACAAAATGTACCAGGAAGTCAGAATCAGGATATCCAGGATTAAAGAATGAAAACTTTGTATAATCATTGATATTAGTTTCATCTGTGGAGTTAGATCTAATGACCCAAACTACAACCACAAATTTAGAATTAATTCAGCCTTCAGCTAATCATCAGGCCTTGACAGATGAGCAATTTATGTTATTGAAGGAAAATGATAATCTTTATGAATATGTGAATGGAGAGCTAATTATTGTGGCAAATTCAGGTGTAGAACATGGCTACTTAGCTCTTACTCTGGGATATTTTTTAACAGGCTTTGTACGTAATCATAAGCTCGGTATAACTTGTGATTCTAGCACTGCCTTTAAAATGAAAACTGGTAACAAAAGATCGCCTGATCTGGCCTTTATTTCTAAAGAAAGATTACAAGGTTTAAAGCGATTACCCAAGGGTTTTTTTGACGGCGCTCCTGATTTAGCTGTAGAAATTATTTCTCCTAATAACACTTTTGAAGAAATTCATCATAAATTAGTAGAGTATTTTGAAAATGGAACTCGTTTAGCATGGGTAATATTGCCAGATGAAGAATGTGTATTGATTTACCGCAAACCTAAGCCATCACAGCTTTTGCAATTGGAAGATAGTCTTGATGGAGAAAATGTTATTCCTAATTTTAATCTTCCTTTGATAGAGTTATTTCAAGAATTATCTTTTTAGATACAGCAAATTACCATAAGTAGATTGGCGTTAAAAATTGTCGTTATGACAAGGGAACAGGGAACAGGAAACAGGGAACAGGGAACAGGGAACAGGGAACAGGGAACAGGGAACAGGGAACAGGGAACAGGGAACAGGGAACAGGGAACAGGGAACAGGGAACAGGTTTTGGGCAACTTTACTTTTCGTTACTTATGTCGGTTTTTTTCCGTTCACCTACTTAATTATATAATTACAGCAGTTATCCGTTTATGAAGTACAGATACAGAACTTCCTGGTGTTATGAGGTACATATTTAGCGGGCAAGATGCCCGCACTACAAGAGTTTCATCATTCAACTTTGTACCTCATAAGAGCAGAAACCGCTGTATTAATAATAAAACTCTTGTGGATCTTGCCCGCACAAGGTGTACCTCACTCAAAGCTACTTGCTGTAAAATTATTTTTATAAATTACCCAAAATACTCTTGTTATAAGTAACATCACTCTTTTATGCTACTAATAGCAGTTCGCATCAGTTTTCACAGAGGGGCTGGATAATCTAAGTGGCAACGAAACAGACTAAATCAAACGTTAGTAGCACCAAGTTAGGATTTGAAGAGAAATTATGGCAAGCTGCGGATAAGTTACGCGGTCACTTAGATGCGGCTGAGTATAAGCACGTTGTCTTAGGGTTAATCTTCCTCAAATACATCTCTGACGCTTTTAACGAACTCTACGATAAACTAGCAGAGGATGAATACGCAGATCCAGAAGAACGAGACGAATACAAAGCAGAAAATATATTTTACGTCCCCCAACCTGCACGGTGGTTACATTTTCAGAGTAACGCCAAAAATATCAAGATTGGGGAATTAATTGATGAGGGTATGGATGCCATAGAGAAAGAAAATCCCTCTCTCAAAGGCGTATTACCCAAAGAATATGGTAAACCAGCCCTAGATAAACGGTTATTGGGAGAGTTAATAGATTTAATTGGTACTATTGGTTTAGGAGACGCAGAAAGTCGCTCTAAGGATATTTTAGGCAGGGTTTATGAGTATTTTTTAGGACAATTCGCCAGTGCAGAAAAGAAAAACGGGGGACAGTTTTACACTCCTCGTTGTGTGGTGCAATTGTTAGTAGAAATGTTAGAACCCTACAAAGGACGAGTTTATGATCCTTGTTGCGGTTCTGGGGGAATGTTTGTTCAATCTGAGAAGTTTGTAGAATCTCACGGGGGCAAAGTTGGGGATATTTCTATTTATGGCCAAGAATCTAACCCCACAACTTGGAAACTGTGCAAAATGAATTTAGCTATCCGAGGCATTGAAGGGAATATTGGCTTACAAAATGCTGATACTTTCCGCAGTGATTTACACAAAGATTTAAGGGCAGATTATATATTAGCAAATCCTCCCTTTAATATGAGTGATTGGGGTGGAGAAGCATTACAAGAAGATGGCCGTTGGCTTTATGGCACACCCTCATCTGGTAATGCTAACTATGCCTGGATTCAACATATCATTAGTCATTTAGCCCCTCTTGGTTATGCGGGGTTTGTATTAGCTAATGGTTCAATGAGTTCTAATCAATCTGGAGAAGGAGAGATTAGAAAAGCTTTGATTGAAGCTGATTTAGTTGATTGTATGGTGGCACTACCAGGACAATTATTTTATAACACCCAAATTCCCGCTTGTTTATGGTTTTTAACTCGTTCCAAATCTGGGGGTAAATTCCGTAACCGTCGCGGAGAAACCTTATTTATTGATGGGCGAAAATTGGGTATTTTAATTGATAGAGTCCATCGAGATTTAACACAGGAAGAAATCACCAGAATTGCCCAAACTTATTATAATTGGCGCGGTAGTGGTAAGGGAGAATATGTAGATGTTCCTGGGTTTTGTAAAAGTGCCAGTTTTGAGGAAATAAAAGGACATGGTTATGTATTAACACCAGGAAGATATGTAGGAGCAGAAGAAGTAGACGATGATGATGAATCTTTTGATGAAAAAATGTTACATTTGACGGCAAAATTAGATCAACAATTTACCGAAAGTGCTAAATTAGAAGCAATGATTCGGGAGAATTTGCGGGGTTTGGGATATAATATTGAACGCGGATAAACGCGGGTAAACGCAGATGAGGATGGGTCAGTGGATTTTGGATTTGCGATTTTGGATTTTGGATTGACTTCACCCTCAAGTGTGGAGCTTGGGGATTTTAGATTAGCAATTTTGGATTAGTTCTGCCCTGAAATTGCAGGGGTCAACGGCCGTACGGGTCAACGGCCGTTGACCCCTACTTGTACCGAAAATTCCCAATCTAAAATCTAAAATCTAAAATCTAAAATTTCTTGGTCAATTTTTTAACTATATTGAATTTAATCACAATGACGGAAATTACAGCTAACTATGATGAAACCTGGAAAGAAGTAATAGGAGATTATTTTGATTCATTTCTCGCCTTCTTTTATCCAGAAATCTATCAACAAATAGATTGGACTAAAACTCCCATTTCTCTAGATAAAGAATTAGAACAGATTACCGCATCTGGAGACAGCAAAACCCGCCACGCTGATAAATTATTTCAAGTGTGGTTATTAGATAATCAAGAAGTTTGGATATTAATTCATGTAGAAGTACAAAGTCAATATGATAAAGAATTTTCCCAAAGAATGTTTATCTACAACTATCGAGCTTTTGACTTATATCAAAAACCTGTAATTAGTTTGGCTATACTAGGAGATGAAACTAAAAGTTGGCGACCTAGTTCCTATCAGTATGGTTTAGGAAATAGTCAATTAATCTTTAATTTTTCTATTGTCAAACTTTTAGACTATCAATGGGAGGAGTTAGAGCAAAGTAATAATATTTTTGCTATAGTGGTAATGGCACATTTAAAGACTAAAGCCACTAATAGCAATTTGTCAGCTAGAGAACAGTGGAAATGGAACTTGGCTAGATTACTTTATGAAAGAGGTTATAACCGTAAAGAAATTGTTGATTTGTATAAGGTCATTGATTTAATGATGGCTTTATCTGAAGACTTGCAATTAAGTTTTGATCAAAAATTAGCTAACTATCAGGAGGAACGAAAAATGCCCCTTGTAACTAACATTGAAAGACGCGCTATAGAAAGAACTCGGAAAGAAACTCGGAAACAAGATATTACCAAACTTGTACAAGTGCGGTTTGGTGATATTCCTGAAAACTTAGTTACAAGCATTAATCAAATTGATGATACATCTTTTTTAGAAAGACTTATTGTATCAACAATTAGCGTTAATTCCTTAGAAGAATTTGCACAACTTGTTAATTCTAATTTGTCAGAATCAGATTAATAAATGTAGGTTGGGTTAAGCGACAGCGCAACCCAACAAAAGTATTGATTTGTATAAGGTCATTGATTTAATGATGGCTTTATCTGAAGACTTGCAATTAAGTTCTGATCAAAAATTAGCTAACTATCAGGATGAACGAAAAATGCCCCTTGTAACTAACATTGAAAGACGCGCTATAGAAAGAACTCGGAAACAAGATATTATCAAACTTTTACAAGTGCGGTTTGGTGATATTCCTCAAAGTTTGCTAGAAAACATTAATCAAATTGATGATACATCTTTTTTAGAACAAATATTTGTATCAACAATTAGCGTTAATTCCTTAGAAGAATTTGCACAACTTGTTAATTCTAATTTGTCAGAATCAGATTAATAAATGTAGGTTGGGTTAAGCGACAGCGCAACCCAACAACAGTATTGATTTGTATAAGGTCATTGAATGATGGCTTTATCTGAAGACTTGCAATTAAGTTTTGATCAAAAATTAGCTAACTATCAGGAGGAACGAAAAATGCCCCTTGTAACTAACATTGAAAGACGCGCTATAGAAAAAACTCGGAAAGAAACTCGGAAAGAAACTCAAAAGGCAAATATTATCAAATTTGTACAAGTGCGGTTTGGTGATATTCCTCAAAGTTTGCTAGAAAACATTAATCAAATTGATGATATATCTTTGCTAGAGCAACTTCTTGTATCAACAATTAGCGTTAGTTCCTTAGAAGAATTTGTACAACTTGTTAACTCTAATTTGTCAGAATCAGATTAATAAATGTAGGTTGGGTTAAGCGACAGCGCAACCCAACAACAGTATTATGTTATAATCAAATTATCCACTTTTTGGGAATATCAAAAGATGCAAACTCTAATGAGATTAAATATATGGTGAATAATTTATCAATTCCCGAAGATTATCATCATTTTTTTGAGGAACTGAAAGAACGCATCCGCAATGCACAAGTCCGGGCTGCACTGGCTATTAACCGCGAATTAATATTACTTTATTCGCAAATTGGACGGGATATTTTAAATCGTCAACAGCAGCAAAAATGGGGTGCTAAAGTTATAGATAATTTAGCCGTTGATTTGCGAAAAGCGTTTCCTGAAATGAAAGGTTTTTCATCTCGCAATCTTAAATATATGCGGAGTTTTGCAGAAACTTACCAGGATTTTGAATTTGTGCAACAACCTCTTGCACAAATTACTTGGGGGCATAATATCCGCATTTTAGATACTGTGAAAAATGCCACTGAACGCGAGTGGTATATTCGCCAAACTATTGAGCAAGGATGGAGTCGTAATGTATTAGTCCATCAGATAGAAAGTGGACTCTATAAAAGGCAAGGTAAAGCTGATACTAATTTTTCTCGCACGTTGCCAAATCCCCAATCAGAACTAGCACAACAGTTATTTAAAGACCCTTATAATTTTGATTTTATTAACTTAGGCAAGGAGGCACAGGAACGAGATTTAGAGAGGGCTTTAATAGAACGTATCCGCGATTTTTTATTGGAATTGGGGGTAGGTTTTGCGTTTGTGGGTAGTCAGTATCATTTGGAAGTGGAAGGAGAAGATTTTTATTTAGATTTATTATTTTATCATTTACGGTTGCGGTGTTTTGTGGTGATTGATTTAAAGGTGGAAGAGTTTAAACCGGAGTTTTCAGGAAAAATGAGTTTTTATGTTTCTGCTGTGGATGAGTTGCTAAAACACCGGGATGATATGCCGACAATTGGGATTATTTTATGTAAATATAAAAAGCAGAAGATTGTTGAATATTCTTTGCGAGATATGAATAAGCCTATCGAGGTTTCTAGTTATCAATTGCGGGAGGGTTTACCGGAGAGGTTGCAGGAGAGTTTACCGACTATTGAACAGTTGGAGGCTGAGTTGGAAGCGGTAAATGTGGAGGTTGAGGAGGAGTTATGAGGGGAATTATGGAATGGGTTAGTAAGTTGGGAGAGTGGGAGATTAAAGTAAATTTATGGGGGTTGGAGTATGAGTAAAAACTTTCCTAAAAATTGGCAACAAAAGACATTAGAAGATTGTATGGAAGCAATCATTGACTATAGAGGTAAAACACCTGAAAAGACATCTTTTGGTATACCATTAATTACTGCAAAAATTGTCAAAGATGGACAAATTAATAACATACAAGAATATATTGCAATAAAGGATTATGACTCTTGGATGCGTCGTGGACTTCCCGAACCAGGTGATATTGTGATGACAACTGAAGCACCACTTGGAGAAATTGCACAATTAGATAATAGAAAAGTTGCTCTTGGTCAAAGACTAATAACTCTTCGTGGTAATCCAACAATCTTAAATAACAATTATTTAAAGTTTTTAATGCAATCATTTTTTGTTCAAAATCAACTTCATGAAAGAGCAACAGGAACAACTGTATTAGGTATTAAACAGAGTGAACTACGCAAAATCAATTTAGTTATTCCCCCACTTTCTGAACAAAAAGCGATCGCTCACATCCTTTCCTCCCTTGATGATAAAATCGAACTAAACCGACAGATGAACGAAACCCTAGAAGCAATGGCCAAGGCAATTTTTAAATCGTGGTTTGTGGATTTTGACCCAGTAAGCGCCAAGAGGTCAGGAAGACAACCCGCAGGTATGGATACAGCAACGGCTGATTTATTTCCTGATGAGTTTGAGGAGTCTTCTTTGGGTTTAATTCCGAAGGGGTGGAGGGTTGGAAAACTTGGAGATTTAGGAAAAATAGTAACAGGTAAAACTCCATCAACTAAAGTAGCAGAATATTTTGGTGGAAACGTACCATTTATAACTCCTAGTGATATGGATGGTAAAAAAACAATTTCAAGAACTGCTCGATATCTAACAGAAGACGGGGTTAATGCGGTGAAATCTGCAAAAATTCCTGCTGGTTCTATCATGGTTTCTTGTATAGGTTCAGATATGGGAAAAGTTGCCTGTACAGTTCAGGATTCTGTTACAAATCAGCAAATCAACTCAATTATTGCGAATGATTATTCAAGGGAATATATTTACTATAATTTAAGTCAGCGTAAGGAAGAACTACAAAATTTAGCTGGGGGAGGCTCGGCAGTACCCATACTCAACAAAGGGCATTTTTCAAATATTGAAATTTTAATTCCTGACATTTATCTCTTGAAACAGTTTGATAATTTTTCTAATACTTTTACTAAAAAAATATATGAAAATGATGAAGAATCTCATATACTCGCTACTCTTCGAGATACCCTATTACCAAAATTGATGTCAGGAGAAATCCGAGTAAAAGAAGCAGAAAAAATCATGGAAAAATTAACTTAAAACAATATGGATATAAACCTACAAAAAGAACTATTTAGCAACACCTATTTACAAGCAGTAACCACAGTAGCAGGTTATTCACTATACAAACCATCCATAGATGATGATAGTATAGATTGGGGAATCGCCGCCAAAAGTGTCACTGGTCGGGTTAGATCACCACGCTTAGAATTACAGTTAAAATGTACATCTAGGGATATCCAAACAGATAACTCTATTCAATATCCCCTCAAACTCAAAAACTACAATGATTTAAGAATGGATAACTTCGCCATTCCTAGAATTTTAGTGATTGTAGTCATCCCTGAAAAAATAGAAGATTGGTTAACCCAGTCAGAAGAAGAACTTTGTATTAGATATTGTGGATATTGGGTATCATTAAAAGGAATGCCAGACACACAAAATAAAACTGCTGTCACTATTACCTTATCTAAAAGTCATCAATTTACAGTTAGTGCCTTACAGTCAATTATGCACAACATTAGTCAAGGGGTTCAACCATGAAAATTACTGTCAAAGATCAAGAAACCTTGCAAAATATAGCCCTGGAAAATCTCAGAAATTACTTACAAACTCACGGATGGCAGGAAAATCAACCTTTCTTAAATCATGCCACCATTTGGCATCAATCAGCAACCCCAGAAGATTGTGAAATCTTACTACCTAACCAAGAAAATCTCGGAGATTATCCCCAACGTATTCAAGAAATAATCGAAATATTAGCAACTGTAGAAAATCGTCCTAGTCTAGAGATTTTAACAGAACTTTTACAGATTATCCCTAACATTACTACCCAAGGAATTGTGATGGATATTTATACACCTAATTTCGATAAATTAAAGGGTGAAATCACTATTTTAGGAATTGTTTTTCAAAAGTTACATAAAATTCATACCGAACTAAATAACCAAAATTACATCTTAGCTATTAAAGCCTACCAACAACGTTTACCAATTAGTTTTACAGGTGATTTAGTCAAAGAAAACAACCATTTTATATTACAAAATCCCCACAATTTCCAAATAGATAACATTTGAATAATGTTGAATAATGTAGTTAGGTGAACCCATGCCAGAAATTAGCCGTTTTTTAGGTATCATCATCACCATGTATTATAACGACCACCCACCCCCACATTTCCATGTACGCTATAATCAACAAAAAGCCATCATTGATATTGAAACCCTCTCAATACTAGAAGGTAAAATTTCCCCTCGTATCTTAGGATTAGTAATAGAATGGGCAGCCATTCACAAAACAGAACTCATGCAAAATTGGGAACTTGCCAGACTACAAGTACCCCTAGAACCAATTACACCTCTGGAGTAAAAAATGCTCAAAGATATAATATCAGTCAAACCCTTAGAAGGCTATCAACTACATATTCAATTTGAAGACGAAACACAAGGAATTATTGATATTAGCCAACTAATAGAATTTACAGGAATCTTCACTTCTTTACAAGATTTGAATTATTTTCAGCAAGTCAAAGTTCATCCTGAATGGGGGACAATTTACTGGGAAAACGGAGCAGATTTAGACCCAGATGTTTTGTATTCTATTATCACAAATCAATCAATAGGAACATATCAAAAAATTTCCCTTAACTAAAATTAGGTGATTTAGGCAAAGAAAACAACCATTTTATATTACAAAATCCCCACAATTTCCAAATTGATAACATTTGAATAATCCTGTAGGGGTTTAACAATGTTAATTAACCACAAATTATCATGAGAGTCTACCTTGATACCAGCGTCTACAATCGCCCATTTGATGATCAAACACAAGCCAAAATCTTTTTAGAAACACAAGCAGTATTGATCATTTTACAAAAGGTATAAGATAAAGAAATTGAGTTAGTCAATTCTCCCACTTTAGAATATGAAAATAGCCGCAATACACAAATATTACAACAATACAGTATGAACAGATATTTAAAAATGGCTACTTTCATACAACCTAAAACTACAACCGTAGAACAACGAGCAAAACAACTAGAAAAAGATGGAATTAAAGCCTTAGATGCTCTCCATGTTGCATCCTCAGAAATAAGTAACTGTGATTATTTTATCACCTGTGATAAACGATTAATTAATCGCGCTCAAACTTTAGCTACAATAAAAACAGTTAACCCTATTGATTTTATTCAAGAGATAGAAAATGAAAATCCAAACTCCTAACAACCAACAACTACTGCAAGAAGTATTAATGATATTAACCAATCATTTAAAACCTACTCAACTACTGAGATTTATCGCAACCTATAACCTGGGACAAAGTAACTATTTACAATTCAAAGACCAACAATTCGGAGATGAAACAGTAGAGAGTTTATCGCAAAAAATAGACGCAGAATACCCACCAGAATCTATTAATTATACAAATGCCCAGTATAACCCTGATATTGATGAATTAAAAATATCTTGGAGTCAGGTAGAAATTCAAAAAACTAATCCTGTTAGTCCTGGAATAATTCTTGATTATGACACAGAAGGTAATGTCATAGGAATTAAAATTTTAAATGCTTCCCAGATAATTGAAAACCTGCACCAATAGAAAAGGAATCTATGGAAAAATTCACCGAATCAATTGTTGAACAAGCCACCCTAGACTGGCTATCAGAACTAGGCTACACCTGCTTACATGGTACAGAAATAGCCCCTGACACCCCCCAAACAGAACGCCAAGAATATCATGATGTTATCCTTATAAACCGCCTCCAAAATGCCTTACAAACCATCAACCCCCATATTCCCTTTCACGCTATCCAAGACGCAATTAAAAAAATCACTTGCACCGAAACACCTATACTTTATGAAAACAACCGCCGCTTTCATAAATATTTAACAGATGGGGTAGATGTAGAATATCAACAAAATGGACAAACCCAATACAAAAAAGTCCAATTAATTGATTTTGATAAAATTGATGATAACGATTGGTTAGTAGTTAATCAATTTCGCGTCAAAGAAACAGGTAAAACCGCCCGGATTCCTGATGTCGTTATCTTCATCAATGGTTTACCTATTGCTGTAATTGAACTCAAAAACGCCACAGATGAAAACGCTACCATTAAAGGTGCATTCAACCAACTACAAACCTATAAAAACGATATCTCCTGCTTATTTCCCTATAACGAAATTCTCGTAGTTTCAGATGGTACTAAAGCTAGAGTGGGAACATTAACAGCCGACTGGGAACGTTTTATGCCTTGGCGTTCTATTGACGGTGAAAATATTATTCCTCAAAAAGAAGCAGAATTAGAAACAATGATTAAAGGTATATTTAATCAAACTACTATATTAGATATACTCCGATATTTTATTGTTTTTGAAGTAGACCAAGATACTATTATTAAAAAAATGGCAGGGTATCACCAATATCATGCTGTGAATAAAGCCATTACTTCTACTATCAAAGCCTCCCGCACAGATGGAGATAGAAAAGTGGGTGTAGTCTGGCATACCCAAGGTAGCGGTAAAAGTTTAACAATGGCTTTTTATAGTGGGAAATTGATTCAACAAGCAGCAATGGAAAATCCCACTTTGGTAATTTTAACAGATAGGAATGATTTAGATGATCAACTTTTTACCACCTTTTCATCCTGTGTTGATTTATTACCTCAAAATCCTGTCCAAGCAAAAAATAGGGAACATTTACAAGAATTACTGCAAGTTGCATCTGGAGGAATTGTATTTACAACTATTCAAAAATTCGCCCCAGAAACAGGTAACGAATATGAGGAACTTTCCCCCCGACATAATATAGTTTTGATAGCAGATGAAGCACACAGAAGCCAATATGGATTAAAAGCTAAAGTTGTAGTTAAATCTGCCAAGACTGAGAAAAAAGTTTCTTATCTCAACCCTCAAACAAAACCACAACTTAAAGTAGCTGAATCAACAAATACTTATAAATTTGATATTCAAACAGAAAATAATTTAGAATCTGCTGATATTAAATATGGTTATGCTAAATATTTAAGAGACGCAATACCTAACGCTTCCTTTGTGGGTTTTACAGGTACACCCATTGCCCAAACTGATAAAAATACCACTGCTTTATTTGGAGATTATATAGATATTTACGACATTCAAAGGGCAGTAGAAGATGAAGCGACAGTGAAAATTTACTATGAAACACGACTAGCAAAATTAGATTTAAAACCCTCAGAACTGCCTAAAATAGATTTTGAATTTGAAGAAATTACTGAAGAAGAAGAATTTACTACCAAGGAAAAACTTAAAAGTAAATGGGCAAGATTAGAGGCTTTAGTTGGTGCAGAAAAACGCATTAATCAAATTGCTAAAGATATTATTGAACACTTTGAAAATCGCACCGCAGCACCAGAATTGAGAGACGGTAAAGCCATGATTGTCTGTATGAGTCGCCGTATTTGTGCAGATTTGTATCATGCTATCATTCAACTAAAACCAGAATGGCACAGTGAAGATGATAACCAAGGAGTAATTAAAGTTGTCATGACTGGTTCTGCTGCTGATGATAAAAAAATGCGGCTTCATATCCGCAGTAAAAAACGCCGGAAAGACTTAGCTACCCGCTTCAAAAAAGCCGATGATTCCTTTAAATTAGTGATAGTTCGGGATATGTGGCTAACAGGATTTGATGCCCCAAGTCTGCATACTTTATATGTAGATAAACCCATGCAGGGACACAATTTAATGCAAGCTATAGCTAGGGTAAATCGGGTTTTTAAAGATAAACCAGGGGGGTTAATAGTTGACTATTTGGGTATTGCGGAACAACTCAAAGATGCACTTAAAGATTATACCGAAAGAGATAGAGGTGAAACAGCAATTGATACTAATATTGCCTTAGCAGTGATGCAGGAGAAATACGAAATTGTCCAGTTTATGTATCATGGTTTTAACTATCAAAAATTCTTTACAGGTAAACCTACAGAACGAGTATCAATCATTCCTGCTGCCCTGAATCATATCTTAGGATTGGCAGATGGTAAACAACGTTATATTAAGGCAGTAGGTGAATTATCCACAGCCTTTGCTTTAGTTAGCAGTACGGATGATGCAATTACTATTAGGGATGAAGTGGGATTTTTTCAAGCTATCAAAGCAGCAATGGTAAAATATACCACTGGTGATGGTAAAAGTTCGGAAGATATAGATGCAGCAGTTAGACAAATAGTATCAAAAGCGATCGCCAGTGAACAAGTAATAGATATCTTTGCTTCCGTAGGATTAAATAAACCAAATATCGCCATTCTCTCCGATGAATTTCTAGAAGAAGTGCGTGGTTTACCCTATCGCAACGTGGCATTAGAAACTCTCCAAAAATTAATTAATGAAGCGATAAAAATCAGTTCTCGGAAGAACTTAATTCTAGCTCGTTCCTTCCGAGAAATGTTAGAAAATACCATCAAACGCTATCAAAACCGTGCCATTGAAACTGCCCAAGTCATCAATGAACTGATTTCACTCGCAAAAGCTATAGGGGAGGCACAAAAACGGGGTGAAAACTTGGGACTAACTGAAGATGAAACGGCCTTTTATGATGCCTTAGAGGTCAATGATAGTGCGGTGATCATTTTAGGAGATGATACCCTCAAAGCGATCGCTCGTGATTTAGTCAAAGCCATTCGTGCTAACTTAACCATTGATTGGACAGTGAAAGAAAATGTCCGGGCTAAATTACGAGTAACAATTAAACGATTATTGAAAAAGTATGGTTATCCCCCAGATAAACAGGAGAAAGCCACCTCTACAGTTTTAGAACAAGCAGAGTTATTCTGTAAAGATTGGGTGGATTAGCGCTTTAAAAGCCCTAAAAGCATAATTATATGGCAACTAAACCACCCCCTCAGAAGCCACAGAAAGGTGAACCTCCTAGCATGGAAGAGACAATAAATTAGAACTCAAAACAGCCTTAATTTAATATTTGCCTGTAAATACCCGTTGTGCAGGTCCTGTCATGTAAATCCGGTTGTCAATTTCTGACCATTCGATTTCCAGAGTCCCACCGGGTAATTCAATCATAGCAGTGCGATCGCATTTATCATTCAATACTCCTGCTACTAAGGACGCACAAGCACCGGTGCCACAAGCGAGGGTAATTCCCGCTCCCCGTTCCCAAACGCGCATTTTCAAGTAGTTACGATTGACGACTTCAATAAATTCCGTATTGGTTTTTTTAGGAAATACCGGATGATTTTCAAATTCCGGACCAATGCTTTCTAAATTAACTGCTGCAACATCTTCTACAAAGGTGATACAATGGGGGTTGCCCATGCTCACACAGGTAACATCCCAAGTTTTCCCAGCGACTTCTAAGGGAAGATTAATGACTTGAAGCCCACTAGATGCTAAAGTAGTAGGGATCTCCTCTGCTAATAATCGCGGTTCACCCATATCTACTTTTACTTGACCATCATCTGTGAGTTGGGGTACAATCACACCTGCTAAGGTATGAATACTATATTTATCTTTGGTACGGTTAATGCCCTCTAATTCTGTCAAAAATACCGCTAAACAGCGAATCCCATTCCCACACATTTCTGGTTCTGAACCATCAGAGTTAAAAATCCGCATAGTGTAGTCAGTGCCATTTTGTCCAGGAAGGGCAAAAATAACACCATCTGCACCGATACCAAAATGGCGATCGCACCACTGTACCGCTTTCTCTGGTGTCAATACTGGTGTTAATGAGGAACGGTTATCAATGAGAATAAAATCATTACCGAGTCCGTGATACTTAGTAAATTCGATTGCCATTTGCCTTGTTCAGATAATTTGTTAAAGATGGATTAATTTTATGCAGTAATTTGTCAATTGTCAGTCATGTAATAATTTTAACAATTACCAATAATATGACAACCAATCAATTTGATATAGGACTACCCAGTATTCGTCAAGTTCAGAACTGGATTAAAGAAAAAATAACAGTCGAATTTCGGCTAATGACTGGCGATTTAATCACAGGTCGGGTATTTTGGCAAGATCACAATTGCATAAGTGTTTTTAATGCTAATAATGAGCAAATTACCGTTTGGAGACAGGCGATCGCTTACATGAAACCATTGAGTAGTATAGTATCTGAAAAGGGTTAATTGCGAAAAATGTTCACAGTGATCTGATGTGAACATTCTTTCTAGCTATTTCTAGCTACTTAATAGTGATTTTACCCTCAGCAAAGGCGATTAAAGCATTAAGTTCCTGGTTTGATCCTACCACCAACAAGCGATCGCCTAAAAGAAATGTAGTTTGATAATTAGGATAATCTATTTCTGCACCATCAGCACGACGAATAGCCATTAAACTGACTCCAGTTAAATAACGCATATTCACCTCTTCTAAAGTCATGCCAATGAAAGGAGAATTTGCTGGTAAATCATACCAACGACGATTTAGATCACGAGTCACCTTTTGTAAATACTGAGAAACTTCAGCAGGGGAACGTTCAGGACGTAAATCTAGATAATGATTTTGGCGAATTTCCTGCATTTTCTGTTGTACCAAATCTGGCAACAAACCAACAGCAATTAATAGATGATTTGCCATTTCTAAACTAGCTTCAAATTCAGGTTGTATTACTTCCTTTGCTCCCAATTGATAAAGAATCTCAATATTTTTATCTTGAGTAGCACGAACAACTGTATCTAATTCTGGACATAGCTCCAAAGCCCGTTTTAAACATAGTCGAATACTTGCTGGGTCTGGGAGAGTAATGGCCATACCTTGAGCGTGATTTACGCCAGCGGTTTCTAATACATGAAGACTGACAGAATTACCATAAACATAGGGTATACCTGCTTCTCGTAACTGCTGAATACGACTTTCCGATTGGTCAATAACCACCACAGGTAATTGATATTGCTGTAATAATTTCACCAAATTCTGACCAATGCGGCCATAACCACAAACTACTATATGATTCTTCTGTGGTAAATCTGCTGATAAATCAAGAGCTTGATCATTTACTAAATAGGGTTTAAGCCAAGGAATAGATTCCGCAAAATCGAATAAAAAAGGTAATAATCGCAGGATAAAGGGAGTTAACATTAAAGTAACAGCCGTAGTTCCCAGAATTAGTAAATATATGCGCCGAGAAACCAAACCTAAAGCTTGTCCTTCACTAGCGAGAACAAAGGAAAATTCCCCAATTTGAGCAAGTCCCAAACCAGCAATTAAAGCAGTTTTTAAAGGGTAGCGAAATAGCCTGACTAAAGGAGTAATAATTAAAAACTTACCCACAAAAACCAAAGCCACTAATCCCAGAATTAATTCCAGATTTTGCCACAAAAATACCGGGTCAATCAACATCCCAATGGCTGCAAAAAACAAACTAGCAAATATATCGCGTAAAGGTTCAACAATAGTTAAAGTTTCATCAGCATATTCTACCTCAGAAATCATCAAACCAGCGACAAATGCGCCCATTTCAATGGATAACCCTAAATATTCTGTTAAGAGCGCAATTCCCAAACAGATTGTTACCACACCTAATAAAAATAACTCCTTACTTTCCGTACCAGCTAATAACCTTAATAAACGTGGAATTAACCAAATTCCCGCCGCATAAGCGCCAGCCGCAAATAAACCAATCTTCACCAAAGCCATAACCACGGCCACACCAATAGCTTCTCCTGGTTGATGGAGAGCAGGTAATACAGCTAACATTAATCCTAGAGCCAAATCCTGGACGACAAGAATCCCCAACATTACCTGTCCGTGGGGTGTTTCCGTTTCATTGCGTTCCATGAGGCATTTGAGGACTACAGCAGTGGAAGACAAAGACAAAATCGAACCCAGAAACACACCTTTAGCGGGTAAAGTTCCCCAAGCTCCCGTAACACCACAAACCAACACGGTGACGAGAATAGTGAGGATAATTTGTAAAGTACCACCTCCCAGGGCGATCGCCTTAACTTTCTTCAGTTCCGTCAAAGAAAATTCCACACCCAAAGCAAACAACAAAAAAGCCACCCCAAACTGGGCTAAAGTTTCCACCTGGACAATTTCCTTAATTAATCCCAGTCCAGTCGGTCCAACAACCATACCACCGATGATATATCCTAGTAACACAGGTTGCTTTAACAGTGCTGCTAATAGACCACCGCAAGCTGCGACAGCAAACACCGAAACCAAATCAACAATTAAGCGAAAATCTTCTTGCACCTTTTTGAATTAATAATTATCAACAACTATATAGATTCAGCATACAAAGTTTTATCCCTTTGCGGCGCGAGTTGGGATACAATCACAAAAAAATTTGGACTGACCACCCAAAAGTGATCAAGTCCCCACAGAGGAAATTTATTTACCTGTTACAAACCCGATAACCAATGTCCCGACGATAATACATTTGATCAAATTCAATTTCTTTAATACCTGCATAAGCTTGGGCTAAAGCTTCCTGGAAATCCCCACCCAATCCAGTTACATTTAACACTCTACCTCCATCTGTAACAATTTCCTGGTCTGCATTTAATTTTGTCCCCGCATGAAACACGGTCGCCCCCGCTGTATCTCCTGCTACTAAGCCATTAATTACCTTACCCTTGATATATTCTCCCGGATAACCGCCAGAAGCTGCTACTACTGTCGCTGCTGCACCTTGTTTCCAAGCAATTGGTGGCATATCTGCCAAGCGCTGTTCTATACAAGCCAAGATCAGATATTCTAAAGGTGTTTCCAGTAACGGTAAAATTACTTGGGTTTCAGGATCACCAAACCGACAGTTAAATTCTAAAACCCGAAAATCACCATCTGGTGTAATCATTAACCCCGCATACAAAACGCCTCGGTAGTCAATTCCCCTAGCTTGTAAAGCCGAGATAGTTCTTTCTAATACCTCTGTTTGCACTCGTGCCATTAACTCCGGTGTAGCAATGGGCGCGGGAGCATAAGCACCCATACCTCCAGTATTGTCTCCAGTATCACCTTCACCGACACGCTTGTGATCCTGAGCAGGTAATAACGGCCGAATTGTTAAACCATCTGTTAAAGCTAAAATAGATACTTCTTGTCCCAGTAAACATTCTTCAATTACCACGGAATTACCAGCATTGCCAAACTGTCCTTGAAAAATGGCATCAATGGCTGCTTCAGCTTGGGCAATATTTTCGGCAACTGTGACACCTTTACCAGCAGCTAAACCATCAGCTTTGATGACAATTGGTACTCCTTCAGATTGAATGTATGCCTTTGCTGAGGCGGCTTCCGTAAATACCGCAGCTTTGGCCGTAGGAACTCCCGCTTCTGCCATTAATGCTTTAGCCCAGGCTTTACTGGCTTCTATTTGCGCCCCGGCTTTGTTTGGACCAAATACCATTAAGCCTTGATTTTGCAGATAATCAGTAATTCCCTGAGCTAAAGGCACTTCTGGACCGACAACCACTAAAGAAATACTATTAGCGATCGCATATTTACTGATACCTGCAAAGTCATCTACCGCTAAGGACAAGTTTTGACAACCCTGCATAGTTGCTGTACCCCCATTACCTGGTACACAGACAACTTGCTCAATTTGATCAGATTGTAGCAATTTCCACGCTAGAGCGTGTTCCCGTCCCCCATTCCCGATAACTAAAACTTTCACTTATTTCCTCGCGCGTAATCAAGCAAAACGAGTATATATGATACCATTTTCAATTGTCCAAGCTGGTAATCCGGCTAGATTTAGGGTTTGTGTGCCAAAAGAGCGAATTGCAGCAGTGCTTCGCTATCGCACAATTATAATATGATAATATACTCTTAGTTTTATCCCAGATGCTATTTATATTCAATATCAACAGGTAAATATGGAAAAACGGAATCTTCATAACCATCATGTAAATGATGGGGATAGGTTGAAATTTCAGGATGATGAGGTGCGTTATCCCAACGTTTTATTAGTTCTCTATTTTCAGTTTGCCAATGGAAACTATATTTAATTATTTCTACTTGTCCTGATACTATTTGCCAAAATTCAAACATTTCTAAAAAGCTACCATCTTTTAATGTCAGACGATAACGCCATAGTCCTTTATCAGTTTGTGATTCTTCTCGAATAATCGTTACATTTACGACTTCTGGACAAAGTGCAATTACAGATTTTATCCATGCCAAATAGTCATCAGCATTTCTAACATTTTTCATAAAGCTTGTTCTAATTTATGGATTTTTTGTAAAATATCTTTGCGTAGTTCACATAAGCCGAACCACTCAAAAAAATCCATTTCATCTCCTAAATTTCCTGAGTTAAATTGTTCTAAAAATTGTTCAGAAGCGAGTTGATATTTTTTCTCAAACTTATCTATATCTAAGTTATAAATAGCGAGTTTTTGACCATAACGGGTTAAAATTACATTTAAAAGTTGTCCAATAATTCTATCTAATTCTGTGTTGTCGCTACAGTTTTCACTCAACAATTCTAATTTTTCTAATGTATTCATAATTATATATGCCCTTAGTTAATTTTTTCTTGATTATACACTATTCCAGGCAATAAATATCATATATGGGTGCGGCTCTTTTAGGAAGACAAAATACTACATCCGCGTCTGGGGATTGTAAAATTCGCCCAAACCCACTATACTTGTACAATAAACAGTACAGGTTCGCCGCCAATGAAAATTATCTCTTTTAGCGAGGCCAGAAATAGTCTGAAAACGGTTTTAGACCAGGTGACAGAAGATGCAGACTATACAATTATCACTAGACGGGATGCTGATGATGCAGTGGTGATGTCCCTGGAGTTTTTTAATAGTCTCATGGAGACCGTGCATTTATTGAAGTCTCCGGCAAATGCAGCCCATCTAGAACGTTCCATTGCTCAATTTAAGCAGGGGAAAGTGGTGCAGCGAGATTTGTTAAATGAGTAGAATGTTGGCTTGGACTGATGAGGCTTGGGGTAATTATCTTTACTGGCAAGGGCAAGATAAAAAGACTCTCAAAAGAATCAATAAGTTGATTGAGGAGACGATGCGGATGCCTTTTGAGGGTATTGGTAAACCAGATCCTCTCAAAGAAAATTTAGCCGAATTTTGGTCACGTCGAATTGATGATACAAACCGTTTGGTTTATGCTGTTGATGATGTCTATGTAACTATTATTTCTTGCCGATATCATTATATAAAAGATTTGGATTTAATGTAGGGGTAGCGCCCCCGTGCCTACCCGCTTTTGGTGTAGAGTTTATATAAATAGGGATGTCTAAAAAAATCAGTATTTACTTAACAACATGAATGGTAAATTAATTGTTTTTGAAGGGGTAGAAGGTTGTGGTAAAACTACTCAAATGCACCTTTGTTCTCAGTGGCTAGAAAGTTTAAATATCTCAGTGGTGCTGACTCGTGAACCGGGAGGAACGGAGTTAGGAAAGGATTTACGGGGGTTATTATTGTCAAAGTCAGCAAATAAGCCAATAAGTGAGATTACGGAACTTTTGTTGTATGCTGCTGATAGAGCGCAACATATTGAAGAAGAATTAAAACCGAATTTAGCTATGGGAAAATATATTTTATGCGATCGCTTTACAGATTCTACCATTGCTTATCAAGGTTATGGCCGGGGTTTAGATATGAGTCTAATTAATAATCTCAATCAGATTGCTACTGGAGGTTTAACAAGTGATATAACTATTTGGTTAGATGTAGATGTGGAGGTGGGTTTATCGCGCAAACGTGGACAAGCTAAATTAGATCGCATTGAACAGGAAACAATTGCTTTTCATCGTCGAGTACAAAGGGGATATACGGATTTATATGTATCCTATCCATCCCGGATTGTGCGAGTAGATGGCAGTGGCAGTCAAGAAACTGTGCAGCAAAATATACAAAGGATTTTACAGAAACGCCTGTTTTCATAATTATGTTTTCGTCATTAATCGGACAACAACAAGCGGTAGAATTACTAACCCAGTCCGTTAAACAGAACCGAGTTGCACCTGCTTATATGTTTGTAGGTGCTGATGGTGTGGGTAGAAGTTTAGCAGCGCGGTGTTTTATAGAATTACTTTTTTCTAGTTTTGTAAAACCTGATCAAATTCCGATTTTACAACATCGAATTAAACAAAGAAATCATCCAGCTTTATTGTGGGTAGAACCAACTTATCAATATCAAGGACAAAGATTTACTCCAGCAGAAGCAGCACAAAAGGGAGTTAAACGCAAAGCACCACCAGTAATTCGGTTAGAACAAATTCGAGAAATTACCCAGTTTCTATCTCGTCCACCCTTGGAAGCAGCAAGAAATGTAATAGTATTAGAACAAGCGGAAACCATGGCAGAATCTGCGGCCAATGGGTTATTAAAAACTTTAGAAGAACCGGGAAAAGCGACATTAATTTTAATTGCACCTTCCCCGGAATCTGTATTACCAACTTTAGTATCTCGTTGTCAGAAAATTCCTTTTTATCGTTTAGATAATGCTGCTATGAAACAGGTACTAACGCAAACAGGAAATACAGAGATTTTGCAACATCCAGAAGTGTTAAATATAGCCGCAGGTAGTCCAGGAAATGCGATTTCATCTTACCAACAACTGCAAAATATTCCTAGCGAATTTATGGAACAGGTGAAAAAAAGACCAACATCTTATCGTCATGCTTTAGAATTAGGGAAGAAGATTGATAAAGAATTAGATACAGAAGCACAATTATGGTTAATTGATTATTTGCAACAATATTATTGGCAACAAATACATGAACCAAAAATTATTCAACAGTTAGAAAAAACTCGGAAACATTTACTTTGTTATGCTCAACCTCGTTTGGTTTGGGAATGTACATTTTTAGCTTTGTTTCAGATATCGCAAATGTAGATAAACGCAGATGATTTTTTGGGCTATTTAACGAAGCTAGAGGTCATTCACCTAATTTTACCCAAGAATACGGTTTCTAAACTATCAAACCTACTTCAAACGTAGGTATACTATCCATCCTAAACCTAAGCCGACGTTAAGACCACCTGCTAAAATTAGGAAAGTGTGAAATTCGTTAAGAAATTCCTCTAATTTATCTTCATAACTCCCCGCTACAAGTACAGCAACTGCCACAGCAACCACTACAGTAAGCATTACAGCTATCACTACAGCCAAAGGAATGGAGACTAGTACAGCCACAGCCACTAACGCATATACTGGCCAAGCCCTAGATACAACAGTCCAAAGTTTAGTCACAACTCCGACAACAGCCCTAGCCGCAGGTGCAGCTTCCAGTATAGCTCTTACTAAAGGTACAGCCCCCCCTACTATCCACACGGCTAACCACCAAGCTACAGCCATAGCCCCCACTATAACCATAGCCACAATCCAAAATTGACTATAAGTAGCTGCTAAGTAATAGCCTATTAATCCATAAAATAGTAAATAACTGACTAAGAAAATCCAAAAAGTATTTCCAATTGGTTTATTAGCAGGAACTTGTTCTTGTTTAGGTAAATTAATTACATCATCTATAACTTCTTGTTCGTAACTGTCTTCAACTAAAAATTGAACTGTTACTGTTGGGTTTTCTTCTTTTACATTAACAATGTTTAGTTCTACATTAATATTGTTTTCCTCTACATTATTAATGTTTGCTTCTACATTACTATTGTTTTGTGATTCAGACACAATTATTATTTCTGGATTAACACTGTTTTGTTCTGCATTTTGAGTTGAAAAATTGTAATTTAACATTTCTAGCCATATTTGCATTGATTCTGGTCTATCTTTTGCTTCTAATGCCATACCTTTAAGAATTGCTTGGTTTAATTCGTTGCTGATAGTGACAATAATTTCCTGTGGTGCAATTAATAACTCATCATCAAGTTTACGAGCTAAAGAATTTATCGGGCTTTGACCAGTTACTCCATAATAAAGACTAGCAGCTAAACAGTAAATATCTACTCGTGGATCTCTACTTCCTTTATATCTCTGTTCATAAGGAGCAAATCTTTCATGGGCTGATTTATCTGTTGAACTTTGAGTTGCAGGAATTATTTGTTTAGCAATGCCAAAATCAATTAAAACTGCTTTACCATTATCTTTGATCATAATATTTCCAGGGTGAGCATCTCTATGCACTAAACCCGCTTCGTGTATCATTATTAAAGCTGCGCCAATTTGGCGAATATAAGTTATAATTTCTGCTTCTGGTAATGCTCCTTTACGTTTAACTATTTGAAACAAATTTTCTCCTGATATAAATTCCATGACTAGACAATAAATATTACTTTCCTGAAATAATTCAATTATTCCAACAATATGAGGATGAGGATCTTTAGACAAACGTGCTAATAGTTGTCCTTCTGCAATAAATTTTTCTATATATTTGTCATACTCTGGATCGTTTTGCAAATATTTATTAGGTGTTTTAATAACAACTGACCGATTTAAATTAACTTGTAATGCTTGGTAAGTAATTCCAAATCCTCCTTGTCCAAGAATTTGCTGAATTACATATTTACCATTTTGTAATTTTTTTCCTACTGTCCAAGTCATAAATACCTCTGATTTTCAATATTTACTTTCACACTACTATCTAAAAGTTTTAATCTAAAAATCTAAATTAATACTAATTTTTAGTAGCAAATTACAGCAATTCTCATTTAAGTAAAATATAAAAAAGAATTAAACGCAGATAAACGCAGATAAACACAGATAACTTTGTATTTCATTAAATTAACAAAAGCTATTTATTGATTAAAAACTGTTTATTTTTTGGTAGAAGTAGGATTGGGAGGTGGTGTTGTTTGAGTGTTCCAACTAGCTATACCTTGAAGTAAAGCCCCAAAAGCTGCAATTGCAGTTATAACTAATGTTAAAATCTGCATTCTTTTATCCCAATTTACAGAAGGTTTGTTTTCCGTTCCGTTATTAGTGTGACTTGCTGCATTAGTATTTTGACCTTCTGCATTGACATTTTGATTTTCTGCATTGGCATTTTGACTTTCTGCATTAGCATTGTAAGAATTGCTATTTAATAGTTTTAGCCATAATTCTATTGATTCTGGTCTGTTTTTGGCTTCTAATTCCATTCCTTTAAGAATTGCTAGATTTAATTCATTGCTGATACCAGAAATAAGCTCTTGCGGTGGTATTAAACGCTTATTGTCAATTTTACGTTTTAAAGCAGTTTCAGGAAGTTGACCAGTTATAGCATAATAAAAAGTTGCAGCTAAGGAATAAATATCACTGGCTGCGGTTGGTTTAGTATTTCTAGTGCAAAGTTCAAGAGATGCAAAACTTTCGTCACTTTCTTTAACTCGTCGCGTCGTTAATTCATGATCAAAATCTAAAACTAAATCAAAATCAATTAATACAGCTTCAGATTTTCCCGCACGTAAAATAATATTTTCTGGCTTTACATCTCCATGAATTAGATTATGTTGATGTACAATTGTTAAAGCCGCGCCAATTTGTTGAATATAAATTAATGCTTGTTGTGGAGAAATTTTTCCTAGTTGATCTAAAGTTTCTCCTGGAATATATTCCATTACTAAACATGAATAACCTGCTTCTTTAAAAGGTTCGTAAAATTTGACAATATGTTCATGTTGACAAAGGGTAAGTTTTACCGCTTCTTTCATAAACATAGTTTCTAAGCGTTCCTTATCTGATTCACTAAGAGATGTAAGTGAATTAACATCTAAAGTTTTCAGCAGCAGAAGATCATCCTGTCTATTTTTAGCAATATAATTAACGCCAAAACGTCCTGTTTTTAGCTCTCTCTCAATGGTATATCTTCCATTTTGTAATTGATCACCTCGGACCCAAGCCATTTTTTCTAACTCCTAAAATACTTGGATCAATTTTCACATAAAAAGCTTTTATAGTCACTACCTAATATCTGGACGGTTAGAAACCGCGTCTACACAGGTTAAAAATCCTTGGTTTTTCCATTATTAAAAACTTTAGAAGAACCAGGAAAAAAGACCAACATCTTACCGTCATGCTTTAGAATACAGTAAATTGTTTTAAGTCTTGCTTTAAGTTCTTGTTTAAAATTAGACAAGATTGCAAAATTACTTTTATGTGATAGTGAGGGTTTGGCATTTTGGAACTAGCAAATTTAAATCATCTAAAATTCATTTCTTTAAAAAAGAGTAAACCTTGTCAAAACCACCGTCGGGAAACATCCCCAAAAAAAATACCATGAATATTTTTCATGGTATTACAGGTGGTGAAATTCGTCACATAAACTTTGTCCAGTCGTTGTTCATCTGTTCATAAGTCTGAGTTGTCGAGTGGGATCTTTGTCAGTCCCTCCCATTTTGCCTCGATGCCAACCCATATTACGGGTGTAACTACCTAGCAGGTTTTGGGCAATTAACCGCTCTGATTCGACCTTATCATCCAGTTCTGCGTAGGGTGACACATAAAGAGCATCCACAGGACAGTACAGTTCGCATAGAAAACAAGTCTGACAATCTGACTTGCGAGCAATTACAGCTAGTCCGTCGCTTCCAGAATCGAAGACATCCCGTGGACATACGTTCACACATATATCACAGCCAACACAGCGATCACTATCAACAATTTCAATCATTATGCTACCTCTACCTCTTGCCAATGTTTTTCTGCGGCCATAACTGCAACATCATCAATCCCAAAAGTCAACAATCGTCGTGTTTGTGTATCATCTGTGGTTGTGAAATCTGTGCGTCGGTGCATTCCTCTACTTTCCTTTCGTGCATCTGCACTAGCCCATATCCAGCGTGCCGTAGCTGTCATTGCCGCAGCTTCCCGTGCGCGTAAAGCATTGCGACCTTCACCTACTAAATAATCACGGACATCTGCCCATACTGCATCTAAACGTTGACGCGACAATGCTATCCTGACTCCAGAACGAAAGAAATTGACATCAAGGGGTAAGGTTTCAGCCTGAACGCCACTAATTACTTCTGAGATTAGCCCCTCTTTTTTAGGCTGTTTACGAGGACGCAAACCCGCTTCACCTAAACCATGAACTAAGCGTGTCTCTGCCTTGTCTCCGAGAGAGGCTGCAAAACCTGCGGCTGCCCGTCCACTCCAAGTACCGCTGGCGATCGCCCAAGACGCATTAGGACTTCCTCCCCCGGACACAGCCCCGACAATATTTTCACGGGAGGCTGCATCGCCGGCTGCATAAAGTCCCGGAACTGTTGTGGCGCAATCCTCGTTGATGATTTCCAGTCCACCTACCCCACGAACAGTACCTTCTGAGCGTAGGGTAACTGGAAAACGCTCTTTGAATGGATCTAATCCAATTCTGTCAAATGGTAAAAAACAATTAGGCTGACCTTGACGCAACCAATCATGTTCTACAGAGTTACCACGATTCATCAGCGCGTAGACTTTTTGGCCATCAATTAATTGGCGGGCGATGCGTACAGAGCGGTCTTCCCCTGTTTCTGGTAAAGGAGAACCATCTTCTAGATAAAAACTGGCAAAGGAGAATGTCAGCCCCTTAGTCACGGAAGTATGAGCGGGTGATAAGCCATATTGGGAAGAAAACTCCATCCCAGATAGTCTTACACCTGCCTCCGCCGCCATGAGATAACCATCCCCAGTATTACCATCGCAACCTAGAGCGTGAGACAGAAAAGCACAGCCGCCAGTTGCCAGCACCACAGCACCCGCCCTAACTTCCCAGAGATTCCCACTGCGGGGATGAATACCTGCTGCACCGGCGATCGCTCCATTTGATGCAAGTAGTTCCAGTGCGGGATGATGGTCAAGAATGCGTACTCCAGCAGCGATCGCTCTCCGTCGCATGAAACCCATGTAATCCGGTCCGCGTAAGTTAGCACGGTAGGAATTTCCCAAATCATCTAAAGGAAAGGGATAGCCACTATCACCTAATTTATCTAAACCTCTTTGCGCCTGCTCAATTACACGCTGCAACCAACGGCGATCTGCAAGTCCTGTTGAGCGCGACAACCGACGCTCAATTTCCCCATCACGTTGTCCACCTTTTGGAAGATACCATGCCCCAGTATTAGATGGGGCTGTTGCCCCTGAAGTACCGCAATACCCTTTATCAGCTAACACAACCCGAACTCCTTGTTCTGCTGCTGAAAGTGCTGCCCAAGTACCTGCTGGACCTCCACCTAAAACTAAAACGTCAGCGAAAATCACACTCTTTTCTGCCGACATCTGAAAAATTTTTGTATTCATAAACTCACATTTATGTTCATTTTTTTGAGAATGCTGTATTTGAATTGTAGACTGGGATTTCATCAAACTCTTGTGGGATATTTTTTCATTTGTGCCTTTGGTAATTCACAAATATCTGGTTTTACCTGTTCCCGTTCTATTAATATTTGAATGTGTGTTGGTAACTGCGTTTGCTGTCTTTGTGACCAAGGTTCTCCATCTGACAATTCTTGTTCAATTAACCCATAAAACATTATATTCACCTTCTTAAAAGTAAGGCAGACCAATATTTCCTGCCAGTATTCCGCAAGTACAAAAATCAGGGGTGTAACTTATCCTTATTCAAAGGCAGGAAGCTAACTTCTGAAAGCTAACTACTTTGATAAAAATAAAACTACACTAAATTTATCAAGAAACAGTAGATGTGATCAACATATCACAGATTTCTACAAAAATCAAGTCATAAAGGTGTGAGTCAATGTAAATTTATATATCGAGACTAAAAACCAACGCCAATAATGGGGAATATTAGGGCAGATTTTAACTTCGTGAACCTTCTCTTGCACCAGTAGCAGCATATATTTTCTAGTCAAACCACTTGACATTTATTTGCAGTCATGTAATAGTACTGAAATAATCACCGGTAACTCGATCAATAAACCGTAGTTTTATTTTATTCCAAGTGATTAATAAGTTATTCATCATTTGGGCAAAAAAATTAAACTCGAATTACCAATCTCTGATTACTAATTTTCTTTTCAAACTCACAAAAAAGAAAATCTATGATTGCTATAGTCAAAGCTCAACATCAGAATATGCTTGGACGTTTTAAGTTACTCTTAGTACCTGGCTTATTAACCTTAGCAACTTCTTTAACATTAGTAAGTTGCAAGGCAGAAAATCAAAAAGTAGTAACCCAATCTCTGACAAGCAAAATATCAGCCACTAACATACCTAGAGTATTTAAAGTATCAGATACCAAAATAGCTAAAGTATTAGATGCAGAAATATCTAAAGTATCGGATACCAAAATAGCTCAAGCTTCAAAAACACCTGGCATTAAAACCAATGTGATTCGTGTAGGGTATCAACAAGCTGGGGATTTGGTAAGAATCACCAAGGTTTTAGAAAAACGTCTAAATCCCTTGGGTGTGAAGGTGGAATGGGCCCAATTTGCCCAAGGACCACAATTAATGGAAGCTATGAATGTTGGCAGAATAGATATAGGTTCTGTGGGGGAAACTCCGCCTATTTTTGCCCAAGCCGCTGGCGCTCAAATTGTTTATATTGTTGGTTCACGACAAACTAAAGAGAGTGGGAAAGGGAGTGCGATTGTAGTACCACCAAATTCTCCCATTAAAAGCGTCAAAGATATTAAAGGAAAAACCGTAGTTTTCCAAAAAGCTTCTGCATCACACTATTTTATCCTGAGAGCTTTAGAAGAAGTAGGTTTGAAATATAGTGATATTAAAGTTCAAAGTTTACCTAATGTAGAAGCTGCTAGTGCTTTTCTTCAAGGAAAAATTCCTGTTTGGGTGACAGGAGATCCCCATCTAGCGCGGGCTGAAAAAGAAGGTAAGGTACGCATTCTTAGGAATGCCAAGGGGATTAATTCTCCTGGTGGATACTATGTTGGCATTAAACAATTTGCCATTGATAATCCTAAATTATTGCGGATAGTTATTGAGGAAATTGATAAAATTCAGAAATGGGCGCAAGCACATCCCAAAGAAACCGCCGCCTTGGTTGCACAGTATCAAAAATTACCTCCTGATGTGATGGATTTAGTAATTAGCCGACGCACCTACGGGTTGAGAGCCATTTCACCAGCATTAATTAAGGATCAACAGCGAGTTGCAGATTATTTCTATCAAAATGGTGTTCTTCCCAAACCTATCAAGGTTCAGGAAGCAATGTTGACACCTAAACAATATGCAGAAATTAATCCGCCTACAATTAGTCAGAAATAACATTTTCAGTCTAATTAATTTCCATAGTATGCGATCGCTCTTTTTGTGGCTTCGGTGATTCTAATTAAAATTAGAGTGAAAACCCAAATTGGTAGTATCTATAATTGGATTGATCAAAATATTTTTGCATCTTGGGTGGGAAATTTCAACGGTTCATTTTTATTTGCACTTTTTACCGCGTTATTTTGGTATACTATTATAGTATTGCTGTTTTGATGTATCAGAAACGCTGGTTTATTAAAGTCTAAATAAAACTCTTTTCGGACAGGCATCTTGCCTGTCTAATATTTTGTGAGAATTTGAAAAACCTATCTATCGTTTCGGACGTTTTACCCCAAAACCATACATATAAATCGTAGGCATATTAACACGCTGATCATAACGCCTGTCAATAATTCCCAGTTGTAGCAAATATTGCATAATTTCCTCCGGGTTTAAAGTAGGTGGTTGTTTTCCAGATTCTTCACTCCACATTGTATTTTTAAGTTTATCGAGGAAAATTTCTTCCTCAACAGGAACTTTCAAACCATTTAAGCTATTTTTCAGAGGTTCTAAGCAAAGGATATTCATCTATAGCTACTATCTAGCTTGACTTTGAAAACAACTTCTGAGAGGATTTTTTAAAAGTATTAAATGAAACCAATAATCTCCAGAAACCTAACCCTGCTTTTACCTTTACCAACAACTTCCTAGCCTGAAATAGACTAGGACTTACGCAAGATTCATGGAATAACGAACCACAGAGGCACAGAGGTCACGGAGAAATGAGGATTTGAGAGATATTTTGCGTAAGTCCTGTAGACATTCCCTGCTAAACTAAAAAACAAATCCATAAATTTTTTCATAGAAAAATGTCTGAACAACAAACAATTAGCCCCTGGAAATATAAACCTTGGTGGTGTCAACCTTGGTCAATTATCATGACTACTATTACATTAATTAGTGGTAGTTGGTTAGTATTTAAAATTATGTGGTTAACAATTTTAGTAGCTATTCCGCTATTAATTTGGATGGGGTTTTTTCTATTAATCTGGCCGCAGATGATGGTTAAAAGTGGGCTTTTGAATAATATAGATAATGATGATAATCATGAAAGAAATTATTAATCAGAATACTCACCAAAAGCAAATTTCTATTATTATTCCCACTCTCAATGAAGCGGATAATATTCAAAGTACAATTAATAGCACAAAATCCAGCACAAATATAGAAATAATAGTTGTTGACGGTGGTTCAAAAGATGAAACATTATTGATAGCTAAATCCTTGGGTGCTAAGATAATTGTCTCTCCCCCTGGACGCGCAAATCAAATGAATATGGGTGCTATGGTTGCTAGTGGGGAAATTTTGCTGTTTCTTCATGGTGATACCCGTTTACCAACTAATTTTGAGCAGATGATTCGGAAAACATTAGCAAAACCAGGAATTGTGGCTGGTGCATTTGCTTTACAAATAAATTCACCTCATTGGGGGTTGCGTTTTGTCGAGTTTGGTGTAAAATGGAGATGTAATCTTTTACAAATTCCCTATGGTGATCAAGCCATTTTTATGACTAAAGATGTATTTCAAAAAGTTGGTAATTTCCCAGAAATACCGATTATGGAAGACTTTGAAATGATCAGAAAATTAAAACATCTCGGCAAAATTCATCTCTTATCAACACCTGTAATTACTTCACCGCGCAGATGGTTAAAAAAAGGAATTTTGCAAACTACTATTCTGAATCAAATTATTATCATTGCTTATTTATTGGGGATTTCCCCACATCAAATTCGTAATTGGTACTCTTCTTCAAAATTGTAAAAAATTTTCATGGTTATGACATTTTTATCAGAAATAGATTTGGCTTTAGTACAGGAATCTATCAAAGCATCTTCTCCCAGTTTCCTGGCATTTTTACAAAATACTTTACAATGGGTGAATGGCCTTGGTGCTTTAGGTGGAGTAGTATTTATTGCTATCTACATTATTGCTACTTTAGCTTTTTTACCAGCCGCAATTCTGACTTTAGGTGCTGGAGTAATTTTTGGTGTAATTTGGGGTTCTTTATATGTGTTTATCGGTGCTACTTTGGGCGCTGTAGCTGCATTTTTGGTAGGACGTTATTTAGCTAGAGGTTGGGTAAAAGAAAAAATTTCTAGTTACAAAAAATTTGCCAATATTGATAAAGCCGTTAGCAAAGAAGGATTAAAAATTGTCTTTTTAATTCGACTTTCTCCTTTATTTCCTTTCAATTTATTAAACTACGCTTTGGGAGTTACTAGTGTTTCTTTAAAAGACTATTTTTTGGCTTCAGTCGGGATGATTCCAGGGACAATTATGTATGTTTATCTGGGACATTTAGCAGGAGATTTAGCTTTAATTGGTAATAAGAGTCAACCTGATAATATGATTCTCCATTGGGTAATTCAAATTATTGGTCTAATAGCCACAATTGCGGTTACGGTTTATGTAACTAAGATAGCTAAAAAAGCTTTAAAAGAGGAGATATTAGAATGATTTTCCTAAGTGCTTAGTTAACTTAGATACTAGTGCTTTGCTGCTCATGATTAATCTCTCAAACTCCGAAATATTCTAGATTTGTTAAATACAAAACTGACAAATTTTTGATCATGATATATCTTTTAAATAAAGATTAGATAATCAAAAAATACTTTATCCTTTATCCTTGATAATTTAGAGGTAAAATAAATGTCAATTTCCGAATCTTCAAGAGTGACAATTCGTCCCATGGATGAGTATAATCAAAAACTACTTAAAAATGTTCATCCCGATAATTGGGTTAATCCTCAACCTGCTGATTTTTATGATTTGGTAGTAATTGGTGGGGGAACTGCGGGTTTAGTTGTGGCTGCGGGTGCTGCGGGTTTAGATATAGGTTTGAAAATTGCATTAATTGAAAAAAATCTCATGGGAGGAGATTGTTTAAATTTTGGTTGTATACCTTCTAAATGTTTAATTCGTTCTTCCCGTGTAGTTGGAGAAATGCAGAAAGCTAAGGATTTAGGTGTTAATATTTCCCAGCAATTTGATGTTGATTTTTCCACAATTATGAAAAGAATGCGACGCATTCGGGCTAGTATTAGTCATCATGATTCCGTGGAAAGATTTAAAAGTTTAGGAATTGATGTTTTTTTAGGTGATGGTAAATTTACAAATAAAAATACTGTAGAAGTTGCCCATAAAACATTAAAATTTAAAAAAGCTGTAATTGCTACCGGTGCTAGGGCTATTAAACCCAAAATTCGCGGAATTGAAGCAGCGGGTTATTTAACTAATGAAACTGTTTTTTCTCTAACTCAAAAACCAGAAAAATTAGCAATAATTGGTGGTGGTCCTATTGGTTGTGAATTAGCCCAAACATTTCGCAGGTTGGGTTGTGAGGTAATATTATTTGATCGTGGTTCACAGATTTTAAACAAGGAAGATAGGGAAGCAGCGGAAATTTTACAAAAAGTTTTAATTGATGAAGGTATTCGTTTAGTATTAAATTGTCAATTAGAAGAAGTGGTGACAGTAACGGAGGGAAAACGACTCTATTTTTCTGTAAATAGTGAACGAGACTCGGTGACAGTTGATGAAATATTAGTTGGTGCGGGACGGTGTCCCAATGTAGAAAATTTGAATTTGGCAGCAGCAGGTGTAGAATATGATCAGAATTTGGGTGTCAAAGTGAATGATTATTTGCAAACTACAAATCCCAAAATTTACGCGGCTGGTGATATCTGCATGAATTGGAAATTTACTCACGCAGCTGATGCGGCGGCGCGAATTGTGATTAAAAATACTCTGTTTTCCCCCTTTGGTTGGGGACGATCTAAACTCAGTAGTTTAATCATGCCCTGGGTGACATATACTAGCCCGGAAATTGCTCACGTGGGAATGTATGAAAATGACGCTCAAAAATTGGGTATAGAAATAGAAACTATCAAGATTCCCTTGAGAAGTATAGATCGAGCGATCGCAGATCAGGAAGAATCTGGTTTTTTAAAGATTCATCACCAGAAAGGATCAGATCAAATTCTCGGTGCAACGATTGTTGCTAATCATGCTGGTGAGATGATTTCGGAAATTACCACAGCTATTGTCAATAAAATTGGTTTAAGTAAACTTAGTAGTGTAATTCATCCCTACCCAACCCAAGCAGAAGCAATTAAAAAAGCCGCAGACGCTTATCGTCGCACTTTACTAACACCAAAAACCAAGCAGTTATTGAGATTCTTAAAAAACTTTTCTTAATGATCAAAAAAATCAGCAATTACAGAAAATCACTGTAAAATTAGTTAGCTAAATTGTTCAACTCGGAGTTATTTTTGCTGTGCTGAGTTCACCTTTACCCACTATTAATGCTCTCAAACAACCTACTAATGATGCTTGGGTAGAGCAAGCGATCGCTAATATTGATATTATTCTATTAGATCACTCCCACTGTGAACGCAAAGCCGCAGGAGTAGCATTAAATATGATGTTTCGTTATCCTTCTCATCATAAAATGATTAGGGAATTAACAGCGATCGCTTGTGAAGAATTAGAACACTTTGAACTGGTCAACCAATGGCTAGAACGCCGTCAGATTAAACTTGCAGCCCTATCCGCACCCCCCTACGGTGCCGGCTTAAAATCTCAGGTTCGCGGCCAAGAACCCCACAGATTTTTAGATTCTTTACTCGTCACCGGTTTGATAGAAGCCCGTAGTCATGAACGTTTAGGACTTCTAGCTGCTAATTGTCCAGAACCAGAATTAGCTCAATTTTACCGCAGTTTAATGGCCTCAGAAGCCCGACATTTTGGTACATATTGGGTTTTAGCTGATACCTATTTTGAGCGAAAAATTGTCATGGACAGATTAGATGAATTAGCAGAGGTGGAAAGTCAATTATTATCAACTTTACACCCAGAACCGAGAATACATAGTTAGTCAATTTTTCCCGGAGTATGTATTAATAACCAAGATTGTAAATCGGCTAAACTATTAAAATCTAAAAGTGCTTCGCTCAATTCTTCCAAAACAGATAATGGTAAACCAGAAATAGATTTTATCTTTCTTTGAGATATTTTACCAAACCGCTTTGTTAGTTGTCGAATCACCAAACCCATTGTCGCTTGTTGTATGCCTTGTTCTATGCCTTGTTCCAGACCTTGTTCTAGTCCTTCCTCCAGTCCTTCTTCTCTTCCCTCTTCCCTTCCTTCCTCTTTAATTTCTCGATAAACTCTAGTTTCTTTGAGCGTAATATCTAACATGGATTCTACCTCCCGACGACTCAATTTTTCAAACTTGTACACCATGATGGTCGTGATCATTTCTATAATAACTTGACTGGATGGTGTTACAATCTCCTCATGGGTTCTGTTTAATAAATACCTAGCTATGGCTGGAGCTTGACTTTCTTCCAGGGTAGTTAGTAACATTATACCTAACCCTAATGGTAATTTCTGAATATCTCCCAATTCATCTAAATATACTCGATGTACTTGGGGACTATTAAGAAATCCACGATGGGGATAAATATCATTTTGTTCTGTCTTGCGAGATGGATAAATAACTACTACTTGCCAATCACAGAATCTTTGACGATGACGATAAAAATATAGTGAGGTTTCGGCACATATTCTTTCATACAATTGTTCATCTTTCTGAAATTGTACCTCACAGAAATATACTATTCCTTGTCCATCAATTTCAGGTGGTAAAAATACACCATCAATTGTAAATGTCGGTTCTTTAACAGCTACAGAATCAAAACGATAAGATTCAGCATTAATCGGCGGATCTGTCAATAGTTCAAACAACAAAGATGGGTTTTGTTGAAAGAGTTTATAAAAGATTGAGTCTCTTCGCATAAATCATAATTATGATATTTACTTGTTGAACTTGCTCAGACTTTGCATCTTTGCTCCTTTGTGCCTTGGTGCAAAACATATTTATTGTAAAATAGAGAAAAAGCCCGGAGGCAAAATTACGGTTTACGCACGTCCCCTAGCTCGATTAATTGAACAACTGCAACGGCTCCCCGGAGTTGGTCCCAAAAGCGCCCAACGATTAGCTTTGCACATCTTAAAAAGACCAGAAGCAGAAGTAGAAGCTTTAGCTCAAGCACTTATTGACGCAAAAAAACAAGTGGGTTTGTGTCAAGTTTGTTTTCACCTGTCCGCAGACCCAGTATGTGAAATTTGTCGTCATCCTCAGCGAGATAATAGCACTATTTGTGTAGTTGCAGATTCTCGTGATTTGATTGCTTTAGAAAAAACCCGCGAATATAAAGGTAAATATCATGTTTTAGGTGGCGTAATTTCTCCCATGGATGGTATTGGTCCAGAACAGTTAACTATTCAAGCTTTAGTCAGACGGGTAAGCGAACAAAAACCCCAAGAGGTGATTTTAGCCATTAGTCCCAGTATCGAAGGGGAAACGACAACATTATACATAGCCCAATTACTCAAACCCTTTACTAAAGTAACTCGTATTGCCTTTGGTTTACCCGTAGGTGGTGATTTAGAATACGCTGATGAATTAACCCTGGCCAGAGCATTAGAAGGACGGAGAGAGTTAGATTAAAAGCTGCTATATTGCCTTTTTCTCTCTACACTTTTTCTCTCTACAATTTAGAGAATGTAGAGACGTTTTCTATAACATCTCTACAAGGTTTGTGCATAAGGTATAGTTAAATTTAGTCGAGGTCTAATCTTTAATTATGTTTAATTATTAGCAATTCTCCGGTTAATTTCCTCTACCAAATCTGTCAAATTTACTTCTATTTGTTCACCACTTTGCAGATCTTTTAATGATGATTTTCGCGCTGCTGCTTCCTCCGCTCCAATAATTACACAAAACCTAATTCCTTGTTTATCTGCGGCTTGAAATTGTTTACCTAAAGGGCGTTTTTCAAAGTTAGTTACAACATTAATCCCTCCTTGACGTAATTGTTGTGATATTTGTAAATAAATAGGCATTAAATCCTCTTGCATATTCACTACCACTACCTGAGTTGGTGTCGCAGATAAAGCATTAAGAATACCCGCTTTTAACAAGCGACTAATTAACCGAGTTAAACCGATAGAAATACCCACACCAGGCATTTTTTCACCGATAAAAATTCCTACCAATTCTTCATATCTCCCACCAGAACAAATACTACCCAAAGCTTCATGGCCTAATAGAGTAGTTTCATAAACCGTGCCAGTATAGTAATTTAAACCACGGGCAATAGACAAGTCAATACAAAAACGTTTATCAGCAACTCCTAAATTTCTCACCCCATTAATTACAGTTTCTAATTCCGTTACCCCTAAATTAAATTCTGCTGCTTCGGGAATATTTTCGGCTAAATGTTTGAGTTTATCTAAAATATCATCAACACTGCCATCAATTTTAATAAACTCAATAATTTTCTCCGTTTGTTCGGAAGAAATACCTTCTTTTTCTAACTCTTGTTTAACCTTAACCTCGCCAATTTTTTCCAAATTATCAATAATACTAATACAGGTTTTAATTTGCTGTTCTGCAATTCCTACAGACTGAAAAAAACCTGTGAGGATTTTGCGGTTATTAATGCGAATAACAAAATCACCAATATTAATTTTTTCAAAGATTTCTGTAATAATTGCCGGCATTTGGGCATCATAAAGTAAACTGAGTTTACCACGGGCAACCACATCAATATCACATTGCCGAAACTGCCGAAAACGTCCATCTTTTGCCCGTTCTCCCCGGAATACCATATCCATTTGATAACGAGCAAAGGGAAAAGTCAATTCATTCAAATGACGCGCAATATAAGCAGCAAAAGGAACAGTTTGATCAAATTTCAAAGCTCTAGCTTCTGAACCAGTTTCTCCCGATTTATCCTTTTCTGCTTGGCGATTTGGTGGTAAAATCGGTTCGATACCATAAATAATATTATCACCTTGATTACCTTTAGCTTGCAACACTTCTAACCGTTCGACTGCTGGGGTTTCAATGGGTGTAAAACCATAACTTTCAAAAACCTTGCGAATAATATCTAGTAAATATACTTCTAGTCGCTTTTCACTGGGTAGAAATTCAGGAAAACCACTGGGAGCAGAGAAGTTGATTTTGTCATTTTTAGTCATGTTCTTACCTTACTAAATGGGAAATTAACTAGAGTATTAGTATTTTACCTTTTTTTTCACAGGAGAGGAAAGTTTGTAGTCAGGAATTTATTCCTGAACTTGTTTTTTTTGAGGGATAAATCCCTCACTACGGTAGTCAGGAATTTATTCCTGAACTTCTTTTTTTTGAGGGATAAATCCCTCACTACGGTAGTCAGGAATTTATTCCTGAACTTGTTTTTTTTGAGGGATAAATCCCTCCAGTGCTATATGTTAAATCATCCTCAACTACTTAATCATTATTATTAAACCACCAAGGATCTTTATTAGAGTTAGTTTTCATCAAAAATGCCTTTTTTCGTAAGAAGCGATTTAAACCCATTGTACCAATCCGTGAACCTCCCAAACCAGAAAATTTAAAAGCATTTCTATCTCCTTCATTAATTAATGAACTTAAACCAGCATCATTAATACTAATAATACCAGCTTCTATTTGATTGGCAACTTCTATTGCTAATTCGTCTGATTCTGCAAATACAGCAGCACTAAGTCCATAAATAGAATCATTGGCTAAATTTATTGCTTCTTCAATATTAGCAAAAGACATCACAGGCATAATTGGTCCAAATGTTTCTTCAGTCATTATTTGCATGGAATGGTTAACTTGAGTGATAACTGTGGGACGACACCACCAACCTCCACCCAGTTCTTCTACTTTACCACCACAGTGAATTACAGCCCCTTTTAAGATAGCATCTTGTAAATGATCATTAATAATGGCTGCTTGTTTTTCAGAAATAATTGGACCAATTTCACCACTGTCAATAGTTGGGTAGGCTAGTTTTAATTGATGGGCTTTAGTCACTAATTGATGATAAAATTCTTCAAATATAGATTCAGCAACATAAATTCTTTCAATGGCTGAACATGACTGTCCGGTATTAGTTACAGAAGCCCATAAAATTGCTGAGGTTGCTAAATCTAAATCCGCTGATTCTAAAACAATAGCTGGGTCTTTTCCTCCCAATTCTAAAAAAGCTGGAATAAAATTAATTGCGGCATTTTCAGCGACTAAACGCCCAGTTTCCACACTACCTGTAAAACAAATTAAATCTACATCTTCAATTAAAGCTGCTCCTGTTTGTGATCCTCCTTCCACAAAATTTAAAACCTCTCTTAATTGGGGTATATTGTTTACAGTAGTCATTAAAGGAGCGACAAAACGAGGAGTTATTTCACTAGGTTTAACTATGACAGCACAACCAGCTAATAAGGCAGGAATTGTATCAATTGTGGACAAAGATAGGGGAAAGTTCCAAGGACTAATTACGCCAATAAGAGGATAAGGAACAGCAGTTTGTTGTAAAGAAATAAAAGGAATAGATGTATTTTTCGCTGTACTTTGTAGTAACTGTGGAGCTAAATTACACCATTTATCAATATTAGCAATAAATGAATCTATTTCCATTATTGATGTTGATAATCTACCCGTATCACTAACTAAAGCTTCTGTTAATTGAGTCCGTTCTGATAATATAGCTTGTTTCCATTGTTTTAAAGCTGTAATTCTTTCCTCAACTGCTAATTTTTGCCAGATAATTTGTCCCCTTCGCAGTCTGTGACACTGCTGGGAAAGTAATTTTGGTGGTGGAGGAACAATGACATAATCAAATTTACCTGTGCGGGGGTTGCGAACTTCTATGGGTTTACTCATTTGTGATTAATTTAAATGTGAATTTAAAAATATTTAATTTGATTTCGCGCCAAGAGGCAAAGGAGCAAAGACGCAAAGGAAGAATTACAATCAATATTGTAGGTTTCCTAAAACGTTTTTACAGTATTTATTGTATTCTGAAAATAGTCCATTTATGGTTACTTGTATGTTGGCTGCTCAAAAACTGCGGGAATTACTCGCACTTCCTGAAATTATCGTTATTCCCGGTGTTTATGACTGTTTGAGTGCAAAATTGGTAGAAAAAGCGGGTTTTGATGTCGCTGCTACTAGCGGTTTCGGTATTGCTGCTTCTACCTTGGGTTTACCTGACTATGGTTTTCTCACGGCTACGGAAAATTTTTACAGTATCGGCCGGATAGCTAGGTCAATTAATATACCTTTAATTGCTGATTGTGATACGGGTTATGGTAATGCTTTAAATGTCATGCGAACCGTCAAAGATGCGGTTCAATTGGGTTTAGCAGGAATAATTTTAGAAGACCAAGAATGGCCGAAGAAATGCGGTCATTTTGCGGGTAAAAGAGTGATTTCTGCAACTGAACACGCGGGAAAAATCCGGGCTGCGGTAGAAGCACGAGGTGATAGTAGTTTGGTGATTATAGCTCGAACTGATGCCCGCGGTCCTTTGGGTTTGGCAGAAGCTATTCATCGTGGTCAATTATATATTAATGCTGGTGCTGATGTGTTGTTTGTGGAAGCTCCCCAATCTGTGCTAGAGTTGCAAACTATAGCCGCTGCTTTTCCTCATGTACCATTAGTTGCAAATATTGTTGAAGGTGGTAAAACTCCGCCAATTTCTCCTCAAGAATTGCAAAATTTGGGGTTTAAAATTGTCTTTTTTCCCCTGACTGCACTTATGGCTGTCACTGAAGTCATGAATGTGTGTTTCCGTCATTTGAAAGCACAGGGAAATACTGATAATTTACCGGGTTTGATGAATTTCCAAGATTTTCAAGAACTCATGAATGTTCCTGAATATTTAGCTATAGAACAGGAATATCAGCCATGATTTAATATTAGTAACCTTGACTACTTTTAGTATTTTGTCAAGTGTTCTTAATAAACGGCAAAACATATTATAATATTGTTACATATTTGTTAAGAAAGGTTACACGACTCTTAACAAAAGGAAATATTGTTTATGGTTATTCCACGCGAAAATAATGCACCACATGAGGTTGTTATCATTGGTGGTGGGTTTGGTGGATTGTATGCGGCAAAGGCTCTGTCCAACACCAATGTAAATGTGACTCTGATTGATAAACGCAATTTTCACTTATTTCAGCCGCTTTTATATCAAGTTGCCACAGGTACATTATCACCTGCTGATATTTCTGCACCATTACGATCTGTATTCAGCAAAAGCAAGAATACAAAAGTGTTTTTGGGAGAAGTAAGTGATATTGACCCCAAAAAACAACAAGTTATTTTAGGCGATGAAATCATACCTTATGATACATTAATTGTAGCCACAGGTGCTAACCATTCTTATTTTGGTAAAGATCACTGGAAAGAATTTGCTCCTGGTTTGAAAACTGTGGAAGATGCGATAGAAATGCGGCGGCGGATATTTTCAGCATTTGAAGCAGCAGAAAAAGAAACTGATGCCAAACAACGTCAGGCTTTCTTGACTTTTGTGATTGTAGGCGGAGGTCCAACTGGTGTAGAATTAGCAGGTGCGATCTCCGAATTGGCATACAAAACTCTTAAAGAAGATTTCCGCAACATTGACACATCAGAAACAAGAATTTTACTATTACAAGGAGGCGATCGCATTCTCCCACATATTGCCCCAGTATTATCCAAAGTAGCAGCAGAATCTTTGCAAAAGTTGGGCGTAATTATTCACACTAACACCAGAGTAACAAATATTGAAAATAATATTGTTACTTTTAAACAAGGCGATGAAATCACAGAAATTCCCTCAAAAACTATATTATGGGCTGCGGGTGTTCAAGGTTCAGCTATGGGGAAAGTTCTAGCACAAAAAACGGGTGTAGAGTGCGATTTCTCTGGCAGAGTAATTGTAGAACCAAACTTAACCATTAAGGATTATAAAAACATTTTCGTAATTGGAGATCTAGCAAATTTCTCCCATCAAACTGGTAAACCTTTACCAGGTGTTGCACCCGTAGCCAAACAACAAGGAGAGTATGTAGGTGGACTAATTCAACTACGGCTTCAAGGTCATACTTTGCCAGAATTTCATTACACTGACGTGGGTAGTTTGGCAATGATTGGGCAAAATTTAGCCGTAGTAGATTTAGGTTTTGTTAAACTTACAGGTTTCCTAGCTTGGGTATTTTGGTTAATAATTCATATCTACTTCTTAATCGAGTTTGACACTAAAATAGTAGTCGTAATTCAATGGGCTTGGAATTATATTACTCGTAATCGTCGCTCTCGATTAATTACAGGTAAAGAAGCCTTTTTGGAATCACAACCTGTTAACAATAACAGTCCTTACCAAGCTACAGAAAATAAGCAACCAGTCAAACTCTAGGATTTTTGTTTTTTAGCTAGTAAGCTGTTAAGCGCCTAAATTGTATAATCCTAAAATGGTTAAGTTTTCTGGGGTGGGCATACTTCGACAAGCTCAGTACAAGTCTTCGACAGGCTCAGTACAGGTCTTCGACAGGCTCAGTACAAGTCTTCGACAGGCTCAGTACAAGTTTTGCCCACCAGACTTATACAAATTACAGCAGTTTTCATGTAAATAAGCCACATTGGTTCAACCAGTTGAAAGTATCATCTTCTGTCAGATAATTGACTGCAATTGTCATCTATGTGATTTTTGGATAATATATTACTTAAAGCCGATGATGGGATTTGAACCCACGACCTACTGATTACGAATCAGTTGCTCTACCCCTGAGCCACATCGGCGTACACAATCAAACATTATAACATAATTTATTGATGATAGAACCAAATTCTGAAAATAATCTCAAACCCCAACAATATGAACGTTTAAAAGCGGAAGTAGCCGCACCCTATCGGGGATTAAGACAATTTATCTATATCAGCGTGGGTGCTTCGGGTTTTATTGGTGCCTTCGTCTTCTTTTTCCAACTCCTAGCAGGGCGCGATATTGAGCGAGCATTGCCTAATTTCGCAATCCAGCTAGGAGTAATTGGTTTAATGGTGTTTCTGTGGAAATGGGAAAATAGAGGGGATAAATGACCAACAAGAGGCAGAAGAGAAGATCATATTTCCCCTCTGCCCTGGTACTAATTACTTAGTAGTGACAAGATATTGAGAAGCAATGGGTTGAACACGACCGGCACTAACCAAAGCTTGATAGACAAAGGCCGCAATTTCGGCTCTAGTTGCTTGACGCTTAGGAGCAAGCTCTTTCACGTTTGGATAGTTAATGACTAATTGCCGTGAAGTTGCTGCGGCCACAGGACCTGCTGCATAACTGGGAATTTGACCAGCATCAGTGTAGAATTTGATTGCATTCTGATCACTGGCTGTTAAACCCAAACCATTCGCTAAAGCCACTATTGCCTGGACTCTGGGAATTTGTTGTTCTGGTTTAAAGGTTAAGTCAGGATAGCCGGTCAGGAATGGACTACTAGAAGCGGCTTGAATAGCACCATAACCCCAATAGTTACTTTTTACATCTTTAAAGGTAATGGCTTTGCGAGTTGCTGAGGGTTTAAAGGCTTTGTTGATAATGGCAGCGAATTGGGCGCGAGTTACGGGTTCATTGGGTTTAAAACTGCCATCTGGAAAACCAGCGATAATACCTTGAGAAGCTAAGGCTTCGATATAAGCTTTTGCCCAATAACCTGTTTGCACATCTTTAAAAGCAGTATTACCATCGGAAGGTGTAGTTACCGTAGCAGCAATAAAATCAACAGGACCGGAAATTTTCTTCTGGTTAATATCGTTACCAATGGCCGTAATCTTGCCCTTGGTAGAATTGTTGAGATCATGACGACCGTTATCACGGATGAGATTACCACCGGGACTGCTACTAGTACCAAGGTCAGGGGCAGCATTAATGGTAGCGACTATACCATCCTGTGTATTATTGCGAATTGCGTTGTTACGGAGTATGGGTTTTGCTGTTTCCGAAATATACAAACCACTCTTATTTTGAGTGATGTTATTAGCCTCTAATAAAGGTGTGGAATTACCACCAATTGCTACACCGAAACCAGTATTCTGAAATAAGTTACCACGAATCGAACCTTGTGCGGATTTAGTGACAGAAATTCCCTGACCCCCGTTTTTCAAAAAGATGTTACTTTCAATTTGGGGATTAGCAGTACCGGTCAGATAAATCCCATCTCTATTGCTGTTAGTAAAGGTACTGTTTTTGATCACAGGGTTACTAGATTCTACCCATACAGCAGTCCCACGTGAATTAGGGTTGGTAAAAGTTAAACCTGTAATGATAGTATTATTGTCAGCTAACAGTGTAATATCCTGTTTTGCCCAGGTGCGACTGGTGTAAAAACCACCACCACTAATTAAGATGCCTTGACCTTTATTGGCTTCATCACCTTGAAGTGTCACACCTGAGTTAAGGAAGAGAGGAAATTTTTCACCCGTATCTTTACTATAAGTACCGGGGGCAACTTGAACTACTGTCCCTGATTGAGCTTGGGACAGGGCAAAGGTAATTGTTTTATAGGGTGCTGCTGCGGTTCCAGCACCAGCGATATCTTGTCCTGTAGCTGAGTTAACGTAAATGACGGTGGCTGTGGCCGGGGCTTGGGCTGTTAAAATGGGGTTAGGACTAGCTTTAACTTGATTAGATACCAGAGTAGAATTACCAGCAATTAATAACAAAGCTGTAAGGCTGGCTTGCAAGGATAAACTAGGAATGTGGAAACCCTGATTTTTCATTTTCTTACTGAATTGTGTGTTTAATAATGCTATTTTCACAAGAGTCTCAGGTGACAGATTGAATTCTGTAACAACATAAGACAAACTATACCCGATGATTGGCAATTTTTTAGCTAAAATTATGATTAAAAAAATCACGTAACTGAACCTTTCGGTAACTGTATATTGGACAAAACCCCCGTTGTTGAATTTTTGGGTGGTTTTTCAGCCAGAAAATCCCAATTTTTGGGGGTAAAAATATTTGATTTGAATAGTTCAGTTTCTGCGGTTTTTGACTCTGATCTACTCTTTCTTGTTCCCGGATATACATAAAAATTGAGGATAAGAAATCTTATCCTCAAGTCTTCTGCAAAAAGCAGGTGGTAAGTATTGGCCAAATGATTAATAAGCTAAAGTGTCTAAAGTCTCTCGTAAATACATTTGCACTTGTTGTTCTAGGAGTAAACTTTGTAATTGAGCGTTACATTCTAGTTGCCACCGTTTAAAACCGGAACTAGCAGATATAACATATTTTAGTTCCTGCCAGAGTAGTTTGTTAGTAGATAATTGGATATCTCTAGGCTCACTACTGCTATAGCCTTTGCTGTCCTGTTGATGCGCGTAATCGCTAGAAGTTGGAAATTGAGTCATAATTTCTCATTCCTGATTTTTCACTTCCCAGAGGATTTCAGATTTGGGATTTTAGATTTTAGATGTCTATTTATTTCAAACTCAAGGGGAAAGACGTAAATCTAGTCACCCAGACCTAAAATTATCAAATTTTGCTTAAACTTTTCCTAAAATAATGGTTTTCCCTCTATAAATTCTGTCTCGTTAATTACTAAAAGTGGAATTTGCTGTCAGAAACTTGCAAAAAAACTTGTTTTTAAGGAAACAGAGAATTTTGATCAGCCTGATTCGTTGTGAATTACGGAGTGCTGAGTTTATCTTATTTGAGTGTTGAACTCTAAATAGTCTTAATTCAACACTCATCAACTCAGCACTCAACGTTCTCATCACGGAACTATTTCGTCATGGTTAGGGTACGACGTTTAGTTACCATTTGATAGGCTTCAATGATGTCATTTTCCACCCAGTCATGGAACTTATCAATGCCGATACCACATTCATAACCTGCGTTGACTTCGCGGGCATCTTCTTTCATCCGTTTCAGGGAATCGAGAACACCTTCATAAACTACCTTATTATGGCGACGGACGCGCACTTTACAGTTGCGAACCAGTTTACCAGATTGAACATAACAACCGGCAACCGCGCCTCGGCCGACGGGGAAGACAGCACGGACTTCTGTTTGTCCCAAGGGTTCTTCTACCAATTCTGGTTCGAGGAGACCTTCTAAAGCACCTTGAATATCTTCCAAGAGTTTGTAGATGATGTTATATTCTCTAACATCTACACCTGCTTCATCCGCAGCTTGTCTAGCGCCACTGGCGTAGGTGGTATTAAAGCCAATGATAACAGCGTTACTAGCCGCAGCTAAGTCTATGTCTGTTTCGGTGATTTCTCCAGCGGTAGCCAGGAGCATCCGAATTTGGACTTCGTTTTGAGGAATTTGGCGCAGAGAGCCGATAATGGCTTCCACAGAACCTTGCACGTCGCCCTTGAGGATCAAGTTGAGTTCTTTCAACTCGCCTTCTTGTGCTTGTGCTGACAGGGTTGTGAGAGTGACACGACCTTGCAACAAGCGGGATTGTCTTTGTTTGTCCGCGCGATCGCTTGCTATAGAACGAGCTTCTTTCTCGTTTTCATAGACCTCGAAATCATCACCGGCGGCGGGGACATCACTTAAACCCAATACTTCAACAGCAAAGGATGGAGTAGCAACGTCTACACGCTTGCCTCGATCATTAACCATGGCGCGGACTTTACCAAAGGCCGAACCGGCTACAAGCATATCTCCAACGTGGAGTGTACCATTTTGAATCAGCAAGGTAGCAACAGCACCCTTAGCTTTATCCAAGTGAGCCTCAATGACTGTTCCCTTAGCAGCCCGATCTGGATTAGCGGATAGTTCGGCTACTTCCGACACCAGCATAATCATTTCTAGGAGAGTATCGAGGTTTTCGCCCCTGATAGCACTGACGGGAACCATAATAGTTTCACCACCCCAGTCTTCAGCGGTGAGACCGTAATTAGTGAGTTCTTGTTTAACTCGCTCTGGTTGTGCGCCTTCTTTATCAATCTTGTTAATAGCGACAACAATGGGAACATCTGCGGCTTTAGCGTGGCTAATAGCTTCGATTGTTTGGGGACGAACACCGTCATCAGCAGCGACGACCAAAACGGCTATATCTGTCACCCTAGCACCTCTGGCACGCATAGCTGTGAAGGCTTCGTGTCCAGGAGTATCTAGGAAGACAATCTGCTGTGGTTTGCCTTCATGGACTATATCAACATGGTACGCGCCGATATGTTGAGTAATACCGCCCGCTTCTCCAGCCGCAACTTTAGTTTTGCGAATCGAGTCGAGGAGGGTGGTTTTACCGTGGTCTACGTGACCCATAATGGTGACCACTGGAGGACGACGGATCAGATGATCCAAGTCTTCCACGTCAATCATTTCTGTGATCTTGCGAGCCTCGGCTTCACGTTCCACGATTTCGACTTCTACTTCTAGTTCTTTGGCTACTAAGGTAATAGTCGGAATATCTAGGTTTTGGGTGATACTGACGGCCATGCCTTTCATAAACAGGATTTTGACAATCTCTGTATCGGCAATTACTAAGGCATCTGCCAATTCTTGAACTGTTAATGGACCTGTGACAGCCAGTGTGGCTGGACGATCTGGTTTTTCCTCTACGGCTTCTTGACGACGATGTTGCTCGCGCGAAGAACTAGATTTTTTACCTCTAGTGGTGGGAGCAGCTACAACCGCTACCGTCGGACTACTGGTACGAGTTCCTTTGGGTTTGGGAGGACGGGCAATGGAAAGACTAACTTGGACTGCTGCGGAAATTTCACCCAGACCTTGATCAAGTAAATCTTCTTCATCTATTAAATCATCTTCTAAGATTGGTTTGGTCCGTTTGCCCTTGGGTCCAATCTTAGCCTTTTCTTTGATTTCGTCAATGATTTCTTCTTCTTGCCATTTTTTCCCGCCTTTGTTGAGACGTGGGGGTGTGGGACGTTTTAAATCCAGGATATCTGGTAATATTGGTGTACTATCCAATACTTCCTTCTTCCCTCCTCCTACATTATGCCGGGGTGGAGTGGCAATGGGCATGGCTGCCACTGCTTCACTGGGGCGTGCTGGTCGAGGACGTTGGATGTCACCACCCACAGATGGTCTACCACTGCGCTGTTCTGGTTTTGTCGGGGCTGAAGTAGCACGACTGGGTTTTGATGGTGCTGGGGATGGATTTTGATCCGATGAAGGTTTATTGGCTTTACCTCGAATCGGATGGGGATTTTCTTCAGCGCGTTGTTGGCGATCGCGTTTGAGGACGGGTTTTTCCGATACTCCTACAGATTGCGTTTCCGGTGGTTTTGCGCCATCTACCCTAGCGGGAGGAGAAACCAATGGTGGTTTTTGGGGTTTTTCTGGTTTCGGTCTGGGAACGGATATTTTTTCTGGTTTTGCTGCCGTCACCTTTTCCCCTGCTGGTTGAGGATTAGATCCCTGTTCCGGTGGGGTGATATTAGGCTTGTGCGGAGTTTCAGATTGATTTCTGGGTACTGGTCGAGTTGGTGCCGTCGGCTTCATGGGTGACACTGGTGTAGCGAAAGTCCGTGGAGGTAAAGGATGATTAGCATCAGCAGCAGTAGTCGCTACTGAAGCATCGGGTGTGTTGGTGGTGGTGTTTCTCAATATTTTTGGTTTACGAATTTCCAGAATTTGCTGTTTGTTATTGGCACTCTTGTGGCTTGGGAATGAATTTGGTCTATGGCCATTTGTACCTTGTTCCTTTTTAGCAGCTTTTTTGGCGGCTAAATTCGCGGCAATGAGCTTTTGGGCTGCGGTACGAATCTGTTCAGCTTCTGATTCAGAAATCGTGCTGCTATGGCTTTTGACCGCAATGTCGAGCTGGTCGCAAATTGCTAATAGCTCTTTGTTATCCAAATTCAATTCCTTTGATAAGTCATAGATTCTAACTTTGCCGTTGTTCATCCACTCTTTCCCCTTTAATTTACAGTTTTAACGGATGGTTGCCTGGTTTGTGACATCTCCACCCTTTGATCACTGTTTTTTCGGTTGCCCTTGGTGATATTGCCGGTGCCTCCAGTTAGGAAAGAGAGATGTTTCGGTTTCATGCTGGCTTTCCCACCTTTGAATTTTTCTCCTGCGATTGATCATCGCGTGAGTGATGGTTAATGCCCAACTGCGCTTTGGCGCTACCAGGTTGCCATGTTTGATTTTTTTGTTTTGCTTTCTTTATGCGTTTTCTACAACACAGTTGAGAAAAACTTGTTGGGAGTAATGTTCTGTGGCCTCTCGGTCAAGAGAGATCGAAAAAGCCATTTACACCCATTTACCATTTTGGCACCAACTTGAGCGATACTAAAGGTGAGGATTAGATCACTAATAGTTGAGCTTTTGTCACCATTAAATACGATTTTGGGGACTGCTGTGATTTAGACGTTGCCACAATGTTTGATACACTGCATCTGGCACTGCCCCTCCTAGCGATTTCCCTAATCTATTTTTTTTCTGAGCTACTTGGAGGCAAGTCTCCTGAGGACAAATGTAGGCAGAACGCCCCATGCCCTGATCTAATTGTACCTTTCCCGATGGAAAGACGCGGACAATCCGCCAAAACTCTTGCTTCAAGTTGACTTGGCGACAACTAATACAACGCCGATAGTTGGGTTTCATCAGTGGTCAGTGGTCAGTAGTTAGTGGTTGGTGGTTAGTGGCAAAAATCATCTTTCTGGGGATATTGTCGTTTCTGGTGTGTTAATCTGCTTCTAATTCTAATTCTTCTGCGATTTCATCTTCTCTATCTATCCTCTCATCTTCATAATTTTGTGATTGATATTGCGCTCTTACTGCTGCAAATTTAGTATTTTCGGCTTCATAATCATACTTGGCTTGATCTTTAATATCAATTTTCCAACCAGTGAGACGGGCTGCTAACCGCACATTTTGCCCTTCTTTGCCAATGGCTAAACTCAGTTGATCTTCGGCTACTAAAACGTGGGTTTGGCGACTTTCTGGGTCCATGAGTCTGACTTCATCTACCTTTGCTGGACTCAACGCATTGGCAATATAGGTGGCTGGGTCTGGTGACCAGCGAATGACATCAATTTTTTCTCCCCGTAATTCGTTAACTACGACTTGGATTCTTGATCCCCTCGCACCAATACAAGCACCAACAGGATCTACATCCCGATCTAAGGTATCAACGGCAATTTTTGTTCGGGGTCCAACATAACGAGAAGGGGGATTGGCTTCTCGCGCTACAGCGACAATTCTGACTACTTCATCTTCAATTTCTGGGACTTCGTTGGCGAATAAATAAACAACTAAACCTGCATCAGCACGGGATACCATCAATTGTGGACCCCTTTGCTGTCCTTGGGAAACTTTTTTTAGATATACCTTAAAGGTAGCATTAGCTCGATAGTTATCGTTGGGTAGCTGTTCTCGCTTTGGTAATTCTGCTTCTACTTCTGATTGTCCAAAGCCGCTACTAACTGCTAAAACTACAGACTGGCGTTCAAATCGTAGGACTCTAGCCTGTAAAACTGTGCCTTCTAAGTCTTGAAACTCTTCTTGCACCATTTGGCGTTGTTGATCTCGCAATTTTTGCGCTAATACTTGTTTAGTTTGCATGGCAGCCATGCGCCCAAATTCTCCTTGATCTGGGGTGACATCCAAGACTACAGAATCTCCCAGTTGGGCTTCTGGGGCTACTTGCTGTACTTCGTCTAGGGAAATCTGATGGTCGTTGTTACTAACTGTTTCAACAATGTTTTTGGTGGAAAGAACACGAAATCCTTCGCCCTCTATATCTAATTCTACTTCAAAATTCTTAAAATACTCCTCATCAAATTGTTTACGTTCTAAATTTTGGGCGCGACGATAACGTTCGTAACCCTTGAGTAATGCTTCTCTAATGGCTGCTTGTACAGCTAAACGCGGTAAGTTGCGTTCTTGGCTAATACTTTCGATTAGCTCTTTTAATCCCGATAAAGTCACCATTGACATACGCAGTCTCCTAAAATTTTATGTAAAGTCAGCACAATCAGATAATGGGTGATGGGTAATTGTTTTTCCATGACCAATTACTCCCCACCAATTACCTTTTTCCCGTTCCCGAATCCAACGTCTAAAATCTAATATTGATTAGCGACGCTCATCTATTTGTACTCTGGTGATGAGGTCACGGGGAATTTCCACAACACGACCTTTTTGGTTAAGGTAAACAGTAGTCTCATCTCGACGCATCAATGAACCTATCCACTCTGGCTTTTGTTCGTAGGGTGGGGAAGTGGAAATTACTACAGGAAATCCTTTGAAGGAAATAAATTCCCTGTCTGTTACTAATTGTCTGGAAATACCAGGACTAGATACTTCCAATATATAAGCGTCTGGTATGATCTCTGTCGCATCTAATGACGCTTCTAAGGCACGGCTCATCCTTTCACAATCATCCAGGCCAATATCCTGTAGAGGATTAAATATATCTACCCGTAGGATTGGAGGACTTTGATTTGTATGAAAAACTACATTAACAATTTCCAATCCTAATTCTGTTGCTACTGGTGTCGCCAAATCAATAATTTGTGGTATTAAAGGATGAGTCATGAGAGAATTCAATAAAAAAAGTGGGCTTCAACCCACTTCCTGCGATAGGGATATCTTCCAAGAAGTCTTGTGACGCACTCCATGAGTTCGCCCCTAACATGAGTGTAGCCTATTTCTTTAATTAATAAAGATGGTCTCTCAAAAATTAGGGAACAGGGAACAGGAAATAGGGAATCAAGAGATTTTTGAATTAGTGGTTATTTATTTTTGTCATTTGTTTGTAATTTTTACTTTGAGTTAAACAAGTACATTGGGGGGAAAAGCATGAAAGCAATATTAATGACAGCAGCGGGTAAGCCGGATGTTTTACAGTTACGAGAATTACCTCAACCCGTACCAACAAACACAGAAATTCTAGTTCGCATCTTAGCGGCTGGTGTTAACCCGATTGATACTAAATTACGTCAACGAGGTACATTTGATCCTGAACATAAGCCAGCTATTTTAGGATGTGATGGCGCTGGTATAGTAGAATCTGTAGGCGCTGATGTGCAAAAGTTCCAGGTTGGTGATGAAGTATATTTTTGTTATGGTGGTTTGGGCGCACATCAGGGAAATTACGCTGAATACACTACTGTTGATGAAAGATTTGTTGCTTTTAAGCCCAAGTCTGTTTCTTTTGCAGAAGCAGCAGCCGCACCCCTGGTTTTAATCACTGCTTGGGAAGCTTTATATGAACGAGGAAGACTTGAACCGGGAGAAAGTGTATTAATTCATGCTGGCGCTGGTGGTGTTGGTCATGTAGCCATTCAATTGGCTAAACTCAAAGGTGCAACGGTAGCAACTACGGTTAGTTCTTTGGAAAAGGCTAATTTCGTTACTGAAATTGGCGCTGATAAAGTGATTTTCTATCGAGAAACTGATTTTGTCAATTCTGTATTAGACTGGACTGATGGTGTAGGTGTGGATTTAGTGTTTGATACTGTTGGTGGTGATATTTTTGAAAGGTCTTTTCCCGCAGTACGCATTTATGGTGATATTGTCACTATTCTCGAACCTAAAGCTAATACTGTTTGGAAGGTTGCTAGAAATAGAAATCTACGAATTGGTTTGGAATTAATGTTGACACCAATGTTATCAGGAATTGTGGAAGCATTAGAACATCATGGAGATATTTTACAACAATGTGCGAATTGGATAGATGAAGGTAAGTTAAGGATTAAAGTTAGTCAGACTTTTCCTTTAGCTGAAGCAGCACAAGCACATACTTTAATTGAAAATGGTTCGGTTTTAGGTAAGATCGTTTTATTAAATTGATAATTAAGGAGGAAATTTGTTGAGATAATTGTGTTTATAATATTCCCGTTCTTGTCGAGGTAAAATAATAGGAATTTAACCACAGATAAACACAGATAAATCTCTAATTTTGTGGAGGAAATAATGGTATATATGGTGAGAAAGTTAGGGATTAACTGAATTTTGGATTTTGAAAAAAAGCATCATATCTTAAGTCCCATAAATTGTTTTTAACCATGATGGGAAATAGTTGTAATATTTCCTGTAAAATTACTTTTTAGACCAATTAATCACAGGTTTGATAATATGACAGTAGCGAGAATTGGAATTATTGGTGGTAGCGGTTTGTACAAAATGGACGCGCTTAAAGATGTGGAGGAGGTAGAAATTTCTACACCTTTTGGTTCTCCCTCTGACGCGATTATTCTCGGAACTTTAGAGGAGACAAGAGTAGCTTTTCTAGCGCGTCATGGTCGTGATCATACTCTATTACCTTCTGAGTTGCCATTTCGGGCTAATATTTACGCTATGAAGCAATTAGGGGTAGAATATTTAATATCTGCCAGTGCTGTGGGTTCTTTAAAGGCTGAAGCTAAACCCCTAGATATGGTAATTCCTGATCAGTTTATTGATAGAACCAGAAATCGAATTTCTACATTCTTTGGTGAAGGTATTGTCGCTCATATCGCTTTCGGTGAGCCGATTTGTAAAAAGTTATCTGGTATTTTAGCGGATGCGATCGCAGCTTTAAATTTACCAGATGTTACCTTGCATCATGGCGGTACTTACGTATGTATGGAGGGACCGGCTTTTTCCACTCAAGCGGAATCTCATTTTTATCGAAGTTGGAATGCTACAGTGATTGGTATGACAAATTTACCAGAAGCAAAGTTAGCTAGGGAAGCGGAAATTGCTTATGCAACATTAGCAATGGTGACAGATTATGATTGTTGGCATACTGATCATGATAGTGTGACGGTGGAAATGGTGATTAGTAATTTACATAAAAACGCGATAAATGCTCAAAGGGTAATTCAAGAAACTGTCAGGAGATTAAGCGAGATTTATCCTATTAGTGATGCTCATTCGGCTTTAAAGTATGCTATTTTAACGAATCTGGACAAAGCACCTACAGCAACTAAGGAAAAATTGCGATTATTGTTAGAGAAGTATTTATAAGGAAAATTATACCTGAGAGGATGTTTGGTTTGCAAGTCTTATAAGACACAAATAAACCTCAAATACCTTTCCTTAGAGGAGAGGGAAAATGAAAAAATCAGGACTTACGCAAAATATCTCTCAAATCCTCATTTCTCCCTGACCTCTGTGCCTGGAGTGGTTCGTTATTCCATGAATCTTGCGTAAGTCCTAAAAATGAGTGTTTTAAGAAGGTGGGTTTCAAAACCTTTATCCTTTTCTACTTTGCAAGCATCCTCTTAGAATGTTCAAAGCAATAAATGGATTACAGGTAAATTACGGTGTAGTAATTACACCAAATCCATATTGTTTAATTCTCCTGGGATTGTTTCGTGGGAATAATCTCAGTTATAAATCATCAGTTTCAATACCTAATTCCTTCAAACGTTGAGTTAAAATTGCTACTTTTATCTCTGCCTCATTAGCCCTTCGCTTTTCAGATTCAGCCTTTTGTTGTTCAGCTTCAGCTTTTTGACGTTCAATTTCAGCTTTTTGACGTTCAGCTTCAGCCTTTTGACGTTCAATTTCAGCCTTCTGTTGTTCAATTTCAGCTTTTTGACGTTCAGCTTCAGCTTTTTGACGTTCAGATTCAGCCCTTCGCTTTTCAGATTCAGCTTTTTGACGTTCAATTTCAGCCCTTCGCTTTTCAGATTCAGCTTTTTGACGTTCAATTTCAGCTTTTCTAATTTCTTCTAAATTTGCTTCTTCTGGCGTAAGTATTAATCTACCCTCAACGGTAAAATACCTTAACCTATTTTCCAGCACTCCTAAGTATAATCCTAATTCCTGACTCCAATACCAACCATTTTCTGAAGGACTAATACTTTCGTATTTATTTCCTACTAATCTCCAACCTACCAATTCTAAGGTATTCGGGGAAAACCAAAAATACTCAGGAGTCCTAAATCGAGTTTGATACAATTCTTTTTTCAATCCTCTGTCTACTTTGGCTGTAGAATCAGAAAGTAATTCAATAATCAAATTCGGATATTTACCGTCCTCTTCCCATATTACCCAGGAAGCGCGAGGGCGCTTTTCCGTGTTTTTGACTAGGAAAAAGTCTGGTCCTCTAAAGTCCCGATTTTTTAACTGTTGTCGGCTATAGTAAATGCTGAGATTTGCACCAATGAAGAAATCTTCTTGATCGCGCCATAACCATTCTAAGCAAGTTACTAATATTAATAGTTGTGTATAATGTAAGGAGCTTTCCATTTCTGGTTCGTCGCTGAGTAGTTCCGTGCAATCTGGCATTAATGCTTCTATTTCTTGTGCGGTTAAAGCCATAGGTTTGATTTTGATAAGTTACTAAGTAGGTTGGTGTGAAAAATTGTCGTTATGACAAGGGAACAGGGAACAGGGAACAGGGAAGAGGTTTTGGGCAACTTTACTTTTAGTTACATATTTCGGTTTTTTTACGTTCACCTACTTATATTTAGTATTAATTATAAATTATCACGAAAAAATTTTTATGGCACTGATCACCCAAATTACCAGCAAATGCCACTTAAACAACTTGAAAACTAAAGTTTAAACTTGCCCAATTATTGACATCTAAAATATAGGCATCAGTGGTAGTAGGGTTAATATCATCTTTAACTTTACTGCTGTTATGTAAGTCTTGCAATAGAGCTTGGGCAACTTTTAAAGGATTAACTAAAGGACTAATGGCTTGTTGATCTGTGGTAGGATATTTGGCAGTGGCTAAGGCTGTGAGAGTTTCTTTAAAGGGGGTTGTGCTGATAATAATTTGGTGTTGACAAAAGGTAGAAAGTGTGGGGACTAACCAACCAGGTACAGGTTGATTATCTGGAATTTTGACGGTTTTTCCGGGAGGAATGAGGATTTCTGTTAATTGGGGTTTGTGAGGAGAAATGTTGTTTGGTGGAAAAACTTGCCAAGGATAAAAGGCAAAGGCACTTTGGTTATTATTTAAAGCTACTAAAATCAAGTATACAGGGCGATCGCTCAAATTTTCAATTCTATACTGCACCAGACTACCTACAGAAATTGTGGGAATAGCGGTGGGGGAATAACTAGGTCTGGGATAGGTTTTATCACTATTAGCAGTTTCTACGGTTTCCCTAACCATGAGAATACGAGGTAGAATGTTATTAACAACCTCTAAAGTTGCCCTAACTGGTAAACGGGAAGTACCCTCATTTTCCGTAAGTTGCCATAATTTTGATGCTAACAGGGTAGAAAATTTTGGTGTTAATCGTTGCACTGCTACTTTTACAGCTTCACCAATTTCCCCTACAGTATTAGTAATTAGTTCACCTCCTAAAGAAAAAACACCATAACGGCTGGGTATTTGGGAGACTTTACCAAAGACATAATCAGCGGTTTCTGTGCTGGTGACAATATTAACTACATTGTTAATTCCTGAAAAAGCGCTGGTAGCATCTACCCGTTCAATTCTTTCTAAACCCTGATCTAAGGCCATATTAAGATGGGTATTTCTGGGTAATGCGCGAACAGATTCTTGTACTATTTGTCCAGGTGGTAATTTGATAATTTCTTTATCTACTTGGGCTTTGGCTATTAAACCAGTGCGGGATTTAATAATTAACTCTTCTCCAGTCTCCACCATTAAACGAGAATTTACGCCATAATTTGCTAGAACCAGGGGAGGTAATCCTCCTAACCATAATTTGATTGTTTTACCATCATCTTCTATGGATTTGATTATGCCCACACCCCTAGAGTTATTAATAGGGAAATAATCAGTAATGAGAGCATTTTCGGGATTTTTCCGCGCACTTAATAGGCTTGGTTGTTGTTTTCCTGCCAATTTATATATAGAACTACCCACATGAGAAAGGAGAACTTGTATTGTTTTTTGGGGAGTAGTTTCCCACAAGTATTGAGTTAAGGCATAAGTAAATAATCCCGAACTCCAACCGGGGAAAAGTAATTCTCCTGCTTGTTGATTTGGTTCTGAAGTAGCTTTAAAAATCAGGGCATTATTAATAGGTGATTTCTGGTTTTTGAATTGTGATAAAAACTCTAATTCTTCTGTTGCTGAAATCAGAGATGATAATTCTGGACGAGTACGAATTTGCAACCCTGTGGATTTTAATTCAGTAGGATGATAGTAACTTGTATCCAATACTGCTATAACTTGATTTGTGGGTAGAGATTGCAATAATAGTAAGAGAGTTTCTTCTAATAAATAGTTGACAGATTTTTCATCTCCTAAATTATTTTCATCAACAGGAAGTATAGCATTTTGTAATATACCTGTTCTATAGATCCCGGATTTCTTAAAAAAGTCAGGGATTTGATCATCTGTCTTCACGCGAGTACCATAACCTGAGAAATGGAAAATCACCACATCTTCAGGTTTGACTTGCTGACTCAAATGATCTACAAAAGCCGCTGTAATTAGGTCCTTAGTTGCTTGTTTGTCCGTTAAAGTCAGAATATCTGCTGGTGCAAAACCAAAGCGATTAATTAACAATTCCCTTTGCAATTCCACATCAGTGACACAACCAGCTAGGGCAGGACTTTGTGAATATTGATTAATACCTATCAATAATGCTAACTTGCGAGATTTGGATTGTGCTAAAGCCTGGTAATAAGGATTGCCTAAACTTAACCACTCTTCTTGTGCTAGTCCTAACGCTGCTAAGGCGCAGCTAATTTCTTGTAAAAACTTACGCCGTTTCATAATTAACCATCAGACCCCAGCCCGTCAGTAATAGCTTAAAGGCTGAAGTCCATAGAGTAAAGTTTCTAGTCTTAATCTAAACTAATACAGGCGAATTTTGCATAGCCCGTGTTAATTCAGCAGCTACTTCTGGACGAGAAAATTCTGGTGGTGGTAATTCACCCCGACGTAACATTTCCCGCACCTTTGTTCCAGACAGATGGACCCGTTCTTCTGGTCTGCTGGGGCTGGTTTTAGTTGTAGCCATTTGTTTGGTGCGTGTGCAGTAAAAAGCGTGTTCAAACTTCATTGGCACAATTCCCAACTCTTCTGGCGCAAATTCATCGAATATATACTGAGCGTCATAAGTGCCGTAATAATCACCTACACCAGCATGATCCCGTCCAACAATAAAATGTGTACACCCGTAATTTTTGCGAACTAAGGCATGAAAAATCGCTTCCCTTGGACCTGCATAACGCATTGCTGCGGGATTAATTGCTAAAATTACTCTATCTAGGGGATAATAGTGTTCTAATAGAATCTCATAACAACGCATCCGCACATCAGCAGCAATATCATCCTCCTTAGTTGCGCCTACCAGTGGGTGTAAGAATAGACCATCAACAGTCTCTAAAGCGCACTTTTGAATATACTCATGGGCCCGGTGGATAGGATTACGAGTTTGGAAACCGACAATTGTTTTCCAGCCCTTGTTTCTAAACATTTCCCGTGCAGCAGCGGGATCAATTTGGTAGCTAGGAAAATGGGGATGAGAGTCCCGTTGTAATAACCAGATATCACCAGCTAAGTTAATAGAACCCTGATTGTATACTACCTGCACGCCGGGATGTTTAGGGTCGTCAGTGCGATAAACATTAATAGCTTCCCGTTGTTTGTCGTAAGCATACTTTTCGGTTAATTCCAATACCCCAATAAACTGCCCGCTGGGGTTATCCAGACGGACTAAATTACCTATTTCTAAACGGTCTGCCACTGCTGGGGTTACAGATAGTGTAATGGGAATTGACCAGACAATATTGTTAGCTAACCGCATTTCTGTAACTACTCGGTTGTAGTCTGCTTGGTTCATAAAACCAGTTAATGGACTAAAACCACCAATGGCAATCATTTCTAAATCAGAAACTGCTCGTTCATCAAGTTCCACGCGGGGTAAAAAGTCAGCTTTGGTTAGAAATATTTCTCTTTGGGCTGCGGAAGCAACTCGGTTAATTAACTCTCCACCATGGGGGGCATTTGCTTCTGGATGATAACTCAAGGTAATGTTTCCCTAATTGTTGCGAATTATGTATTAATTTATCAAATTTTTGTACACATTGTTAAATTTTTGTGAAATTTTTGTGAAATCCTAATTTTTGGTTGCCAGTTGTTAGCTGGAAAAGATTTTACCAGTTTTGTAGCATCAAACAAAAAAAAGTGGGAGGTGATAACGAAGTAGGGGCAATCCCCCCGTGGTTGCCCCACCTAAGAATCATCCCCCACCCCAGAAATCATTGATTCAGTGAACTAATTACTCCTTAAATCAGGGAGAAATTACTGGCATTCAGACTGGGAGCAGTAGCGAGAATAGCAAACTCACCACCAGTACCAAAGCCCGCAGCCGCACCATTTTGGTTGTAGTAAAGACTACCACTGCTAGAGCTATAGACAATCAGCCCGTTACTAGTACCTACCAAATCATCATCTTCAACCACAGCAAACTCGTTTGCTACACTGAATCCTTGACCGATAACACTGGTAACAGAAGCGAATACAGACTTACTCAACAATATTTGGTCACTACCGATACCAAAGTCTTGGATAGTATCTAGACCTTGACTAGCGGAAGTGAACGCCGCATTCCCTGTAAAGCTGAAGACATCATTACCAGCACCACCAGTCAGAATGTCATTACCAGCGCCACCAACCAGAGTATCATTACCAATACCACCGGTCAGAATGTCATTACCAGCGCCACCAAATAAGCGGTTATCTAGGCCATTACCGATAATTCTATCTGCTCCAGCACCAGCAATCACATTTTCAATGGTATTAGCGGCAGTTAATTTCAGTTTTGAACCATTAGCAACCAGGGTTTGAGTAGTAGTAATACTTAGATTTAGGCGGATTGCTGCGGTTGTACCAGTGAAGTCAATAGTATCTTGACCACCACCTACTGCTTCTGTAATGGTGTCAGTACCGATGCTAGTGGTAATGGAGAACAAATAAGTATCATTTCCTGTACCACCAACCAAACTATCATTACCAGCACTACCAATCAAGGTATCATTACCTAAACCACCAACCAGAGTATCATTACCTAAACCACCATTAAGGGTGTTATCACCGCTATTACCTGTAATGGTGTTATTCAGGCTGTTTCCAGTACCATTCAAGGCTGTGCCTGTGAGGTTCAGGTTTTCGATAGTGCCATAATTAACCAAACTCAGGTTAACACTGGATTGAATGGTATCTATACCAGCACTGTCTGTAATAGTGTCAGTGGTCGAATCCACAATATAAGTGTCGTTACCAGCGCCACCAACGAGAGTGTCGTTACCAGCGCCACCAATGAGAGTGTCCTT
>Ga0315905_10000159_pt1 | contig 73170 bp, 65 predicted proteins | sample LakEriMetagenome_5_FD_203522 | JGI IMG/M metagenome (GOLD analysis project Ga0315905, IMG submission 203522) | Freshwater fungal communities from buoy surface, Lake Erie, Ohio, United States - Buoy 4 MA121 | ecosystem: Environmental > Aquatic > Freshwater > Lake | place: USA: Lake Erie, Ohio...
AGGCGCGTTTGGTGAGTTCGCCCTGGACTTCGAGTTCGCCGAACTGCGCTTTGTCATTGGCGTCGGCGATGGAGCCGGGGCGGAGGCCGTCGCCGATGGAGAAGGAGACGTCGTAGGCGGCCATGATATCGCAGATGTCGTCCCAGTGGGTGTAGAGGAAGTTTTCCTTGTGATGGGCGAGGCACCACTTGGCCATGATGCTGCCGCCGCGGCTGACGATGCCGGTCATGCGGGAGGCGGTCATGGGGACGAAGCGGAGGAGGACGCCGGCGTGGATGGTGAAGTAATCGACGCCCTGCTCGGCCTGCTCGATGAGGGTGTCGCGGAAGAGTTCCCAGGTGAGGTCTTCGGCTTTTCCGTTCACTTTTTCGAGCGCCTGATAGATGGGCACGGTGCCGATGGGCACGGGGCTGTTGCGCAGGATCCATTCGCGCGTGGCGTGGATGTTCTTGCCGGTGGAGAGGTCCATGACGGTGTCGGCTCCCCACTTGGTGGCCCAGCGCATCTTTTCGACCTCTTCCTCGATGCTGGAGGCGACGGCGCTGTTGCCGATGTTCGCGTTGATTTTGACGAGGAAGTTCCGGCCGATAATCATCGGCTCGAGCTCGGGGTGGTTGATGTTCGCGGGGATGATGGCGCGGCCTGCGGCGACTTCATCTCTCACAAAGGCAGGAGTGATTTCCTGGGGAATCCTCTGGGGAAACCTGCGGAAGACGGATGGGACGTATAGGTTGGATGGGCAGGATGATTGAGCAGAGCCAACATGCTGCTTGTCGAGGTCGTTGCGGACGATGTCGCTGGTGAAGTCGGCGAGCTGGGCGCGGCGCATGTTTTCGCGGATGGCGATGAACTCCATCTCCGGCGTGATGATGCCGGCGCGGGCGTATTGAAGCTGGGTGACGACTTTCCCGGGTTTGGCGCGGAGGCGGGTGCGGGCGCTGCCGATGGGTTGCTCCAGAGCGCTGAGGCCGCCGGCGTATTTGTCGGCATTGGCGCGCATGTGGGTGTCGCTGAGGAATCCGTTGTCGCGCGCGGTGGCTTGGCGGCCTTCCACAGCTTCCACGTCGCCGCGGTCCTCGATCCATTTTTCACGGAGGGCAGGGAGACCGTCCTGCACGGTGCCCTTGTAAGCCGGGTCGCCCCACGGGCCGCTGGTGTCATAGACGCGGACGGGTTCGTTCACTTCGACGCGGCCGTTGAACGCTTTGGTGGGCGAGAGCGCGATCTCACGCATGGGGACGCGGACGCCTTCCTGAGTGCCCTCGACATAAACGCGCGAGCTGTTGGGGAGGGCGTCGGAGGAGTGGGGCTCGAAGGAGTTGTCGGTGGCGATCATGGGAGTGGGAATGACGAAATCAGCATTAGGAAGGACGAAGGCATGACGAAATCCAAGGAGCGAAATCCGAATGGCCCCGGCATGCAGGCGTATTCGGATTTTGGCATTCTGGTTTCGTCATTTCGGACGGGCGTGTTGAGTTCTCACCACGGAGAGCGCTTAATCCGCCCGCCCGACTCCCTCCGCCGGTATGAGCCGGATCAGGTTCAAAGGGTTCTCCTGCTGGTGAGGAAAATCTCAGCCGGCTGACCCGGCACCCCCGCGATGTGTGCGTGATGGTAGGGGCGGTGTGGCGGAATGAAAGGGGAAAGTGGCGCGCGCGGCGTCCGGCTTTACAAGCCCCGGCGGCGCTCCATAGCTCCCGGCATGACCCGGGAAACACTCGTCGATGTGCTGGATAAAATCGCGCTGCTGCTGGAGCTGAAGGGAGAGAATCCCTTCAAAATCCGCGCCTACCGCACCGGCGCGGAGGTGGTGCAGGGATTCCCCGGCGACATCGTGCAACTGGCGAAGGACAACCAGCTGGACGGCATCAAGGGGCTGGGTGAAGCACTGCGCGACAAGCTGCACGAACTGGCCACCACGGGTGCACTGGGATTCTATGACAAACTGAAAGCGGAGTTCCCGCCGTCGATTTTTGAGCTGTTCGACATCAGCGGGCTGGGGCCGAAGAAAATCGCGCTGCTGCACAAGGAACTCGGCGTATCCAGCGTGGCGGACCTGAAGCGCGTCTGCGAAGACGGGAGCGCGGCGGGGTTGTCAGGGTTTGGCGAAAAGACGGTGACGAAGCTGCTGGAGGCCATCGCTTTCCGCGATCAGCACGCCGACACCTTCCGCGTGGACGACGCCGCGCCGGCGGTGACAGACATTCTGGAATACCTCCGCGAGCTGCCGGAGACCTCACGGGCGGAAGTGGGCGGCTCCTTCCGCCGCGGCAAGGAAACCGTGCACGATCTCGACTTCCTCGTGGCGACGAAGCATCCGAAGGCGGTGATGGAGGCGTTCGTGCACGCGCCGTTCGTGGCTTCGGTCATCGCGCACGGGGAAACGAAGAGCAGCATCCGGCTGGCCAACGGGCTGCAGTGCGACCTGCGGGCTGTGAAGAACAGCGAATGGGCGTTCGCGCTGGCGTATTTCACCGGCAGCAAGGAGCACAACATTCTCATGCGCAGCCGCGCGCTGGAACACGGCTGGACGCTGAATGAATACCGACTCGCGCCAGTGAAGGACGACTCCCCCGCCCCGCCAGAGGACGTGCACGAGGAGGGCGACCTGCACCACGTGCTGGGCCTGGATTACATCGACCCCGCGCTGCGCGAAGCGTCAGGCGAAATCGAAGCCGCAGAGGCCGGCACGCTGCCGCGGCTCATCGAACTGGAGAACCTGCGCGGCACGTTTCACAATCACACCACCGCCAGCGACGGCTCGGCAACGCTGCAGGAAATGGCGGACGCGGCGATTGATCTGGGGTTGCAATACCTTGGCATCGCAGATCACAGCAAGGCATCCTTCCAGGCCAACGGGCTGGATGAGAAACGCCTGCGCGAACAGATCGCGGCCATTCGCGAAATGAACCGCCAGTGGGACGGCGAATTCAAACTCTTCGCCGGCAGCGAGGTGGACATTCTCAAAGACGGCTCACTCGATTTCCCCGACGAAGTCATGGCAGAACTCGACTACGTGGTGGCCAGCGTGCACAATGTCTTCACGCTTTCCGAAGCCGAGCAGACGAAGCGCATCATCCGCGCGGTGGAGAATCCGCATGTCACCATGCTGGGGCACCTCACCGGCCGCCTGCTGCTGAAACGCGACGGCTACGCCGTGAACGTGCCTGCCATCATTGATGCCTGCGCCGCGACGGGCACGATCATTGAACTCAACGCGAGCCCGTGGCGGCTCGACATGGACTGGCGCTGGTGGCGGCTGGCGGTGGAGAAGGGTGTGAAGTGCTCCATCAATCCCGACGCGCACAGCACCCACGGGCTGCAGGACCTGTGGTATGGCATCCGTTCCGCGCGGAAAGGCTGGCTGACGCGCGCCGATGTGGTGAACTGCCTGCCGCTGGGACGCATCGAAGAAGTGATCGCCGCGAAACGCGCACGGTAGCGTGGCCTGCCACGCCTAACTTTTCACCACCTTTAGCCACGCCTGCGGCTGATGGAAGTTCGGCTTCGGCCCCGGCATGGTCGCCAGTGAAAAATAGAGGGCGGTGCCGGTGACCGGATAGACCATGGCCGTGAAGTTCGTGCGCAGGTCAAAGACAGAGCGGGCCTTGAGCAGCTGGCAAACCACGCGCGCCGGCACCTGGACGGACGCCTGCCAATGCCGCCCGGCTTTGTCGCGGCGGTGATGAATGACACTGAGCGGCAATGGATGCCCGTGCGGCGTTTCGCGTTCACGAATGCCGGTGAAGACACACGACCACCAGCGGGCCGACGGCGACACATGCACTTCCATATAGCGTCCGCTCGCGGCACAGCCGAGAAACCACTCCACCACGTTCCCCTTCCACAGGTCCTCGACAAATTCCTTCGGCCCGGCCTGGAATTTGTCCTGCGCCCCGGGCTTCATCGACGCCGTAAAGACGAGCATCCCGTCCGGCCGGAGATCGAACCCCGCCTGCGGGATCAACGATGGTCCCGCCAGCTGGCCGCCGCGGATCCAGTGCTGCGTAAGCGGCACCCGCTGCGACTGGAGCTTCCAGCACGGCGCGCTCTCATCCGGTCCAGTCGTGGCAAAGGAAATCATGTCAGTCTGAAGCCGGCCACCCTCTGGCACCCGGCTCCATGACTGTCCGCAGGCGCATCGCCGCGACAAGATGAAATCCCGGGAATGCAGCAGGCACCGGAACGCCCTGTCAGGACAATCCTTACGGATCGCACTGGATCCAGTCCACGTTCATCAGCCCGCCTTTGCCGGGGTTGTGAAAGACGAGATAGAGGTCCGTTGTAGCGGCGCCGGGTTTGGTGATGGGAGCCGTGAGTTCCGTCCATGTTTCCCAGCTGCCGGTGACGGGCACATCCATCGCGGCCACGAGCGGGCCATCGGGCTTTGCGGCGTGGAATTCGATGCGCCCGCCCTGCCCGGCGCTGGCGGTCCGGACGCGCAGAGCGCTGACGCGGGCGAGCGGAAGGCTGCTGAATTTGAGCCACTGGCCATGGTGGGTGTCGCCGATGAATTTTCCGCCGCTGGCACTGACGCCGCCGAGGGCCTGCGTGCCGTGTTTGGCGTCGCTGAGTTCAGCTTCAAAGCGGCGGTTGCGCAGCGTGAGAACGGCGCGGCCGGTGAGGGGACCGGCGGGAGCATTCCCGGCGTCGGTGAAGGTGGCTTCGATGCGCAGGGCGCGGGCGGTCGCGGCATCGGCAGGCACAGGGATCTCGCCCGCGAGGCCGCGCTGGAGAATGGGTTTTTCGGCACCGGCTTTCAGCGAATAGACCCACTCGACCATCTGCTGCACCTGCTCGCGCGTGTGGTGCCCGTGGGGCAGCATGGGCACGGGACCCCACACGCCGCTGCTGCCTTTGATGACACGGTCCACACTGGCCTGGAGCGCGCCGGCCTGGCCGCGGTATTTGTCGGCGATTTCCAGAAAGGCGGGACCGACAATGCGGTGCTCCGGCGCGTGACAGTTGAAGCAGTCGGCGCTCTTCATCAGGGTGAGGCCGGGAGCTTCCGCGCCACCGCGGTCCAGACTGGCGGTGAGCAGCATGCGGGCGCCGAAACTGTCAGGCTGCGCAGTAGAGTCGCCTTCCTCGGCGTCGCGCACGGCGGCGCTCCACTGGATCGGCTGACCGGGGGCAAAGAAGTCGCCATCAGCGGGTGCCATGAGTTTCACCAGCGGCTCGGAATTGCCGGCGGTCACAGAAACGGCACTGATCGCGGCACCGCCAGCGGCATCCGTGACGCGGAGTTCAATGACGTGATCCCCCGGCGACTTGAGTTCCACTTCAGCGTCAGGGCTGGTGGCGAGCACGGCGCCGTCCTTCAGCCGCCACTCGTACTTCAGCGCCGCGCTGTCGCCGTCAGGATCGCTGCTGCCGGCGCTGGAGAGCTTGAGCTTCAACGGCACCGCCCCGCTCCGCGGCTCCACAGAGGCGGCAGCCAGTGGCGGCATGTTCCCGTGATTGAACGTGACATGCAGCAGCCGCGAGTCGGCATTCGCGCCCCATGTTTCGCCGTAATCAATACAGTAGAGCGTGCCGTCGGGAGCGAATTGCGCATCGAGCATGCGCTTCACTTTCACCGCGGCAGTGAATGGCTCGATGGCGACGAGATTCGCATCCTTGTCGAGGCGCGCCCACTTTACCATGCGGCGCTCCCAGTCCCACCACAGCAGGCAGTTGTCGTAGTGCGCGGGGAAGCCATTCGACTTCTCAAACTCCGGCCGGAAGCGAAACACGGGTCCCGCACAGGCCGTGCGACCGCCCTGCCCCACGGACGGAAACTGCTCCGACGCGCCATAAGGGTAATAGATGAAAGCGGGCACCGCGGGCGGCAGATCCTGCGCGCCGGTATTGTTAGGCCCGGTGTTCTTCGGGTGGAGCGGATCGAACTTATCGCCTGCCTTCTGCGTCGTGTAGTCGTAGTCGGCGTAGGGGAAGTTGTTGCCGATGAAGTAAGGCCAGCCGTGGTTTCCGGCCTGCTTCGCCTGGTTGATTTCATCGTAGCCGCGCGGCCCGCGGGGGCCGTCGCCGCCGGCATCGGGGCCAACCTCGCCCCAGTAAACGTGGCCCGTGACCTGATCCACGCTCATGCGCCAGGGATTGCGGCAGCCCATGCAGTAGATCTCCGGGCGCGTGCCGGGAGTGCCGGGCGGGAAGAGATTGCCCGCCGGGATTTCGTAGCTGCCGTCGTCCTTCGGGCGAATGCGGAGGATCTTCCCGCGCAGGTCGTTAGGATTGGCGGCGGACTTCTGCGCATCCCACGGCTCCATGCCTTTGCGTTCATCTATCGGCGCATAGCCTCCCGAGTCGCCGTGCGGATGCGTGTTGTCGCCGGTGGAAATGAAGAGGTCACCGTTCGGCCCGAACTCCACACTGCCCGCATGGTGACAGCACTCACGGCGCTGCGTGCCGAAACTCAGCACCACCTTCTCGCTGTCCATGTCCAGCGTGTCGCCATTCATCACGAAGCGGCTGAGCCGCTGGCCGGTTTCCTCCTTCGGCGAGTAGAAAATGTAAATGCGCCGGTTCTCCGCGGACTTGGGATCGAGCGCGAATCCGAGCAACCCGTTCTCCTGCGCCGTCTCCACCTTGATCGTGCCCGCCTCGACGATGCTGCGCGTGTCCGGCTTCCAGATGCGGAGTTTGCCGCCGATCTCCACAAAGAAGATGCGGCCATCCGGCGCGACTTCGAGTTCCATCGGCTGCGCCATCCCCTCCGCGAGCACCTCCACTTTATACCGCGCATCCGGCGGCGGGGTCTGGGCAAGGGCGAGGCTTGTGGACAGCAGAGAGAAGGCAAGGTTCCGGAAAAGCATCGCTACGATACGCAGTCCGGGACGGCGGCTATCAGCCGGATGGGGGCAAGCACCGGACGGCGGTGAAATCGTCTCGCATCCTTGCGGCGGCGGCTTTATGGGGAGCGCTTCCGCACCGCCCGCACACTTCATGGAAAAAGACAATCCGCGCATCACTCACGGCTGGGCCATGTATGACTGGGCCAATTCGGTCTATCCGCTGGTCATCACCACAACCGTCTTCCCGATCTACTTCAACGCCCAGGCGTCGGCAGTGGCGACCGGGCACGATCCTGCGGGGCGCCCTCTGGTATCGTTTTTCGGGATGGAGGTGCTGGCGACCTCGCTGCTCATTTACGCCATTTCCGCCGCCTTCCTCATCGTGGCAGCCATCAGTCCGCTGCTCACGGCACTGGCGGATTACTCGGGCCGGAAAAAGCGTTTCATGCAGTTCTTCTGCGCGCTGGGAGCCCTGAGTTGCTGTGCACTCTATTCGTTCACACCGGACACGCTGTCGCCGTCCATCCTCTTCTACATCCTCGCGACAGTGGGCTTTGCCGGCAGCCTTGTCTTTTACAATTCCTATCTGCCCGAGATTGCCTCCGAGGAGAATGTGGACCGGCTGTCTGCGCGGGGCTTCTCCCTGGGCTACATTGGCAGCACCCTGCTGCTCATTTTGTGTCTGGGGCTCATCATGGGGGCCTCGAAACTCGGCATGGAAAAGGGCCACGCGACACGGCTGTCGTTTCTGCTCACGGGCCTGTGGTGGGGCGGCTTTGCGCTGATCCCCTTTTCCCGCCTGCCCAAAGACACCGGCCGCCCGGCCGCTGCGGGTGATGAAATCGGAAGCCGCTATCTGCTGAATGGCTTCCGGGAACTGGGCAAAGTCTGGCGCGAACTGCGGCACCTGACGCTGCTGCGCTGGTTTCTGCTTTCCTACTTCTTTGCCTGCATGGGCGTGCAGACGGTGCTCTACGTGGCAACGCCGTTTGCGGAGGAGACGCTCCACATGGAGAGCGATGCGCTCATTCTCACGATCCTCATTCTCCAGCCGCTCGGCGTGGCGGGAGCGGTGCTTTTTTCCCGGCTGTCCGCACGGCTGGGCAATGTGAAAGCGCTCGCCGCCGCGATCACCGTGTGGGCCGCCGTGTGTGCCGGCGGTTACTTCGTGCAGGCCGGCTGGAGCTTCTGGCTGCTCACCTGCAACATCGGCATGGCTATGGGCGGTGTGCAGTCGCTCTCGCGGTCCACCTACGCCAAACTGATCCCGGAAGACACGCACGACACCACTTCGTTCTTCTCCTTCTTCGATGTGACCGAGAAGCTCGGCATCGTCATCGGCACCGCATCGTTCAGCTACATTTCCCAGATCACCGGATCCATGCGCAACTCGCTGCTCGCCCTGATGGTTTTCTTCGCGCTGGGGCTGGGGCTTCTCGGCAGGCTGTGGGGCCGTCCGCTGCGGACACGGTGAGCGACTACCACGGCCAGAGCCACAGCAGGAGTCCGGCACTCACTGCGGGAATGCCAAACGCCACGGATCCCCTCACTGCCAGCGCTCTTAATCCGATGGCTGCCACGATGAGAAACTTGAAAAGGAAGTTGGCCATGACCGCGATGACAATCGCCCGCCACGCTGAGGCCGCCTCCAGCGCCGTCACAGCGCTCATGCCCAGCACCAGTCCCACCGGCAGGCCTATCGGAATGACCTTCCCGGGAGCCGCCGCGGCGATTTCCAGCAGGATGCGGAGAATGGAGACGCAGGAAGCCGTCATGATGATGAACGCCCCCAGCGGTGCGCCGGGCGAAGCTCACCATGGTCGCCGTACTGGAAATGAGGCCTCCAATCATTCCGCCCAGAACGGATCCCGCCCGGCGTCCGAATACCTTCCACGCCGCATAACCGGAGAGGCTGGTGGCCACAATGAGCACGCCCATGAGCCAGATGTTGAACGGATTCCAGACTTGATAGGGCCCATACAGGGCATCCGGCAGCACCGGAAGGGTGATGAGGCTGATGAGCACAAAGAACATGATGGACCGCATGTCATGATCGCCCACCGCCGCCGCAAAGTCGTGCATGGGCTTCTTCAAATGGAGCAGCACGACCATCAGACCGCCGATGAGCGCACCGAGGGCCATGTCGCCGGCGGCGAGGAGTGCCCCGGCAGCGAAGAGCAGCAGAGCGGCCACTTCCGTGGTGATACCGGCATCAGTGTTCCCCGGGCGCATCCTGAGGAAACTGGCGAACACCAGCACCGCAGTGAGGGAGACGAAGCCGGCGCCGAGAATCCACCCTCCGTAAACGACCGCCAGCTTGGCGCTCACCGTTCCCAGCAGCGCAATAAACGGAAAAGTGCGGATGCCGCCGAGGATGCTTCCGTCCGCTGCCGCTGGAGGCCCAGCAGCAGTCCAGGAGCGGGGGAAACGGTGATCTGCTGCAGTGTCCGGGTATCCATGAGTGGTTGGTCTATTTCATTGCGGGGGAGATGGCGCTGTGTAGAGCCGCTGCGGCGCAGGCGCAAAACGCAGAAATGCTCCGGGGAAAAGCTTTCCGCGGAGCATTTCAGGCAAAAGTGGGCGCGGCGGATCAGGCGCGGCGGCGGCGGGCGAACCCGAGCAGGGCAAGGCCGCCAAGCAGTGCAGAAGAAGGCTCCGGCACCGCGGTGTAGAGATCCCAGGTCACGGGGCCGATATATCCCGGCTGGCCTGAAGGCGCGGTACTGCCGGTGACAATCTGAAAGCGGTCGCCAGGATTCACCCCGGATACATCGAAGAAGTAGAGTTCCGGCTGCCCATTGCCAGCCGCACCACCGCGCAGGGTGATCACTCCGCTGTCACCAGTACCGCCGACTGTTTGCACAAGGCGGAAGGACTTGTTGGTGTCCGCAGCCCATTCGCCCGGGGAGAGCACATCCGCCATGACGCCAATACGCAGCGTCTTGCCTGCATAGGTGCCGGCGATGCCGGTCATTTCGAAGGTGAAAGTGCCAACCACCGCGGCAATGCCTGCGCCGGCATTCACAAGCGGATTGGCCGCACTGTCGATCTGAGCATAAGCAGCACTATTGAACTGTCCGACTCCGGTATCACCCTGATAGGCCCAGCCAGGCGACGGGGATCCGGCGGGGAACTCATTGACGCCTGCGACCGTCCAATGCACAGCTCCATGGGTGCCATAAAAGTTGTCGCCATCCGGGTCCATGGGTTTGGCTGTGCTGGTGGTGCGCCAGTCATTGACGGTTGAATCTTCGACGGAGCCTGAATAGCTGACGACAGCAGCCTGCGATGCGGCGGAGGCGGCCAGAAAAAGAAGTGCGGCAGTGCGTTTCATTCGGGAAAGTAGTTTGCTGTTACTGTGCCGATGTTAACCCGATCTTATGCCTCAGCAAGTGCCGCCACACGCTTAGAATCCCGGAATTGCCGACTGGAATCCCACGCGAGCCGCGGGCTGCTCAATGCCGGTGCCGGTATTCTGACGGGGTGATGCCGATCCACCGCTTGAAGGCGCGCGCGAAGGTGAGGCCGTCAGAAAACCCGAGTGCCGAGGCGATAACATCCAGTTTTTCGCCGGTGGTTTCGAGCAGCGTCCGGGCGCGCTGCATGCGCATGTAGGTCACGTGCTGGACGGGGCTGCGGCCGAGTTCAAGCTGGCAGCGCTTGCGGAGGTATTCCGGGCTGCCGTGGATCTCCGCAGCCAGCATTTCGAGGGTCCACAGCTTCTCCAGTGAGCGCCCGACTTTATCCCAGAGGGCTGCGAGACGGTCATCAGTGCCGGCAGGCTGCGCGGCGCGCTGCGCGAGCGCCTGAATGAGGCTCACCCAGTGATGCACGAGCTTGGGATCCCGGGAGGACGACCACTCCGCACGCAATCCGGCAATGCAGCGGGCAAATTCCTCACCGCCCCCGGCGGCGCGCACGGGAGACGAGGCGCCAACCATGGGGCGCACGTAGCCGGGCTCGTTGTAACGGAGCCATGCAAAGCTCCACTTGCTGCCCGGCATGGCGTAAAAGGCATTCAGCACCCGTGGGGGAGCCATGAAAAGTGCGCCCGCGCGCACCCGCTGCCATTTTCCATCCAGCAGAATGCGGCCTTCGCCGCTGGTGGCGGCCAGGATGAAGCTGCCCGCCGGCTGCACGCGCACCCGGCGGTAGGGGGCCGCGGCATCCTCCACGCCGAGTCGCGCGATGCGGTGGCTGTGCAGTTCACTGCATTCGCCGGCCTCCAGCACCCAGCGGCGGGTATGGGAGCCGTCAATGGTGACATCGGCGGGAAAATCGGCGTTGGGGGACATGAGCACGGCAGTCTAGCATTGATGTCAACTCCACCCCGCCAGGGCGTCTAGCCGTTCCCGTTCGCCGCCAGCTGGTCGTCGCTGCGGCTGGGCACAAGGGACGGGCGGCCAACGATCAGCGGGTCCACGGGACCGATGCGCTCGATGTTCTTTTTGGAATAAGGCACACGGTGGAGCAGATAGCGCATGGCATTGAGGCGGGCGCGCTTCTTGCAGTCGGACTTGATCACCGTCCACGGCGCGTCGGAGGTGTCGCAGTTGAGGAACATGGCCTCCCTGGCGCGGGTGTAGGCGTCCCATTTGTTGAGCGACGCCATATCAATGGGGCTGAGCTTCCACTGCTAGAGGGGATGGGCCTGCCGCTCTTTGAACCGGCGGCGCTGCGGCTCCTTCCCGGGGCGTGACTTCGATGGCATTTCTGTTGGGTGCAAAAAACGGGGGGGGATTTCGCCTTCCGCTTCTCTATACATCCGGGTCTCCGTAAAAGCAAAGCTTCAGGCAGGCGCATCACTCCGACGCAGCGAAGTAGTCGTGCTCATCCGCACGGTAGGGCGTCACGCGGTGCATCGGCTGCGAGGGATCGGCCAGTTCCATGAGCAGAGAGCCCTGGGGATACCGGCCTTTGGGGATCGTCTGCAGGTTGGCGGAAAAGCCGCAGTCGCGCACCTGCTGCACCGGGCCCTGTGCGAGCAAACGCAGGGCGGTCACATTGCCGCCGGCGCATTCCAGCAGCCCCTTGATACTCCCGCGCTTGCCGCCGGCTCCCATCCACGTGCCGGTGATGACGCCGTTTGTCAGGGTGATGACAGGCGGTTTGGCATCCCGCTTCGCGCCGCTCATGTAGCGGAGCATGATCGCGAGGCGGCGGGTCAGCGTCTCCGGCCATTGGCCTGACGCGAGTTCCTTCTGCTCTGCGGGCGTGATCCACAGCCGGTCCACGCCGACAGCATTCTGGAAGAGCGCGGCGTAAGTGTCGCCCGCGGAAGTGTCATTGCCTTCGGCACGGCCGTAGTCGCTGGTCACTTTCCAGGTGAGATTGGCCACGAGCGTATCCGGCGGCGGGAAGTGCGTTTTCAACTTCCGCTGGAGCGCGTGGGTGCGCATTTCCTCCTCCTCCGCAGTGCGCTTCCGCTCCGGCGGTGCAGACTCGCCTTTCTCAAACCACACGAGAGCCTGGTGCATGAACTTTTCCAGCTCCCGGGCATTGAAGAAATAGCCCCGGCCCAGCGAACGTCCGTCGGCGGTAAAGACAGACTGCCCGTTCGTGGAGGCCGTCCATCCTTTGTCGATCAGGAAGTCGCGCTCCTCTGCGGTCTGATTAGGGAAGTCCACGTTGTCCATCGCCATGGGCACGAATTTCTCGCGCAGGAGCGCGACCACCGCAGGATCATTCAATGTCGCCTCACGGACGATCACGCCGTTCCCTCACACAAAGCCGAGCACATTGCCCGTATTCACAACGAGGAAGATGGGCTTCCCCTCCCGCTGCGCCCGCTGCCGGGCTTCGGTGAGGGAAACCTCCCAGCGCACCGTGGCCCACGGCCGTGCGGTTAGGGTCAGTTCACGGCACACTTTTTCCTCGTCCGCCGTAAAGCCGCTGCGTCCCTTTGCTGGAGCGCCGGAGGCGAGTCCCGCGGTGAGCAGCGCCGCGGCCAGAGCAAGCAGTGAAGACCTTTTCATGCCGCCAGCATAGCTCCTGCAGCCGGATGCGGAAGTCCGCATTCGCGCCACGATCACCGCGGCAACACCGGTGCGAAAAAGCGCTCAAATCCAGTAAGGGCAACTTCGATGCAAACCGGGAGCCACGCCGCCTGGAGCGCAGCGATACCCAGAAACCGCAACAACACACGTCCCCAGCGGCGGTCGCCTGGGAGCAGGGCCAGGACAAGCGAACCCGCCGCGGCAGCGATGGCCAGCGCGCTGCCCAGATTGATCAATCCGATGAGGCCAAATTCCTGATCCCGCTGCCAGTCGGAACGCAGTGTGCAACCGGAATGGGCATCAGCCCGGCGGTTTTGTACCACCATCCACCAGAAGGCACCGATCCCCGCCATATGTTGGAGCAGCAACACCGAAGGAATCCACCCTGACAGATCCCGGACTGGCGACGGAGCACCATCCCCGGCCGGAGCCTTTGCGGGTTGAGCCGTATGCTTCATGACAGGACGAGGTCGCTACTTCAGAATGGGCACAGGAAAGCCGTGGGCTGTCACGGGATTCGGCCGGGCGGTGCCTCCGCCGGGAAAGACGGCCTTATAGGTGGTCCAGCCTGGCTCTTTGCCCCCGCGCGCGTCGGGCTGGAGGTAGTCGGAGGAAATGATGTGCGCCCCGGAAGCAAAGGCGGCGTCGCGGCGGGTGGTCTTACCGGAGCGGGCTTCGCGGGTGCCGGAGTCGGCGCGGGTGCGCACCATGTAGCCTTCGCGGACACGGCGGGCGATGGTCTCGCGCTGGCGCACGGCGTCATTGAGAATGAGAAAGGCGGTCTCCGCGCGGCCGGGTTCGCCATAGATGAAGCACCAGCGCCCGGCGAGCGAAGGCCGGCCCGCGGCGTAGGTTTCCGGCGCGACGCCTTCCATGACGAAGAGCACTTTGCCGCGCATGGCATCAAGCGACGGCCAGGCTCCGGCAAGGGCGGCAGCCTCCAGCGTGGGATGCGCGCCGCGCAGCTGATCCGGGCGGAAGACTTTGCTCTCGTCCAGGACCTCACGGATTTCCGCATCCAGGGTCTCGCAGGCCGCAGCGTCCCAGGGAGCGGCTTCCGTCAGCCCGGGCAGCGGGAGCTTTTGCTTCACGGTCTCGTCTTTCGTCTCCAGCAGGACGAAAACCGGAAGGTGCTGCGGATGCGCTTCGCTCCAGGTTTTGATCTGCGAGAGAGCCGTGCGCAGGCTGTGACAGGTGGTGCCGAAGTCGATGTCGGGCACATGGAGGATCTTGGTGCCCGGCTGGCTAAGTTCGGTGCGTTCCGGCTCGGGTGCCTCCACGGGTTCACTCGTTAGGGCCATGCCCATGCGCTTCACAAACCGTCCGCCCTGCGGGTCGGCATACAAATCCAGCTCAATGCTGTGCGCCCCGGCCTCGAACTGATCCGGCAGCGGCGGGTGCGCATAGTCGAGATCCGCGGGATTCCCCGCCCCGGTGCGGGCCGGGAGCTTTTGCAGAAACTGCCACAGCGCCGCCGGAGGACGGATGCGGTAACTGTTATGCGTGCCGAGCACCTGCACCTGATTGAGCTTGAGCGGCGGCGGATCGGCTGCACACAGTAGCGGCAACGTGAGCAGGAGGGCGAATACAGCAGAGGCTTTCATGGCTGCAAAATGACAGGACAAACCGCCGGAGCAAGCCAGCGCCGCTCCGACATTCCGGGAGCATTGTGGATGGGGTGCTTCTTAAAACGCGGGGGTTGGGCCGCGCCCGGCGGCGCAGGGCGGGCCGGGGAACCGAGCCGGGTGGCGTCCCGGAGAGATAGACTGCGACGAAGGAGCAGCCCCGAAGAGTTGAGCAAAGCGAAGCAACGAGCCTGACTTTGCGAGGCGAGCGATGGACTCCCGACGGCAGAGAGGACGTGACCGAGCCGAGGCGGGGGGCGTTGGCTGCAGCGCCTGGGTATGGCAGCGGCCACACGACTCCTGACAAGCACCAAAGACCCTCCCCGCTGCGATACCTATCAGCTCAGCCACGCGGGGTTGAACGCGCCAAATCGGATGTTGGGGGAGATAGGGTGAACTTGCCCTCCACTTCGTCTTCAATGAAATCCAAGTCCTCCAAAACCATTGCGGCGATGACATTAGGATGTCCTGCCTTGGTATACCACAGCACTTGATTCGATTGAGCCTCAACCAACACTGCTTGGTAAGCTTCCTGCCAGATCACCTCCAGCAAGTTCCATTCAGGATACTGCGCGTAGCAGTCGGGCCGGGAAACGCCAGACTCTCGTATCGACACCCTAGATTTTTCTGCGCGGCCGAACAAAGCTCGGACAAGCGGCAAATCGTCTCCAGCTACCCCCACGCACACCCCAACGACATGCCGTGAAGAATTCAACAAAAAGTCCGCACACAGGGAGGCGTTGGGAAGGCTAACTCGGTTGCCGTCCAACTCGCGGGCGCACGAATGTGGGATTTTGAACTGACCGTCCTGTGTGACGAGTTCAGGTGGAGCGAGCGAGTTCAAGCGCAGGAGCAGGTGACGCTTCATTGCCCTTCCTCCTTAAACTTCTTCATAAAGTCCAGCAGCTTGCCGGCCGGTTCACCCTCACCACGAAGCGCCTTAATCCGGGCCTCTTGGTAAGCTCGATGTGCTGGGATTTTTGCGGCGTCCGCTGCATTTTGAAACCCTTCAGTTGCTCTGGCAATCTCGTCTGGAGTTAAATCGGCGAGCTTCTTTCCCCCCGCATGAAGGCCCGAGTGTTATCAGATACGAGATCTTCGGCTGATCCGACACGCGGTGCATTCTTTGCGGCAATGGCGGAAGGGCTAAAATCACTACGCCCCGCCAGCGCAGCCGCACAGCCCATCATAGCCCACAGTTGGCTGAGCAGGAGGACTGCCAGCCATCGTAGCGCGGGAAGGCGGGCCATGCGGCCAATCATACTGGCACCACCAATCCTTCTGCCTCAGCTAGTTTTTTCTGGTTCCCACCGAACGTGAGAAACTCCGTAACCCCAAGGTGTAGTGCCGTAGCGACGTGGAGAATATCAGCTAATCGGTGGCCAGCGCTCAAAGTATGCGCGCTGCTCAATGCTTCGGCCCGCTGATGCACGGCTGACCAATCAACAGGCGTGGTTGTGAGCAATCCGGCATTCAAATCAATTTGCAGATCATTGAGCATTTGCTGTCCCTCACTCTGCGAAAAACCCTTGGTCCGGTCGTTGAGATGCAATCGAATTTGCAGGCGCACGGATTGCCGGAACTCCAGTAACAGGAGACTGGAAACTCCCAGCGTGCCGCTCAGCCCAGCCATGAACTGATCGGCCTGAGGGGAATTGGCCTGAGGCCGGTACAACGCACACAGGAAGGATGTGTCAGGGAAGCAGCTCATCCTTCCTCCCCTTCGAGTTCATCCGCCCGCATCGAAGCGACTTCCTCCTCCGAAAAAACACGACTGCCCCAAATCGCCCGCCGTCGAGCCGCAAAGTCTGGCTTGGCAGGCTGGGTCAAGGCACCGGGACGCCACGCCGTCAGGATGCCAATTGGCTGCCCCCGCTTTTCGATGCGGATTTCCTCCCCCTCTGCAAGCCAGGCCTCAAGCATGGCGAAGGAATTACGTAAATCCCGGACGGTTACTGTTTTCATGGCGTGGACAAATTATGTCCACACCACTTTTTGCGTCAACTCCTATCTCATGCGCGGCAGCAGCGCCTGGGTCGGGTAGCGGCCACACGACTCCCGACAAGCACCCAAAACCCTCCGCGCTGCCATACATGCAAGCTCAGCCACACGGGGTTTAAGGCGGCGAATCGGGGGGGCGCTTGGGCTGTCATTCACGGATTGTGCCCCACTCGACGCTCAAACGTGGCTTGATACAAATGCGGCAAGATGAGCGATAGTTGCCGAACGCAAACACTGCCTCAATGCCATCAGAGGATGTGTGGCATTCGGAAAGGCCTTCGGAACAAACTCGGATTAGAACATCTCCGCCCTCCTTTACCGTCGTCTGGAAAGAGCCTTCTGCTAGCGACCATGAGACAATCAGTTCGCGTGACTGTCCCGTGTAGGAATATTGCCAGAAGAGTTCATCAATGGCTTCTTCCAGAAGCTTGAAGCCCAGTTCCCCGAGCTTGTCGTGATCGGCCTTAGTCATTAGTTACCTCCTCCTCTTGGAATCAATGTGCTGAATCGGTGGCTCCCGTCTGGCATCACCTGCCAAGTGCTCTCGAACTTACTAAACTTACCGGAAGGCCCCGGAAATAGGGACTCTCTGACCTCGAATGATCCCCATTCATTATCGAAGCTCCGGCTGATATTTGAATTCCCTTGCACTGCATCGTCTAGATGCGAGCTGAGCATGGCGTGCCCTTCGGGCGTATCCGGCACTCCAGCCGCTTCATTTCAAGAGCATTCTGGTTTGTCCGATCAAGATTGTGTTGCCGTCCAGTCGCACGCCCGAAAAGATAATCGAACTTCTTGCCGTCAATTTGGCTTGCTGTTCTATTTGCGGCAAGAGCGCAGCCGTCTCCCCCCTCATAGCCTGAGGCCGCCGCGAAACTCCCCGTCGCAGCCACAATGAGCCCGAGCAGGACCAGCCAGAGCAATCGCAACCGGTGGAAAACTCCCGTCATACCACGAGTGGATTCCAGAGCCGGCTAAAGCCAACATCTTTAAAATCCTTTTCATTGGACGTGGCGAATTCGGTGACGCCGTGATGCCTGAGGGTTAAGGCCAACCGCAAATCGATAATACGGCGGAAGGGGAACCCGCCCAAAGCAGCCTGCCGCCAGACTTTGGGCATAACAGGGGCCGATTCAATGAGCATCCACGATCTGTTTTTCCGGTAGGACTGGCAAACAGCGGCAGCTTGTGCTGCGCTGAGCGGGCGGGAAAAAATCTTCTCGTTACGCAGCTTCAGATATGGCTCCACCAGCACCAGCTCGCAATTAGCGACATCCTTTCGAACGGCTAACGACTGAATGAATTCGACCGCCCGGGCGTGGAATGGCGAAGCCGCATTGGCTGCATGGACGGCAATATTGGTATCGAAGCTGAGCATGGCCGCCTACTCGTGACACAGGGCTGTCCAATCCTCCTCGGGAGCGAGTGTTTCACCCAAATCAAACGCGGCAGGCATGACCCATTCCGCGGCGCGTTCTCATCCCCGGTGGATGATGAAGAACAATCTCCTCCAATCCACGCCGCACCACCTCAGCGAAACTCATTTCGTTTTCGGCTGCGATCCGTTTAGCCTCCCGAAAGAGAGCATCTGGAATCTGAACCTGCGTTTTTCACCATGATGGCAATTCGCCACACCGTGCGGCGGATGTCAACTTTCATCTGCGGCAGACTTCAGACGAGAGCCCAGACAGGCAACCACCACGGCTCCAGGGAAGCGCGCCGGGCGTGATTGCAGTCTGGTCCTTTCTGGTCCTGGAAGCCATCCATGTCTCAGTCTTGACGGAGGCTTGCCCGGTGTAAGCGCAGGGACGGGCAGTGCATCGCGGTGTCTCCGCAGTGCACGCCGGACCCTGGCGAAGACTGCGGGAGTGTTCATGAGTGCAGCCGCTGGGATCCGCAGGCCAGGCGGGCGGTTCGCGAATGCAGGCGGGCGTCGCATGAGTCCCTGGACAACGAAGGAGAGTTGGCCGGGTTTATGACCGGAGGGAGATCACTGAACCGAAAAGCAGGCCGGCGGAGGGAGCACTGGGCGGGGTATGGCGAGCACTGACAGGGCGCCCATCCGCACTAATGAAACGGTTATTGCGGCTAACGAAGGCGGCCGGACTGCAGAGAAAGTCACGCCGCCGCCGTGCCGCCGTCGCGGCCTTCCTCCTTCACCCGGATGCGGCGGCTGAGGAGCAGGAGGCCGACGGGGGCGATGAGGACGAGGCCGCCGATGACGCCCCAGAGGCCGGATGGATTGGTCTCGCCGGTGGAGGGGTAGAAGGTGGTGAAGACGAAGGCGAAGGCGGCTCCGTTGATGAGCTTGCCGATGAGCAGCGGCACGTAGGAGAGCGAGGAGTAGGAGGCTTCCTGGCCCTTCGGCGCAATGGCAGCGGCGTATTCATAGACCCGCGGCGAGTAGAAGGCTTCACCGATGGAGAAAAGGACCTGCCAGGCGACGATCATGACGATCCACGGGCTGACCGGGCCGGCGACGCCCATGTATTCGTGGCCGATCCACTGCCCGGCCGGGCTGTCGGCCCAGCTTTGGAAAGTGGCGGGCGGGAGCACCATGAAGATGAAAGAGCCGGCGGTGATGAAGCCGCCCAGGATGACCATGGACCAGGCGGAATACTTGCGCGTGGCCATGCCCACGAGCGGGGCGAGCACGAGGATGAGGATGCCGTTGATGGCATTGAAGCGCCCGACTTTGGCATCCGCGCCGAGTTCCTGGAGGACGAACTTCGGCAGCACATAATCCATGGCGTTGAAGACGACCTTCAGGCAGCCGATGAAGGCGAGGAAAGCGAGGAGGCGGCCGAAGCCTGGCTGCTGGAGGAGGTTGGCAAAGACGTCGATAGTGGCTTTGCCGCTTTGCTTCACCGATTGGAGGAAGGTGCGGGTTTCCCCACCCTCCACGGGGGCGGAGACTTCGCGCTTCATGAGGAAGATGAACGGCAGCAGGCAGGCTTCCAGCACGAGGCTGGCGAGGAGCAGCACGCGGAACGGCGAAAGACTCTCCATGGCGAGCGAGCCGCCTGGCAGGGCTTCGGCCTTCACAGAATCGAAGAGGAACCACGACACGGTGAAGCCGAGGTTCATGATGGCGTAGAAGAGCGAGAAGGCCACGGTGCGCTGCGTGGGCGTGGTCACTTTCCGCAGCGCAGCGACGAGCACGGGTGTGCAGAGCGCCTCTCCAATCGCCAGCGGGAACAGCCCAAAGATGAGGGCCACCCACGCATTCGTGGTGGAGATCATGACAAGCCGGGTGAGCAGACAAATAGCCACGCCGAGAAAAAGGGTGCGTCGCACGCCGATGGCATCGGTGACAGAGCCTACCAGGATCGTCGCGACAGACATTGTCAGCGCCCACGCGGTAATGATGGCAGACGTAGAGCCTTCGGCGAAGCCAAGGTCTGCGGCCATCCAGAGGACGAGCGTGCTGTTCAGTATCTTGTAGGCGGTGACGCTGAAGAGCTTCAGGGCAAAGGTGTACCAAAGTTCACGCGGAGCGCGGCCGAGTTTCAGAATGGCGAAGAGTCCAACTCCGAAGATACAGCCACCGATGATCACGGCGGGCACTTCGCCGAGGTTCATGCGCTTCGCGGCGAGGAAGGAGGCACCGACACTCAGGAGCAGGAGCACGAAGACTTTCGCGATGATCGCGCCGAAATTCTTTTCCGCCTGGGACAGTTCAGCAGACGGCGGCTCGTAGGGGTTGGGGGATCCGTTGGCAGGTTTCATGGTCTGGCGGGGAATGGCGGATGGAGCGCCCGGAGCGGCGCCGGGCGGCACGCGCCACCCAAACCACTGGCCTGCGACCCGCACAAGCTGATTCCGCGCAAGCGGATGCGCAATTCCCCGCAGCTGCGGGCATAGAGGCGGCATGATCAAATTCCCCGCTCTCCTGTTATCTCTCGTCCTCTCCGGCTCCTGCGCAGCGGAAAACTGGCCGTGCTTCCGCGGCCCGTCGCGGCAAGGTGTCACTGCCAGCACCGCGCTGCCGGTAAAATGGAGTGCGACGGAAAACGTCCGGTGGAAGGTCGCCATCCCTGGTGCCGCGTGGTCTTCCCCCATCGTCTGGGGCGACCGTATTTTCCTCACTGCCGCAGACGATGGCGGGCAGTCGTGCCGCATTCTGTGTGTCGATGCCGCGAGCGGCAGGATCCTGTGGAACCGCGAGATCTTCCGCCAGCCGGCGCTGCGCAAGGAGTCGCGCAACAGCTACGCCACGCCGACACCGCTGACGGACGGAAAGCACGTCTATGCCGTGTTTGGCGGCGGTGGGTTTGCCGCGGTGGATTTCAAAGGCACCGTGGTGTGGACAAATCAGGAGAACGAATTCTACAGCCGCCACGGCATGGGCTCCTCACCCCTGCTGGAGGACGGCCTCATCGTCATGCCGTGGGACTGGAGCACGAATCCTGACAAAGAGGGCGCAGACAAGGAGCGCGTAGGCTGGCAGTTGCCGTGGGACCGGTCATTCGTCCTCGCGCTGCATGCGAACTCGGGGAAGCAGGCGTGGAAGACCGGGCGAGGCACCTCGCGCATTGCCCATATCACGCCGCAGGTGTGGACGGACGGCACCGGCCGCAAGCAGGTGATCAGTCCTGCGGGGGATGTGGTGCAGGGCTTCGATCTCAAGACCGGCGAGCGCCTCTGGACGGCCTCGAATCCCGGCGAGGGCGTCAGTCCGTCTGCCGTTATCGTGGACGACATCGTCATCCAGCCGAATGGATTCGCCGGGGCGGAAAGCGTGCGCGCCTTCCGCATGACGGGAGCCAAAGGCGACACCGGGGAGTCCACCATGGTGTGGGAGCAGGACAAAAACGCGCCGAAGATGTCGTCCATGATCTATGCAGCGCCGCACCTCTTTGCCGTGGCCGAGGGCGGCCTCGCGTGGTGTGCCGATGCCAAAACCGGCGAAGTCGTCTGGCGTGAACGGCTCACCGGCAGCACGTTTTCCTCTTCGCCCATCCTTTCCGGCGGCAAGATCTACATCACGGGCGACGAGGGCATCACCTACGTCTTCAAGGCCGGGGCTAAGTTCGAACTCATCGCCCAAAACCCGCTGGAGGAAAAGGTTCAGGCCTCGCCCGCGGTCTGGGGTGACCGGCTGATCATCCGCACAGAGAAGACGCTCTACTGCATTGGCCAGTAGCGGGCCCGCCCGCGGGCCGGATGCTGGAGAAATGATGCTGGATAATGGAAAACACCCGTGATATGGCCCGCGCAGGCCACACCGGCTGACCTTCCCTTTTTCCACTCACCACTTCATCCGCCATGCACGATCCGCGTCTCGACCAACTCGCCCGCCAGCTCATCAAGCACTCAGTTTCCCTGAAGAAGGGCGAGAATATCCTCTTCGACCTCTACGACACACCGGCCGACATGGGCATCGCCCTGGTGCGCGCGGCCCGGGCCGCCGGCGGCGTGCCGCATGTGCAGATGCACGATGCCCGCATGGCCCGTGAACTGCAGATGGGTGCCACGGAAAAGCAGTATGAAGCGTGGAGCGGAGTACAGATGAATCTCATTGAGCGGATGCAGGCTTACATCGCCATCCGCGGCAGCCACAACATCACGGAAAGCTCCGACGTTCCGGCGGAGAAGATGAAGCTCGTGATGAGCAAGATGCGCCCGGTGATGAACCACCGCGTGCAGAAGACGAAGTGGTGCGTGCTGCGCTGGCCGAATCCCAGCATGGCGCAGCTCAATAACATGAGCACCGAGGCCTTCGAGGACTTCTACTTCCGCGTCTGTCTGCTCGACTACGCGGCGCTGAAGCCCGGCATGAAGGCGCTGGAGAAGCTCATGGACAAAACGAAGGACGTGCACATCACCGGCCCGGGCACCGACCTCCGCTTCAGCATCAAGGGCATCCGCAGCGAGGCCTGCGGCGGCGAAAAGAACATCCCCGACGGCGAGTGCTTCACCGCTCCCGTGCGCGACAGCGTGGAAGGTGTGGTGAGCTACAATGCGCCGACGATTTATCAGGGCATCGCGTTCGACAACGTGCGCCTGGAGTTCAGCAAAGGAAAGATCGTAAAGGCCACGGCCAACAACACCGCCGCCATCAACCGCATCCTCGACTCCGACGACGGCGCGCGCTACATCGGCGAGTTCGCCATCGGCTTTAACCGCGAGATCCTGCACCCCATGCGCGACATTCTCTTCGACGAGAAGATCGCCGGCAGCTTCCACTTCACGCCCGGCCAGGCCTACGCGGGCAAGACGGACAACGGCAACCGCAGCCAGGTCCACTGGGACCTCGTGTGCATCCAGCGCCCCGACTACGGCGGCGGCGAAATCCACTTCGACGGCAAGCTCATTCGCAAGGACGGCAAGTTCGTCCTGCCGGAACTGAAGTCCCTCAACTAACGTCCTCATGCGCTGGCCCAACGAACGCGTTCTCGTCGTCCCCCGTCCGCTCTTCGACTCCCTCGGCGCCTTCGAGGGGCTCACCACTGATGTGGAGCGCTACCTGCCCGCGTTCCTGAACCCGGAGAACAACTACTTCCTCGCTCGCGACGACGCCGAGGAGGACCCCGGGCACAAGCAGATCATCCCCTACGCGCTCTTCCACTGCCGCGGCCGCTTCCTGCACTACGTGCGCGGCGGCAAGAGCGGGGAGAAGCGCCTCGCGGACAAAGGCTCACTCGGCATCGGCGGTCACATCAACTCCGAAGACGCCGAGCAGGCCAGTCTGGAAAAGAACACCTACCTCACCGGCGTGGAGCGCGAGATGAATGAGGAACTGCTCCTCAACACCGCCTACCGCCAGCGCATCGTGGCCCTCATCAACGACGACAGCAGCGAAGTCGGCCGCGTGCACATCGGAGTGGTGCACCTCTTTGATCTTGACAGCGAAGACGTGGCCGCAAACGAAGCCCCCATCACCAGTCTGGAGTTCCTCTCCCGCGAAGATCTGGAAAACCGCCGCGAGCGTCTGGAGACATGGAGTCTCATTTGTCTCGACCATCTGGACCGCATTCTCGCCTGAGCGCGGGCTCGACAGCGCGCCCGCCACCTGTTTCCTCACTGCACCATGAAGACCACACTGCTCCTCGCCGCCCTGCTCCCCCTCGCCTCCATCCATGCCGCCGATCCTCCCGGCAAGCCCTACAAGCTAGTCAGCATCGACCCCGCGAAAGTGGACGCCGACTATGCCATTCAGGGCGAATACAGCGGCACACTGGAAGGCAAGAAAGTGGGCGTGCAGGTGGTGGCCCTCGGAGGCGGGAAATTCGATGCTGCGCTCTACCGCGGCGGGCTGCCCGGCGACGGCTGGAGCGGTGACAAAACGCAGATGGACCGCGGCAATGCCGTGACCGCCGACGGCCGCGTGCAGCTCACTCTCAATGCCCAGCTCGGCACGCTGGGCGGCGGCAAGCTCACCCTCGGCAGCGACACCCTGGAGCACGTGGTGCGCACCAGCCCCACCATGGGCGCGAAGCCGCCGGAAGGCGCCATCGTCCTCTTCGACGGCACCAGCGCCGATGCCTGGGATGGCTCGGGAATGAGCGCGGACAAACTCCTCAAGGAAGGCCAGAACAGTAAGCAGAAATTCCAAAGCTACAGCATTCACCTCGAGTTCCTGCTCGCCTACAAGCCGGACGCCCGCGGCCAGGAGCGCGGCAACAGCGGCTTCTACAGCCAGAGCCGCTACGAAGTGCAGGTGCTCGACTCCTTCGGTCTCGAAGGCCGGGACAACGAATGCGGCGGCATCTATTCCATCAAGGCGCCGGACCTCAACATGTGCCTGCCGCCCCTCCAGTGGCAGACTTACGACATCGACTTCACGGCCGCGCAGTTTGATGCGGAAGGCAAGAAGAAGGCCCACGCAAAAATCACCGTGAAGCACAACGGCGTGCTCATTCACAAAGACGTGGAACTGCCCAAAGCCACCACCGCCGCGCCGCTCCCGGAAGGCCCGGAACCCGGCCCGCTCCACCTCCAGAATCATGGCAATCCCGTGCGCTACCGGAACATCTGGATCGTAGAAAATAAGTAGCGGCACCCTTTCACCCTATCAACACCCCCAACCCGATACTCTCATGGACATTTCCAAAATGATGAAGCAGGCGCAGAAGATGCAGAAAGACCTCGCCACCGCGCAGGCCGCCCTCGCAGAGCGCCCCGTGGAAGCCACCGCCGGCGGCGGTAAAGTGACCGTGACCGGCACGGCATCAGGAGACATTACCGGCATCCGCATTGATCCCTCTGTGGTCGATCCCACCGATGTGGAAATGCTGGAGGACCTCATCATCACCGGCATCCGCGCCGCCCTCGCCGAAGGCCGCCGCGTCTCCGAGACGGAAATGAAGAAGCTCACCGCCGGCATGGGCCTGCCGCCTGGCATGGGATTCTGAGGAACGGGCCGTGGATAATGAATAGTGGCTCGGAGGTAGCGTGAGGGTGCCGCAGGCCGCCCTCGCCTGCTTCGAAACCAATGGCCCAACAACACCCGGAATGTCACTGGCTCCCGGTATTATCCAGCGCGTTCGATCCGAAGCACAGGATGATGCCGAACGGATGCTGGGGATACTTCTTACTTTCTCAGCAGATTTTCCGGCCACGGATACCAGAGTTCTCCGCTGTCTGGTTTTTCTGAGCAGGGGAAAACTAGACGCACTATTGGCCCAAGTGGAAACCGCACGGCAGGATTGGCGTGACACCATTCTAGCCGCAGAATATGAGCCGACGCCGGGAATGAAACCTTTTGAGGGGGACTACGTAAGAGTCCGCGATTTTAGCCAACCATTCGCATGACTCCATCCCCCGTCCCCCTGCTGCGCCGCGTGGCGCTCGTGGAAGCTGTCTCCTATCTCATTCTGCTCGGCATCGCCATGCCGCTGAAATACTGGGCCGGACAGCCGGTGCCGGTGAAGATCGCCGGCTGGATCCACGGCGCGCTGTTTGTCGTCTTTTGCTGGGCGCTGCTCCAGTGCCTGCTGCGGGCGCGCTGGCCGTTCCTGCGCTGTGTGAAGGTGTTCATCGCCTCGCTCATTCCCGTGGTGCCCTTCTTCATGGACCGCCAGATGAAGGCCTGGGAAACGGAGCGCACAGAGGGCTGAACCGGGCCGCAGCGATAAGGTTTTGCGCAGGAAAGCCGTCAGGGAGCCCGTTGGAAATGTGTTATACACTTGTTACTGGGTTGTTATTCCAATGTCAGACTCAGGAAAGCCGTAATTCCTTGAGCGCCCGCGCTCTGCCGGACCTGTCAGCGTATAGTTTTTCACCCGGGAGTGCCCTGCCAGACGGGGCAACCGGCCGCCGGAGGGCGCGGGCTCAGCTGCCGGTGATGGTATCAGCGATTTCCTCCAGCGGGTAGGTGAGGATTTCCGCCAAAGTGGGGTGATACCAGGGGGCACGGAGGAGGTCGAAGACGGTGGCGCCCATAACGAGCGGGCCAGTGAAGCAGTGGATGAGTTCACCAGCCTGGGCACCGGCGATTTCCGCGCCCAGGAGGCGGCCTTTGACGGGATCGGCGATCACTTTCACGTAGCCATACATGGCGTCCATGAGGATGGATTTCCCGTGGTCGTTGAAGGGATAGGAGGCGGCGAGGAACGGGGTGCCGGTGGCGGTGAGGTCGGCTTCGAGCAGACCGATGCGGGCGATGGGGGGATCGGTGAAGACGACGCTGAGCAGGTGGGCGGGGTTGACGGGGCGCAGGGCTTTCACTCCGAAGGCGTGGCGGGCGGCGAGTTCGCCCTGGGCCACGGCGAGGTGGACGATGTCGTGCGGGCCGCAAACGTCGCCGCCGGCATAGACGTCAGGGTTGGTGGTTTGCTGCCAGCGGTTGACCTGGATGCGGCCCTGATGCGTGAGTTTTACGCCGGCGGCAGGGGCATCGAGCGTGTCCGTAACGGGCGTGCGGCCGAGGGCATTGAAGAGATGGGCTGCGGTGCGGGTGAGGGTCTTGCCGCCGCTGGTAAAGCGAACGCGGACGCCGCCCGCGGTGGCGGCGATGTTCTGGATGGCGGTGCCAGTATGGACTTCCATGCCCTCGTCGCGGAAGGCCTGCTGGACGACGGCTGCGGCATCGGCGGACTGTCCGCTGAGAAGCTGCGCGCCGCGCTGGATGAGGATGACACGGCTGCCAATGCGGCGGAGAAACTGAGCGAGTTCGCAGGCGACAATGCCGCCGCCGAGCACGATGACGCTTTCCGGGACGTGGTCGAGGTCGAGGATGTCGTCGCTGGTCCAGAATGGGGTGTCGCGCAGGCCAGGGATGTCGGGGACACTCACGCGGGAGCCGGTAGCGATGAGGATCTTGCGCGCGGTGAGGATGGTGCCGTCGTCGAGTGTGATGCTGCGGGGCCCGGTGAAGCGGCCGTGGCTGCGAAAGACGGTGTATTTCCCCGAGAGCATCGACTCGCGGCGGTAGTCGGCGAACTCGGCGATGACTTTGCGCTTCCAGCGGTGGAGGGCCTTCATGTCCACGCCGGCTTCCGGAATGCGGAGGCCGAATTTCTTGCCTTTGCGGGCGTGGTGGAGGACTTCCGCGGCGTGGAGCAGGGTCTTGGAGGGCATGCAGCCGCGCAGGATGCAGAGGCCGCCGAGTTCACGCGCGCCATCGACGATGGCGACGGTCTTTCCCAGAGAGGCCGCGGTGCGGGCGGCATTGAAACCGGCGGAGCCGCCACCAAGGACGAGGAAATCAAATGCTTTGCTGCTCATGCCTCATGGCATGGTGCCGGCAGGAAGGCCTGACAATGCGAAAGGCGCGCACCTTACTCCGCTGGCGGCGGGGGCGGCACGCTGAGGGAATCGTCGGGCGACGGGGTGACATCCTGCACGGGCGACGTCGGATCGTTGGCGAGGACATTTTCCACCACAGGGCCAGCGGAGAGGAGCGGCTGGTGCAGCGCGCTGTAGAAGTCGCTGAGGCGGGTCTGTCCAAAAAGCAGCGGCACGCCAGGCTCGGCGGGCTCGGAAGGCGTGGCATTCGGGGCACTGGCGATCTCGGCTTCTGTGGGCGTCACCGGAGGCACCGCAGGTGCCAGGGTCATGGGCTCCACTTTCTCAGTGACGACTGCGGGAGCGGCGGAAGGCGACGGGAGGGCACCGGCCATGCTCATGCGGCTGGCAGGGGCTTTCGGCGGGCCGAGCGAGAGCATTTCCGCCGGTGGCCGGGTGTTGTGCAAAGAGATGCTGTTGAAGTCGGGCTTGGGAATATCAACGAGGCCGCTATGGCCGCCGGATGGCAATCCCACGAGGCTGGCACCGCCCGTGGTGGCCGTGCCGGAGGATGGGAGGGGCGGCAACTGTCCATAAGGGACAGAAGGATCCGGAATATCGATCAGATTGCTGGAGGGCGGCACCCCATTTACTGCGGGATTGGAAACCAGCTCGGCGTCCCCGGCGTCAGGCCCGGCAGAAGCGCGGCCCTTCTCAAGGCTTTCGGGGACATCGGTCTCCACTTCCATCTGGCTGGCATACTTGCCACCACCGAAAAGACGGCAGGAATTGAGAGCGCCACAGGCCGTGAAGAGGGCAATTCCAATAGATGCTTTAGAAAGCCAAGATTTCATACAATAAAAGATACCACCCGGGACTATTAGCGGCAATCATAATTTTCAGAAAACCTTAGGCCGCCGCAGCTCGCCATCCAGCCGCACATTGAACCAACTCCAGAGGCAAAGCGCCGCCCCTTTCGCACACAAAGGCTACAATGCCAGTCAGCCTGCAGTCCCCCTCCGGCGATTCCTCACGCTTTCGCGAGTGACTTAAAGTTCCGGATGATGCCGGGTGGCCTTCGCTGGAGTCTCCGGGCGGGAACAGCCGACACTGCGGCCGCCGGGGAGCCTTTCGCGACTGCCGCGCCATGCGCCGCCCGGAGTGCATGGTGCAGTTGCTGAAGGAACTTCGCGGCTCCGGCAGCCAGGTTCCCGCACACCAATTCCCCACGGCCGGCAGCGAGCGCCGTGCGCAGTTGAGGGTCGCCCAGCCACGGATCAACCCCGTAACCTGGCGTGGCACTGACCGATAGCGACTGGGTATCGAGAATCAGCAGTACGCTCCACGGACGGCAGCTGGCCTCCTCTTCATCACGCGGCACACTGGCATTCAGCATCCAAAAGCCGTATTCCCTCACATCGGTGCCGGGGAGCAGCTTCACAACGCACAAATATAGGCGCACCTGCGGCATCCCGGACTCAATGCGGTCGATCTCACGGTCGAGACGGGCGCGGTCATCATTCGAGAGGCGGCTTTCTACATCTATGTAGCGGTCCAGCGGCGGCGGACTGCAGGGAAAGTGATCCACACAAGTCCACGCGCTGTATCCGCAATGGCCGTATTACTCCACGGGACCCTGCAGGACGGCATGACATCCAGGACAGGTAACGGGGGCAGCAGTGGAAATGGGTTCAGCCATGAGGGAAAAGCCGGGGCAGTATGCGCCTGTCTTTCCGCAGCGGAAAAGGAAATTCCAGCCGTCCGGCACCGCGCTGCACTACAGCGCGGCAACCAGACCGGCCTCAGAATTACGCGACAGGGCGAACGACCTCCACCGAGCATGCCGCACGGGCGGCGAGGGCGGCGGAAACACTGCCGAGAATAGCCCGCTGGAGGGCACCGGCACCGCTGGCACCGACAAAGACACTATGAATCCCCCCTTCCGCCGCGACAGCGAGAAGCTCACTTTTAGGCACGCCATCCAGAACTTTCCAGGAGGCGGTCAGGCCAGCAGCACGGCAGCGGTCAACAACTTGTCCAAGGATACCCTTTTCGGGCTCATCATAGAGGGAGGAGAGGATCGTGCCGGCAAACCGGGTAAATCGGGAGTCCTGCACAGACACGACGAGCACCTCGGTGCCGGACGGCCATTGCCGCGCGAGCAAAGCATCCGCCGCAGCCTGAGCGTCGGCCGAACCGTCAATGGCGAGCAGCAGTTTCAGCGGACGGGGCAGCCCCTCAATGCGGCCGATGCGGACCGGACAGTGGGCATGGCTGACGATTTTCTGGCAGAGACTGCCGAAAAAGAGCCGCTCCAGACGTGAGGCGTGAGGAGCACCCAGACAAAAGAGATCCGGCTTCCAGTCATCGGCGCGCTTCAGCAGGCCCCAGGCCGGGGCATCAATGTCCGCCTCCGCCCTGATAGTCCAGCCGGGGAGGGTTTCCTTGAGCAAAAGCGCCGCATTTTGCGCCTCAACCAGCAGAGCATCCCGCCGCTGTTCCGCTTCACGGCGGGCCACCAGTGCGTTCTGCTCCATGGCATTAAATGGAGCGTCCGGCGGGGAGGGTGGAAGAAAAAAGTCCGCCAGGGTCAGGATTAACGCCTCGCCACTGGCTGGAAGGCCGGCGTTTTGCAGGTCATGCAACGCTATGAGCGAGGAGGGGGAACCGTCGAACCCGATGAGTAGTTTCATAGTTGAGGAAGTAACGAATGAAACGCTCCTGCGGACCTCTGGTTATCAGACCGGCGGCGGTTTGCGCCCCGGGAAAACCAGCTGATTTCAACCCAGTGAAAAAAACCACTTGGCAAGACGGACAGGCGCGCTATACAAACGGCGTCCGAAACACTTGGGATATGGGGTATTAGCTCAGTTGGTAGAGCACCACAATGGCATTGTGGGGGTCAGCGGTTCGAGTCCGCTATGCTCCACCATCTTTCTACAAGACATAGCGACTTCGCCAGCGGCGGGATTTTTGAGCCCGCCCCGGGCGACTGGGAAAAATATTGTCAACTGTCATTGTTGACTTAACGCATTTTTCGCCTACTCTCCGGTCCGAGAAGGAAAACGGGAAGCAATTCCCGTTTTTTTGTTTTTAATCCTCAAGGACCTATGACCAGCGAACTTCTGGCAGTTTTCGACTACTACGAGCGTGAAAAGGGCATCCCCCGCCAAAAAATGGTGGAAGCCCTCTCCAGCGCTATTCTCACGGCTGCACGCAAGAACATCGGCCCGGCCCGCGAATTGCGCATCGACATCGACCCGGTAAAGGCGACCATCAAGGCTATCGCACGACTGGTCATTGTCGAGGAAGTCAAGGCCCCCTATGACGAGATCAGCATAAAGGTGGCACGCAAGATTCAGAAAGATGCGGAGGTTGGCCAGGAGATTGATGTAGAAGTTACTCCCAAAGACATGGGCCGGATCGCCGCACAAACGGCGCGCCAGGCCATGATGCAGCGTATCCGCCAGGAGGAGAAGTCCCTTATTTACGAGGAATTCAAAGACCGCGCGGGCGACATCGTGCAGGGCACCGTACGCCGGTTTGAGAAATCCGACGTGATTGTGGATCTCGGCAAGTTTGAGGGCATCATGCCCAAGAAAGAGCGCGTGGCCACGGAGGACTATAATATAGGCGACCGCCTCCGCGTGTATGTGGTGGCCGTGGAAAACGGTGCCCGCGGGCCTGAAATCATCCTGAGCCGCGCCCACACGAATTTCGTGAAGCGCCTGTTCGAAAGCGAAGTCAGTGAAATTTCCGACCGCACAGTGGAAATCCGCTCCATCTCCCGCGAAGCTGGCTACCGCACCAAGATCGCGGTGTTTTCTGCCGACCCCAAAGTGGATCCGGTAGGGGCCTGCGTGGGGATGCGCGGTGCCCGCGTCAAGAACATCGTCCGCGAACTCAACAATGAGAAGGTGGACATCATCAAGTGGAGCGATAACCCGAAGGAATTCCTCAAGGATGCGCTCAAGCCTGCTCAGATTGCCGACGACAAGATCACTGTCGATCCGGTGCACCGCCGCATTTTTGTGAAGGTGCGCGAGGAAGACCTTTCCAAAGCGATCGGCCGTCACGGGCAAAACGTCCGCCTGACCAAGGCCCTGATGGGCTGGGATCTTCAGGTGGAGCGTGATGAGAGCGCCCACGAGAAGTTTGAAAATCGGGTGTACAATGCCGTTGCCGACCTTGCGTCGCGCCTGGATATTGAGCCCGAAATGGCGGAAAACCTCGTGCGCAACGGACTCCTGAGCGCGGAAGTAATTGCCACCGCAGAAGCCTCCGACATCGCGGAGATTCTCGATATATCGGCGGAACTGGCAGCGGCCATTCTGGCCAAAGCCAGCACCCCCCATCAGGCCTGAGTCTCCCCAACAGGGAACCGCCAGCGCCGCTATGAAGACTTTAAGACTATCGCATGCCAGCCAAACCGAAATCACCGGGCGCCTCAGGTGCCGCCGAGCCTTCCTCCTCTGTGAAGAAGGCCGCCACCTTGCGCTCCTCCGCTTCCAAGCCTGAAGGAGAGCAGCCAGCTGTCAAACCTGCGATCAAATCAACTCCCGGCCCTGTGCTGGACCTTTTGGCGGAAAAGCCAAAGCGCGTGCGCAACAAGCCCGGCACGGAGGCCGCCGCCGCATCACCCCAGGCAGCAGCCCCGGCTCCGGCACCTAAAAAGGTTCTCTCACTGATTGATGACGAGCCCAAGCCGCGCCGCCGGCCACTCGCGCCCGAGACACCCGTAGAGGCACCCGCCGTGGCGGCTCCAGTGCCGCCCCCTGCCCCAGCCCCGGAAGTTTCCATCGATGACGCCGGGGACATCGAGACGAAAGTCATCTGCATCAAGCCACCCATCATCGTCAAGGATCTTGCCGAGCGCATGGGCATCAAGGTTTTTGTCCTGATCAAAGATCTGATGGAGCTGGATATCTTTGCCAATCCCAACATTTCCATCGAACCGGATGTCGCCGGGAAGATTTGTGAAAAACATGGTTTCACATTCGAACGCGAGAAGCGCGAGAAAGGCGCAGGCATACACAAGGTGGAGGAAGTCATCGTCGCCCCGCCACCGCCTCCGGAGGAACCGAAGGACAAGCTGCTCTCGCGCGCTCCCATCATCGCCTTCATGGGTCATGTGGACCACGGCAAGACGAGCCTGATTGATGCCATCCGCAAGACGCGCGTCGTCACCGGAGAAGCCGGCGGCATCACCCAGCACATTGGCGCCTATAGCATTGAGCACAACGGCGGTAAAATTACGATTCTCGACACTCCCGGTCACGCCGCCTTTACCGCCATGCGGGCCCGCGGCGCTCATGTCACCGATATCGTGATCCTCGTGGTCGCAGCTGATGACGGCATCATGCCGCAGACGAAAGAGGCCATTGCGCACGCCAAATCCGCCGGCGTCAAGATTGTCGTTGCCCTCAATAAGAGTGACCTCAAGACGGCCAATCCGGATCGTGTCAAAATGCAGCTTCAGGAGGAAGGCCTCATGACGGAAGACTGGGGCGGCACCACGCAGTGCATTCCGGTCTCCGCCCTCAAAGGCATGGGCATTGACGAACTGCTTCAAGCAGCCCTGCTGGAGGCGGAAATGCTCGAACTCAAAGCGAACCCAAACGCCGCCTGCCGTGCGCTCATTATCGAAAGCCGGATCGAGGCCGGCAAGGGCCCGACCGCGACGGTCATTCCGCAAACCGGCACGCTGAAAATCGGAACGCCGTTCATTTGCGGCCCCTACTACGGGAAGGTCAAAGGCATGCTAAACGATCGCGGCCAGCCAGTGAAGGAAGCCGGCCCGGCCACGCCCGTGGAAGTGATCGGCTTCAGCAATCTGCCCAATGTCGGCGATGAACTCGTCGAGATGGAGAACGAGCGCGATGCCAAGAAACTCAGTGAGGAGCGCACCGCCACCCAGCGCATGGAGAAGCTCGCCGGGCCACGCCGCTCTACTCTCGAGTCGCTCTTCGCCAATATTGAGGAAGGGCAGAAGAAATCGCTCAAAGTCATCCTCAAAACCGACGTGCAGGGGTCCCTCGAAGCTCTCTCTGCCCAGTTGCGCCAGATTGAGTCAGACAAGGTCAAGATCGACTTCGTGCTCGAAGGCGTGGGCCCCATCTCAGAAAATGACGTGCTGCTGGCCTCGGCTTCCGACGCCGTGATCCTCGGCTTCGGTGTGAAAGTGGAAAGCAAAGCTCTTAAAACCGCGAAGGCTGAGGATGTACAGATCAAGCTCTACTCCATCATCTACGAACTCATCGATCAGGTGAAGGAAGCCATGCTCGGCCTGCTCGACCCGCTGAGCCGAGAGAAGGTGCTCGGCCACGCCACGGTGAAGCAGGTCTTCAAGGTGAGCAAAGGCCGCGTCGGCGGCTGTATCGTCACCGATGGCCGCATCGTCCGCGGTGCCCGGGCTCGCGTGCTGCGCGGCAAGCAGCCGGTTTACGACGGCGGCTTCCACACCCTGCGCCGCTTCAACGACGACGTGCAGGAGGTCCGCAACGGCCTCGAATGCGGCATCCGTCTTGGTGACTTCAACGACTACGAGGAAGGCGACGTCATCGAGTGCTACGAACTCGAAAAGATCGCCCAGTCGCTCTAACCGGAGCCCGCCCGCCAGCCTGTTGTCTGTGATTTCCGGAAGCGGCCGCCGGAATCCCCCAACTATCCGTTTCATCCCATGAAGAACCGTCTCGTCAGAGTCCGCGAACTGCTCCAGCGTGAGCTGGGCGCCATCCTCGCCCGCGACCACGCCTTCCCGGACGTGCTCGTGACGCTCAACGACGTGGAAATCACGCCGGACCTGAAGCATGCCACCGTGTATATCGGCGTCATCGGGCCCGATCACAAAGCGCGTCACGTGGTCGAGGTGCTCAACCATCAGCACGGCGACCTGCAGTCCCGCGTGGCCAAACGCGTCGTTCTGAAACACACCCCGCGCTTTCATTTCCGTCTCGACGACAGCGTGGAGCGCGGCGTGCGCGTGACGAGCATCATGGAAACCATCGACCGCCAGCTCGCCGAGTCCGCCGCCCGCGACGCCGCACAGGCTGCCGAGGAAACGGACGAAAAACCAGGCGCCTAGCCGCTTCCCATTCCACTCCATGCCGCTGCGCACCAATACCTCCATAGAGGACATCGCCCGCCATTTACAGACGGCCTCCAGTTTTGCCATCATCAGCCATTACCGCCCGGACGGCGATGCCATTGGCTCTTCGCTCGCCGTCGCGCTCGCCCTCAAGGCCATGGGGAAATCCGTGCGTGTCCTCAATGAAGATCCGGTGCCGGAAACACTGCGCTTTCTCCCCGGCTCGGACATGGTGGAGCAGCCCGGCGATTCGCCCGTCCATGCGGACGTGATTATCGCGGTGGACTGTGCCACCAAGGAGCGGCTTGGCGCAAAGTGCCTCGCGGCTCTCGCCACCGCACCGCTGTGGATCAACATCGACCACCACCGCAGCAACGAAGACTACGGCGATCTACATTTCATCGACAGCGATGCCCCGGCCACCGGAGAGATCATCTTCAATCTCCTGACCGAAGCCGGCCTGCCGCTCGACCGCGATGCCGGCGCGAACATTTACGTCGCCATCAGCACGGATACCGGGTCTTTCCAGTATCAGGGCACCACCGCACGCACCTACGAAATCGGCGCGGCGCTCATCCGGCTTGGCGTGGACATTCCCGTCCTCGCCCGCGAGACCTACGAGAATTTCCCCCTCCGCCGCATCGAACTGCTCCGCGGGCTGCTTAACAGCATGGAGATCACGCACAGCGGCCGGGTAGCCTCATGGGGGCTCACCCGCACGCTGGCGGATTCTGTGGGAATGAAGCCGGAGGATGCCGAGGGCCTCATCGACAATCTGCGCAGCATCCAGGGCGTCATTGTCGCGGCCGCCTTCGAGGAACTGCCTGGCCCCGAAGGCAAAATCCGTCTCAGCCTGCGATCGAAGGATCCGCGGGTGGATGTCGGTCAGGTGTGCGCCGTCTTTGGCGGCGGCGGTCATGCCCTCGCTGCCGGAGCGCGCCTCCGCGGTCCTTTATCTGAAGCCAAAGCCCGAGTTTTCCATGCCATTGATGAAGCACTCCCTCCCGCCTAAGCCACGCCAGCCCGATGCCGAAATCGACGGCGTGCTGCTGATCGATAAACAGCCCGACATGACTTCGCACGACGTCGTGGCCGTGGCCCGCAAACGTCTGGGCACCAGGAAAATCGGCCACTGCGGCACCCTCGACCCCATGGCCACCGGCCTGCTGATCCTCGTCGTGGGCAAAGCCACCAAAATCCAGGACCTCCTCATGGCTGAGGAGAAGGAATACGAAGGCACTCTCACACTGGGCACTTCCACCAGCACTCAGGACTCCGAAGGCGAGGTTCTCGAAACCAAACCTGTGCCTGAACTAGCGCCTGCACAGATTGAGGAAGCCTTCCAGCAGTTCCGCGGTGACTTCTATCAACTCCCGCCCATGGTCAGCGCCATCAAAATCGATGGCGTGCCACTCTACAAACTGGCGCGCAAAGGTCAGGAAGTGGAGCGCGAACCGCGTCTCGTCACCGTCTTCCATCATCAGATCAAGCGCATCGAACTCCCTCAAGTGGACTTCCGCGTTGTGTGCAGCAAAGGCTTTTACGTGCGCACCTACTGCCATGACATTGGCGCCAAACTCGGCTGCGGCGGGCACATGTCCGCCCTGCGCCGCACCCGCAGCGGAAAGTTCACCGTCGAGGGGAATCTCACCTTTGATGAACTGAAGACACTGCCCCGCGAGGAAATCCTCGCCCGTGTTCTGTCCCTGCGCGATGTCAGCCGGCTTCGCGGAGCCTGACCCACACACTCCCGGAGGCTATGCAACTCCTGACATCCGTAGATGCTCTCGCCTCCGTTCCCGGGCCGGTCTATCTGGCCATCGGATTCTTTGATGGTGTGCACGCCGGACACCAGGAAGTGATCAACCACGCCCGCGTGCTGGCTGCGAATGCCGGCGGCACGGCTGTCGTGGCCACGTTCGATCCACACCCGCTCCAGCTTCTCCGCCCGGAAAGCGCCCCGCGTCTGCTCACTTCCACCCGGCACAAGGCACTCATCATGGAGCGTCTCGGAGTCAGCCATCTCCTCGTCATTCCTTTCGACCACACCCTTGCCACACTGCCGCCTGAGGAATTCATCGGCCGCATAGCTGCGGCCGCGCGCCCCTTGGGCGGCATCACTGTAGGGAAATCCTGGGCCTTTGGCCGCGGCCGCACGGGGAATTTGGAAACACTCAAACTCCTCGGCTCCCGCCACGGCTTCACGGCCCACGGCATTCCGCCTGTGACTTCCGGCGGCGAACCTGTTAGCAGCACGCGCATCCGCTCCGCCGTAGAATGCGGCGACTTCCCCGCGGCCGCCCAACTGCTCGCGCGCGACTATTCGCTCTACGGTACCGTCATTCAGGGACGGCAACTCGGCCGCAAGCTCGGCTTCCCCACGGCAAACCTGGCCCTCGAAGCCGAACAGCTCCCGCCCCTGGGCGTCTATGCCGTCCGCGCGCTCGCCGGCGACCGCCTGCTCCCGGGCGTCGCCAATCTCGGCCTGCGACCGACCGTCGATGGCAGCGGCACCACCCGTCATTTCGAGGTCCATCTCTTCGACTTCGCCGAGGAAATCTACGGCCAGCCTCTGGAGGTCCGCTTTGTGCAGCGGCTTCGCGAGGAACTCCGATTCGAGACACTGGACCAGCTGAAGGCACAAATCGCCAAAGACTCCGCCCGAGCCCGTGCCGTTCTCGCGGCCGGTTAGGCGGGCTGAGGCTGCAGGGAAATTTCCACCATCAGTTCCGACGACAGCCGCTCCAGGGCGGCGGAAAGGTCTTCCAGCGACACGCCCTCCGGGCCCGTCAGCCTCATGGACGCCGTGAACAGCGGTTCACCACTCATCGGGGCACTCACCACCTCTGAGGAAAACTCCTCCACGTTCAGCCCAGCACGCGCCACAGCCGATGCGATCTGGCTCACAATGCCCGGGTGATCCAGTCCGGTAATTTCCACCGCTACCTGCACCGCCGCGGCCCCCGCTCCGGCTGCAGCCGGCACGGCCTGCACCGTGAGGCCTTCCGCGCTAAGCGCCGACAGGCCCTGCTGCACGGCCCCATACGCTCCGGCGGGAATCTCCACCCGCACCACTCCCGCAAAGTAACCGCCCAGGTGAATGAGCCGGCTCTCCAGCCAGTTCCCGCCATGCGCCGCCACCACACCAGCCACGCGCTCCACGAGTCCCGGCCGGTCCTGGCCTGAAAGTGTCAGAATGAAATGCTGTGAATTCATGGCGCACCCATTCCCTCCACGCGGCCGCGCTGCAACCCGGCATCCGTTCCCGTCATTCGCCCCGCCACCAGCCGTCAAGCACACCGCGCAACACCTGCACATCCGCCGCGCGCCCACCGGACAGATCCTTCAACTCCTGAGGGTCCGCCAGCACATCATAAAGCTCCACCTTCGCCTCTGGTTCATTCGGCCCCGGCGCGATGAGCTTCAGATTTCCCCGTATGCACCACCGCCAGCGCAAACTCTTTGCCGGCACCTCCAGGTCCATGGAATTATGAGTGAAGCACCCGCCGAATACGGCATCCCGCTTCGCCAGCGCCTCCGGCTCCAGCAAATTGAGCCCGGACATCTCCTTCGGCGGCTCCACTCCTGCGGCTTTCAGCAGCGTCGGCGCGATGTCAATGCTGCTCGCCAGCGCGTCACTCATCACCGGCTTCACCTTCGCCGGCCACCGCACCATGATGGGCGTGCGCAGCCCGCCGTCATACTGGCTTTGCTTCGACCGCGGCGCGTAGCGGGAATTATCCTCACTCTGGATCCATCCATTGTCCGCCACATACACCACGATGGTATTCTCCGCCAGCCCCTCCGACTCCAGGCGGTCCAGCAACTGCCCGCAGGTTTCGTCAAACCACTCCACCATGGCCCAATAGCGCGCCACATGCAGCGAGGGCGTCTTATCGCGGTATTTATCCAGCAAACGCTGCGGCGGCGTGTGTGGATCATGCGGCAGCAGTGGCGCATACCACACCAGAAACGGCTTCCCGTCCTTCTTCGCACGGCTCATGAAGTCGTAAATCGGCTCCATGGTCTTGCGTCCGATATCGAGCCCGGCATCGCCATGCCGCTGCCCCAGCGTCATACCTTCGGTAAAGCCCCCGCGCTTATAGTTCCCCTGCCACCACTTCCCTGTCTGCAGACTCACGTAGCCCTTTGCGCCCAGCAGCCGCGGCAGACTCGGCACCCCGTCCATGAAGACATTCATGCGCTCCCGGCCCGTTTGGAATGCTGGGTCCTTCAGCCGCGAAGCGCCCGGCTTCACTCCTGCACTCGGCGGCGGATCATTCGAAGTAATGCGGTGCTGATGCGGATACAGACCTGTTAGGATGGCTGCAAGGCTCGGGCAGCACAGGCTGCTCGTCACATAGCCCCGGCGGTAAGTCAAACTCTGCGCCGCCAGCTTATCCAGATGCGGCGTCTTTATCTCCTTGTGCCCCATGAATCCATAATCGGTCCACGCATGATCATCGGAGATAATCATCACGATATTTGGCGGAGTCTCCGCCGCCCCTGCGAGGCGGCAGCAGAACAACAAGACGGTGATCCAGAGAAGGCGCATGCCACTATCACACCCCCGGACTCCTGCCCTGCAACGTTCAGCTGATCCTTATGAGCGTAACCCCGGCCGGCACTTCATCTCTAAACAGAAGCAGCGCTCCGGGCTCCGGGAGCGCTACACGACTCACCCGCCTCAGGAAGTTACGGTATGCGGCCTAACGCGTGAGGCAGCCGTTGGAAATGCCCTCACGGCACCGGTTGGAGGGTGATTTTCACCCGGGCGAAGCGGCGGCGGGCTGGCGGGAGGGCGGCGTCCGTCACGGTGACCGGCCCGGCGGAGTTCGCCGCTCCCGTAGAGACGAATCCCGGAGCCCATGAGGCAGGCGTGAGGTCCGGGCAGAACTCGACCGCATAGCTGAGCGCGGGGTCGGCGACGCGGGTGAAGGTGAATGCAAGGCGTCCCGCAGGTGTCAGCGCCGCTGCGGTGGCGGGCTGGGACAGAATACTCCGGGGGTGGCTGGCGAGGGCGTATTCCATGAGGTTGGGGAAGCCGTCGGCGTCGGCATCGGCAAGATCAGCACGATCGCCGGTGTCATTGACACTGCCCCAGAAGGCGAAACGCCAGCGCTGAATGGGGGTGGTGGCTGCAGCGCTGCCGGGATGCGTGAAGGAGAACGGCTGGGAAACGGCGCTGCCGGAGGCATTGATGGCAGTGACACGCACAAACCGGGGCACGGCAGCCGGGAGCGCAGCGAGCAGGAAGGAAGTGTGGTCCGCGGGGACTTCGGCGGCGGATTCCCAGGTCAGGCCGTCCGGAGACAACTCAATGCGGTAGCTGCTTTCTGTAGTGGCGCGGTCTTCCCAGTGAAGCATGGCGCTGTTAGCATCGGTGAACAGCACAGCAAGACCGTCCGGTGCAGCGGGCGGCACCGGGCCGCCTTTTTCGATCGTGAAGGTGTCGGCAAAAACGGGCGGAGCCTGGGGATCGGCGGTCTCACGGAGGAACTTCACGTCCATGCGGAGGTTGTCCACGTCGATGACGAGAGATCCCAGTTGATCGAGGGAAACGAAGTGCGCCGGGTGATCCAGCGGGCCGCCGCTCACCTGCCCGCTGGAGCCGGCGACAACATAAACCGCGCCGCGGTGCGCCAGCGGACCAGTGCCGGGTTTGCGATAAGCACCATCGCCCGCAGGCCGGCCATCCCCGGCATCCAGCAGATGCTGCGGGAGCAGGGTATCGGAGGTGCCATATTGGCCATCCAGCAGATAGGACCGCTCGTAGCTGTGGCTGTGGCCGCAGAGGGCGAGATCGACGCCATGCTGTTCCAGAATGGGCAGGATATTCTGCCGCATTTCAATGAGTTCCTCCTCCACATCGGAGTCATGCGAACCGCGGGTGTAGGGAGGATGATGCCAGAAGGCGATGGTCCACGGCAGCAGATTGGCCTGCAGATCCGCGGCAAGCCAGAGGGCCATGGGTCCATTAGCAGCGCGGCTGGAAGTCATGGAGTCGAGCGCGACGAAGTGAATGTTGCCATGATCCCAGGAATAGTATCGCTCGGTCCCGGATGCGACGCCGCCGCATTCCCCGGCCGCGGGGAAGTCGAAGATGCGGTCCCAGGCATAGGGGACGCCTTCGGGCGCCCCATAGGTCTCGTGGTTCCCAATGCAGGACCACAGATGCAACTGCCGGAGCCAGGGCTGATAGACGTTGAACAGGGCGTCCTGGTATTCACTGTCGAGACCCGAACCGTAGGCATTGTCGCCGAGCATCAGCCAAAGGCTGGCGGGGCGCTGCGCGTGGACAGGGATGAAGGCATCGCGCACGGCGAGCTGCTCCTGAGTAACCGTGCCGCTATCTCCGAGCACCCAAATACGCACCGGCGACATGTTCCCTGCTGGCGGAGGAGTCGTGAAGAAGCAGTCGGGCCCGGATGCCAGCACGTGGCCGGCAGACTCGATGGAATAGTAATACTTCGTCTGCGGCGAAAGCCCCGTGAGACGAACGCTGTAGTCTGCAACAGGCGGTGCCGGCTCCACGGCGGAGAGAGTGAGCGCGCCCGGGGAAAGGCCATAGCGCACACGGCCGGCGGCAGGCTGTTCCGTGCGCCACCGCAGCGTGATGGCCGTGGGCGCGGCTTTTTGTAGATAGGGCCCGCGGGTAAGAACAGGCGCCGGCGGAGGCGGGGTGCCTTTGATAATGGAAAAGAAGTCATCATACACAGGCACCGAGACCGGCACGGTGGCCTCACGGAGGAATTTCACATCCATCCGGTCGCCACTGACATCCACGACGAGCGATCCCATGCGGCTGAGCGCAATGAAATGCGCCGGGTGATTGAGTGCGCCGCCACCGGCCTGGCCTGATGAGCCTGCGGTAATGTACACTGCGCCCTGACGCGGCGTCATGCCGGCACCGGCCTTGAAGTAGGGGCCGTCGCCGCCCTCCCTTCCGTCGCCCGGGCCTTTCTTGTGCACAGGGGCCAGTGTGGGCGAGAGACCGTAGTGTCCATCAAGCAGCCAGGAGCGCTCATAGTTGTGACTATGGCCGCAGAGGACGAGATCGACGCCGTGGTTTTCCAGAATGGGCAGGATGTTTTGCCGCATTTCGATCAGCTCGATCTCGATATCCGAATTGTGCGTGCCTTTGCTGTAGGGCGGATGATGCCAGAAGGCGACCACCCAGGGCAGCACATTGGCCTGAAGGTCCAGCGTCAGCCACTGCGCCATCGCGCCATCCGCGGCACGGCTCGCCGTCATGGAGTCGAGGCTAATAAAATGCACCCGGCCCCAGTTGAAGGAATAGTAGCGCTCCGTGCCGGAAGCCACGCCGCCACTTTCCCCGGCAGCGGGGAAAACAAAGATATCCTCGTAGGCAAACTGGCCGTTCCCATTCAACCCGGCATAAGTCTCATGGTTCCCCAGGCAAGACCAGAGCGGCAGCGTGCGGAGATAGTCCGGATACATATTAAAGACCGCTCCCTGAAAGAGCGCATCGGTGCCATTGTAATAGGCATTGTCACCCAGCATCAGCCACAAATCCGCCGGGCGCTGCGTGTGGACCGGGGCGAAGGCATCGCGCACGAGACGCTGGCCCGTCGTCTGGGTGCCGCTGTCGCCCAGCACCCAGAAGCGCAGGGCGTCCGCCGCACCTTCCACCGGAGGTGTGGTGAAGAAGCAGGAAGACCCGCCGGCAAGCACCGATGCCCCGGCCTCAATGCGGTAATAGTAGCGCGTCGCAGGACTCAGACCGGTAAGGCGCACGCGGTGGTCCACAGCAGCAGCGGATTCCTCCACCATGCCGGTGAGGGCATCCGGCGCAGTTCCATAACGCACGCGGCCCACGACAGAAAAATCTGTGCGCCAGCACACGGTGATGGCCGCGGGCGAGGCCTGCTGCAGATATGGTCCGCGGCGCAGTTGCGGCTCCTGCGCCGGCAGCAGCGGTGTGAACAGACAGAGGCAGGAGAGAGTGCGGATGAAGAGAGTTCTCATCGTTAGGGTCAGGGTTGCAGGATCGACATGGCCTGCTGCTTCATCGCCGTGCAGGAGGGATGACTGGCGAGGTGCGGCGGCAGCTTGGCGAGGGCCTCCAGCGCCGACCGCGCGGCGGCTTGTGCCCCGGCAGAATCGCCGGCAGAGGCCAGCAGGGCGGCTTTGCGCAGATAGAGCGACTCCGGGCGCGGGGCTTTCGCGATCATGCTGTCCAGCCGGCGCAAGGCCCCGGCGGTGCGGCCGAGTTGGATTTCCAGCTTCAGCGCCTCCTCGTGGAATACCGGCAGCGGATGGCGCTCCAAAAATCCGTCGAGCCATGTGAGAGCGCGGGCCGGGCCCTCCGCTCCATCGTTCACCGTCTGGCGCAGCCGCAGCGCGACCGCGTCCGGCGCAGGGTGCTCCGCCGCGGCGATGAGACCGTCGAGCAAAGGCAGTGCCGCCGGCGTATCCCCGAGCGCAGCGAGCACCTGAGCCAGTTCATAGCCGGACTGATGATTCCGCGGATACTTCTGCTGGAAGGCTTCGAGTGCTTCCCGGGCCTCCTGCAGTTGTCCCGCACGGCGCAGCACACTGCCGCGGAGGACCAGTTCCCGGTCATTGCCGGGCTCAAGGCGGCGGACTTCCTGCAAATCCAGCAGCGCCGGCGCGAAGTCACCGTGCTGGGCGAGAAGCGCCGAACGCTCCAGAAGCAGCACTGTATTCCCCGGCTGCGCCTGGAGCCTCTCGGTAACGGCGGCAATCACAGCATGACCATCCCCGTGGGCATTCACAGCCCGGGCGGAAATGATCACGCCGGCGGCGAGGATGCAGCAGCGCAGAATACGGGGGATGCATGGCATGACGCGCAAGCTGCCACAGCTCCGTGCCGCAGGGCAAGATCAGAATGCAGCGCCCGCCCTACTTGCTCTCCTTGAGCGGCTTGATGCGCAGATTGCGGAACTCGATCTTCATCGCGAGACCGCCGTGGATTTGCAGGCCGATAGGGCCAGGGTCGGCGTAGCGGGCGTCTTTGTATTGCGAGGCCTGAGCTCCATTGATCCAGACGGTGACGGTGTCGCCTTTGACGTAAAGTTTGAAGTGATTCCAGTCGCCGGCCTTGAGGAGCTTCTCTGCGTCTTTGGCCTGCCCGGCCTCCGGATAGCCGCCGATGTAGAAGGAGCCGGTCATGTCGCGCTTGAGGCTGCGGGAGACGCCGATCTGCATTTGAAGGTCGCCGGGGATTTTGTCCGCGGAGGTCTTTTTGCGCATCATGAAGCCGCTGTCGATCTCGCCCTGCCAGCGCGCCTCGGCTTCGAACTCGAAGTCGGCAAAGCTCGTGGTGGTGTAGAGCATGGATCCCTTTTTGGCTTCATCGTTCTCGCCGGTCAGGACGTCATCGGCGGCCTTCCAGAAGGGATTGGGCTCGGGGGCTTTCCAGCCGGTGAGATCCTTGCCGTTGAAAAGGGAGATCCAGCCGTGGCCGGATTCATCAGCCGCACGGACGGTGAGACAGGAGAAGGCGAGGGCGGCAGTGAGAAAGTGGCGGCGGGTGACGGGCGTGGTATGCATGGCGCCTCAGTGTGACCGGCCCGGGAGGAGCGCAAGGCCCGCGCCATCCGTCTCTGCGGCACGGCAGGGGGAAATGTGTCCAGGAAACCCGGGCCCGGCGAATTTAAGACTTTGCGGCCAGCGCCGCAGCAGTCACACTCATCCACCTTCTATGGAATTCACCTGTCCGCACTGTCAGCTCAATCTCTCCGCCGAACGCGAACTCGCCGGGCGCGCCCTCACCTGCCCGGGATGCAATGGCCGCATCGTGGTGCCCGGCACCCGGATGCCCCGCGCTCCCGGCGCGCAGCGGAAGTCGCCGCGCGGCAGCCAGACCCAGCAGGCCTCCATTGATGCCGGCACCCGTGGCGGCTGGCCGGAAGCCGATCATGCCAATGTGCCGTTCTGGACCAGTCTGGGCATCGGCGTGGCGGCCACCGCTCTGCTGCTGGGCCTGCTCGTGCCCTTCAAAGGAAAGTGGATCTCGGACCTCTTCCTCGAACGCACCTGGGTGAACTACGCCGAGACCTTCCTCTTCTGCTGGTCGGGCGCGATCCTCTTCCTCAAGTTCCGCAAGAACCGCCATCAGAGCGATGCCATGCTCCTCGATGTCCTGCCGGCCAACCTCGGCGCCTCCATTGGTCAGGAGAATGTGGGGCATTTCATCGACCACCTCTACAGCCTGCCGCGCCGCCTGCGCGACAGCCTCATGGTGAACCGCATCCGCAAGGGGCTGGAGCTGTTCGAAAAGCGCCGCAACAACGGCGAGGTCGCGTCCATGCTGGCCTCGCAGTCGGACATTGATGCCAACCGTATTTCCGGCAGCTACACCCTGCTGAAGGTCTTCCTCTGGGCGATCCCGATCCTCGGATTCATCGGCACCGTGCTGGGTCTCTCTGTCGCGGTGAGCAGTATGAAGCTGGGCAGCACGGAGGAAATCACGGGCTCCATGAAGTTTGTCACCGGCGGCCTCGGCACGGCCTTCGACACCACCCTGCTCGGCCTCGTGCTGAGCATGATCCTGAGCTTCCCTCTCTCGGCCATGCAGAAGGCGGAGGAGGAAAACCTAACAGTGATCGATGCCTTCTGTCTGGAGAAGCTCCTGCCGCGCCTCGATGACGGCGGCAGCAGCCCGCAGGCTCCAGGCGAGCAGGGCGCCGCGGAGGCCGTGCTCCACACGCTGAGTCATTCGCAGGAAGCCTTCCTCACCGAAGTGCGCCAGACAAGCCGCGTGCTGCATGATCTCGCCGAAGCCCTGCAAACACGCCTCACCGAGCACCAGGAGCGCGTGGAGGGAGTCTTCGACCGGAACGTCACGCACCTCCGTCAGGAAGTGGAGCGCAGCCTCACTTCCACCACGCGGCACATCGCCGGGCTGGAGCAGGGCATTAAGTCGCTGAACACGCTGCTCGGCGAACTCGGCGGCAAGCAGATCGTCATCCAGCAGGTGAAGCGCGGCTGGTTTGGCAAACGCTCCTGACCTCTTCGCCAGCCATGGCCCGACGCCCCTCCACAGCTGGTCCCGGCGGATTGTCGCTCTTTCCCTTCATGAGCATCCTCGCGTGTCTCATCGGGGTGCTCACGCTGCTGATCTCCGTAAGCGCCGCCATGAAGTCGCAGGAGACCGGCGGACGCAGCCAGGAGGAGCTGCGCACGGCGCAGGAGTTCGCCGCTCTGGCCAAGGCCCGCGCCGCCGACGCCAGCCGCCTCAAGGAACTGCAGGCCGCCGTCGCCACCGATGACGCAGAGGAGAAAAAGCTGCAGGACCTGCAGGAAAAACTGGCCGCCCTGCGCCGCCGGATGGCCGGCCCCGAGGCCAAAGACCCTGACAAGTCGAGCCGCGTGCTGCAGAAGCAGCTGGAGGACATGATCGCCAGCGTGGAGCAGTTGAAGAAAGAGCGTCCCGCCCTGCAGAAGCGCCTCGCCGCACTGAAGGCGGAGCTGGAGAAGCGGCGGAAAAAACCGGAGAGCATCCCGCCCGTCATCGTGCAGCCGGGAGGCACCGGCACCGCCGGCAGCGGCGCAAAGCTGTTCTTTGTGGAATGCACCGGCGAAGGCCTCATCATTCACCGCCCGGGAAGCGATCCGCAGCGCGTCAGCAGCGCCGCCATCGGCACTGACGGCGGCTATAACAACTTCCTCGGTCAGGTGCAGCGCACTCCAGGCAGCCTGCTCATCTTCCTCATGCGTCAGGAGGGCCACACCGCATGGCAGCGTGGCGCTGGACTCGCGGAGAGCCGCTTCGAAATCCGCACCGGCAAGCTCCCCATCCCCGGCAAGGGTCCTGTGGACCTGCGCCAGTTCGACAAAAACTTCCGCCCCTGATCCACCATGGCCCGCCGCCGCAACAACGACGAACCCTCCGTCAATCTGGACTCCCTCATGGACGCCCTGACCAATGTCGTGGCCGTCCTTCTCATCGTGCTCATCCTGCTGCAACTCGATATCGGCAGCGCGGTGGACAAGATGCTCGCTTCGCTGCCGAAGGCCACGCCGGAGCAGCTCGCGGCGCTACAGAAGGAGCGTGCCGCCCAGACCGCGCAGCTCCGCACCCTGGAGGAGCAGCAACAGCGCCTCGCCACCGCCGAGTCCCGTCGCACCGCCGCGCTCGCCGCCGGAGAGAAGGAGCGCCACAACCTGGAGACCACCAGCAAGGACCTCACGGTGAAGCTCCTCGCGATCGAAGAACTGCAAAAGCGCCTCACCGCCCAGCAACCCGTGTTCGCCGCGGAGAAGAAGACCATAGACGACCTCATGGCGGAGATCGAAAAGCTCAGCGCGCAACTCGACACCACGCCGGAAGCCAAAGCCGCACCCGCCACCGTCGTGCGCATCCCCAACAGCCGCGCCATCCCGCGCGACGCCAGCGAAGTCTATGTCCTCTGCAACAAGGACCGCCTCTTCATTCTCGATACCGAAGCCGCGCGCAAAGCCGTCGCCGCCGAGTTCACCAAAGCCGGCCGCACTCTGGAGAAGCGCCGCATTCGTCAGGCAGGCAAAGACCGTGTCATCTACGACCAGGAGAAAGTCGTGAAGCACTTCAAAGCCCGCAAACTCACCGCCGGCGGCGCACTCATTCAGATCCCCTACAACCGCCCGTGGACGCGCCTTCCGCTGCACCTCATTCCGGATGAGAAGGCCGCCATCCCCTCCAACACCCTCGCCACCCCGGACGGCCCGTGGATGAAGTCGCTCCGCCGCCTCAAGCTCAACAGCCGCACCGTGATCTACTTCCTCGTAAAACCCGATGCCTTCGAGACCTACCTCCAGGCCCGCGAGCAGTGCGACGCCGCCAGCCTGCCCGCCGGCTGGGAAATCACCGGCGCCGACTTCCACCGCGAGACCCTCTCCGACTACGAAGTCAACAACCTCGAAACTCCGCCACCCGGCGACCCTAACGCCGTACACATTCCCGCCCCGGCGAAGAAACTGGACTGAGCCGCGGAGCGAAAGACCGCGCCGCGCGGTGCAGTATGAGAGAATCGGATTGCGCCCTGCCTCATTCTGCTCCCTTCATCCGACAACTTGAAACGTCTCTGTCATCTCCTGCTGGTGCTCCTGGCCTGCCTGCAACTCTGCGGCGGACCCCAGGGTCTGATGCAGTGTGTTGCCTGGACGGGAATGCTTGTTTCCTATGCGCAGGACGGCACTGTGGCCGAGGCGATTGAGAAAACCTTCGACGGCCAGCACCCCTGCCCGCTGTGCCTTGCCATCGAGAAGGCGGCAGAGGAACGCGACTCCACACCGGCACCGGCGCGGCTGCCCACACAGGGCCCGGACTGGCTGAAACTGTGCAAGGAGTTTGTGTCGCTGGATTCCGTCACACCGCCGGAGGTGATGCTCGCGGAACGCACCGTGGAATCCGTTCCCGGTGAGCCGGTGGCTCTGCATGGCATTCTCACAGCCGCACCGCCGGCGCCGCCTCCACGGCTCAGCTGAGCCAGACCATGTGCCCCGGTTCTGTGACCGCGGGCACTCTGCCCCTGCGGCCAGGCGCCGCACCGGGCATTCCTGATCTCTCCGCCCCGCTGTTCTGATACCGGGTGCTGAGCCTGCCTCAAGCCCTTGCAGCTAACTTCTCCTGCGCAGCGGCTTCCTTTCTGCCGCAGCGGTGCTGTCAGAAGTTCCCTTCCGCTTTTCCCATTCCGTTCTTCCGGCGTGCCCGCGCGCCGCGCGACTTATGAATTTTCTCCGTACCGCGGTGCTGTGCCTTGTGGCACCGGTGAACCACAGCCCAGCCGTCGAGCACTTCGAGGCCCGCCATACGCACCCGCTGGACCTCACGCCGGACGGGACGCGACTCCTCGCGGTGAACAGCCACGAGGGCCGCCTCTCTGTGTTCGCGCTCAACGCTGATCCCCGCACGGCGCCGGCGCTCATCGCGGAAATCCCCGCCGGCCTTGAGCCTGTCACCGTGCGCGCGGCTTCCAACACTCAGGCGTGGGTGGTGAATGAACTCTCGGATACTGTTTCCATCATCGACCTCACCCGGCGCGCAGTCATTCACACGCTCAGTGTGCCCGATGAGCCGGCTGATGTCGTCTTCTCCGGCAGCCGCGCCTTTGTCTCCTGCGGGCGGGCGAATGCGGTCGCAGTGTTTGACAGGGAGACCTTTGCAGAGGCCGGGCGCATTCCACTCCAGGGCGTCTTCCCGCGGGCGCTCGCCGTGAGCCCGGACGGCACGCGCGTCTTCGCCGCCATGCTGCTTTCCGGCAACAACACCACGGTGCTCCATTTTCGTCAGGCCCCGCCGCAGCCGGCTCCGGTGAACCCCACGCTCCCGGAGCCGCCGCAGACGGCCCTCATCGTTCCGGACACCGATCCCCGCGTCTCCTGGGACGTGCTGGATCACGACATTGCCGAGATCGACACCGGCACCCTTCAGGTCACGCGCTACCTGGAAGGCGCCGGCACCAACGTGACTGCGCTCGCCATGCAACCGGACGGCACGCTGTGGGCCGCGGCTCAGGAAGCCCGCAATCTCATCCGCTTCGAGCCCGCGCTGAATGGCGTGTTCATGGAAAGCCGCGCCGTCAAATTCACCGGCATGCAGCCGCAGGTATTCGATCTCAATCCCGCCGCCACCAGCGCCACAGCGCCCCCGGCAGTGAAAGACCTCGCGCTCGCCCAACCTATGGCACTGCTCGCCACCGGCAGCACGCTGTGGACCGCCGCCTTCACCTCCGACCGCATCGCAGAACTCTCGCCCGGAGGCACGGTGCTGCGCCGCATTGACCTGCGCACCGCGGGCTCACCGTCCACCATGCGCGGCCCACGCGGCCTGTCCCTGCACGCTGCTTCCGGCCGGCTCTTCGTGCTCAACAAGCTCTCGCAAACCCTCAGCGCCGTGGACGCCGCCCGCGGCAGCATCACCGTGGAAATCCCGCTCTCCAGCCATGCGCCGATGCCCGCCACACTGCGGGAGGGTCAGGCCAGCTTCTACGACGCGCGTCTATCCGGAAATGGCACCGTGTCCTGCGGCTCGTGTCACCTCGATGCCGACAACGACGGCATCGCCTGGGACCTTGGCGATCCCGCCGGCGCGATGGCTCTCCTCACGGGCTACAGCGTGAGCGTTGGCGAGCCCTGGCCGGTGGAGCGCCCGGTGCATCCCATGAAAGGCCCCATGGTCACGCAAACCCTCCGCGGCCTGCGCCAGACCGCCCCCTTCCACTGGCGCGGGGACAAGGCGCGGCTCCAGGACTTCAACGGCTCCTACGCCTCGCTGCTCGCCGGCGCTCTCCTGCCGGAGCCGGAGATGGACAAAGTGGCTGCCTGGCTGGAAAGCGTGCGCAACCACCCGAACCCGAACCGCAATCCTGACAACTCGCTGAAGCCTCTCGTGGCCGGCGGCGATCCAGCGCGCGGCCGCGTCTTCTTTGAGGAGTACAATACCTGCAGCAAATGCCACACCGGCGGACGCGGCACGAATCATCTCATTGATGAATTCACCAGCGTCCTCACCCGCCAGCCGGTGAAGAATGCCACGCTGGAACACTCGTGGAAGAAGGTCTTCTTCACGCCGGACGCGCCCGTGTCGCTCAGTGGCTTTGGCTTCACTCACGACGGCTCGGGCCACCTGCTGCCGCGCGGACATGAATATGATCAGGACCGCTTCCATCTCCATCCAGGAGCCGCGCAGGATGTGACCGCCTACGTGCTCTCGGCGGAGACCGACACCCCGCCCGCCGCCGCGCAGTCGCGGCTCCTGACACATACCGCGAACATCACCGCGCCGGAGACAGCCGCGTTCTGCGCCATGATGGAAGCCCAGGCCGCGCTGGGCCGCTGCGATGTAGTACTCACCGGCATCCTCGGCGGGGAATGCCGCAGCTTGCTCTACGATCCCGCCACCGGGCTTTACGAAAGCGACCGCAGCCTTGAGCCACCGCTCCCGCTTGCCTCGCTGAGTGCGCAGCTCCAGCCAGGCGATTCCCTGCTGCTGCTCGGCGTCACGCCCGGCAGCGGCAGCCGCTATTCAATCGACCGCGACGGCGATGGCCTGCACAATGCCGACGAGCCCGCGCCCACCGTCTTCCTCCTGACAAACCCGCTGCGCTTCCCCGCTCCGGCCGTGCCCGGCTGGTTCCGCGAGCACTCCGCCGATCTCCAGTCGTGGGCTCCGGCCCTGCTGTCTGCGGATGACGTGCTGCCCGCCGCTCCCCTGCGCGGCTTCTACCGGCACGCCCGCACCTGGTAACATTCCCCCAACAGAACACACAACCACCAACCCATAGAACACAAACAACCACCATGAAACAAACCACACGCATCACGCTGCTCGCCCTCGCTGCCCTCACCGGCAGCACTGTGGCGGCCACCTTCAGCACTCCCTACAGCAATCCCGGCCCGGACGGCAACGACTTCCCCTATGAGGGCAAGCTCACGCTCTCCGGCGCCGACTCCTGGCTCACCACCGCCACGCCCGGCGCATGGAGCTTCCGCGACCTCAAAGCGACCGCCAATCCCAACCGCGGCTGGGGCCACACGGCCCGGTGGTATCTGGTCGAACTGCTGAGTCCGGCCTCACTGCTCATCGGCATGTCCAGCACCAACAGCCTCGCGCAGCCGGGCTTCGCGCTCTACAGCGGGGAATCCGTGAACGACGTAGCCGCCCAACTGCACACCTTCAGCAATAACGGCAACGACCTCGCGACGCTCAACACACCGTGGGACAAGAACGGCCCGGGCAACACGCCCGGCCTCGCCTTCACCGGCTTTGGCTACAATGGCGTGACGCAGGACCTCAGCGGCAGCTTCACCCTGCCCGCCGGTCTTTACACCATCGCCATCGGCAATGCGGCCGACTCCAACAACGCGCCTGCCGCCATCGCCTACAATCTCAGCTTCAGCACGGTGCCCGAGCCCGCCACATCCCTGATGGCCGCGCTCGCCGCAGCGCTGCCGCTGCTGCGCCGCCGCCGCTAGGCCGGTGCTGCTCCTCTGCGCGCAGCGTGAGTGTGGCCTCCGGCCCGCTCACGCTGCGTTGTCCCTTTCCGTTCTTTCATTAGCGGCAATTCTCTCACCTCCCATGCGCGCTCTCCTTGGTCTCCTCTTCGCCACGCCGGCCTTCGGCTTCCAGCAGTTTGAAGCCCGGCAATGCCACGCCATCGCCCTCACGCCGGATGGCGCGCATCTCCTTGCCCTGCACTCGCCGGCCTCCACCCTCAGCGTCTTCGCCGCCGGCGGTGCGGCGCAGGACCGCCCGGTGCGCATCGCCGAGATCCCCGTGGGCGAAGGGCCGGTGTCCGTGAAGGCCCGCACCAGTGACGAAGTCTGGGTGGTGAATGAAGTCTCGGATACCGTCTCCATCGTGTCGCTTTCGGCGCGCACTGTCACCGCCACCCTGCGCGTTCCGGACGAGCCCGCGGATGTCTGCTTCGCCGCCGGGAAGGCCTTCATCTCCTGCGCCCGGAGCCGTCAGGTCGCCGTCTTCGATGCCGGCACCCGCGCCCGCACCGGCACCATCGCCATCAACGGCCTCTATCCCCGTGCCCTGGCTGCCAGTGCCGATGGCACCCGCGTCTATGCCGCCGCACTGTCGTCAGGGAATGGCACCACCATTCTCCGCGAGGAGCAGGCCCCGGCCCAGCCCGCACCCACGAACACCTCGCTGCCCGCACCGCCGAAGACCGCACTCATCGTCCCCGCCGGCGACGCCCGCATCACGTGGGTCACTCTGGACAATGACATCGCCGCCATCGACACCGCCACCCTCACCGTCACCCGCTGGTATTCCGGCATCGGCACCCATCTCTTCGACCTCGCCCTCCATCCCGACGGTTCGCTCTGGTGCGCGAATTCCGACTCCCTCAACCTCACGCGCTTCGAGCCCGCCCTGCGCGGCGAGTTCGCCCGCCACCGGCTCACGCGGCTCGACCCCGCCAGCGCCGCCACCGTCACGCATGATTTGAATGCCGGCATCGCCCGCGCCACCACGCCGCAGCCCGCCAGCATTGCCAATGCCCTCGCGCAGCCCACTGCCCTCGCTTTCACCGGCAGCGGCAGCACCGCATGGGTCGCCGCCTTCAACTCCGACCGCGTCGCCGAGATCGACACCACCAGCGGCACCGTCCTCCGCCGCGTGGACCTCCGCTCACCCGGCCAGGACTACCATGCCATGCGAGGCCCGCGCAGCCTCGTGCTCTCCAGCAGCGGCACGCGCCTCTTCGTCCTCAACAAGCTCTCCGACACCCTCACCACCATCGACACCGCCACTGCCGCCGTGCTCTCGGAGCAACCCCTCGGCAGCGTCAGCCCCATGCCCGCCGACATCCGCGCCGGCCGCGGCATCCTCTACGATGCCCGCCTCTCGGGGAATGGCACGCTCTCCTGCGCCACCTGTCACCTCGATGCCGACCACGACGGCCTCGCCTGGGACCTCGGCGACCCCGGCGGCAACATGCTCAGCGTCTTCTCTGCGGAGCTTTCCATCCACGACACCACGCTCCTCAAGTCCACCCTCCATCCCATGAAGGGCCCGCTCGTCACCCAGACCCTGCGCGGCCTTGCCCTCAACAACAGCCCCGTCACTGCGCCCGCCGCCGCCGTCGTCACCAAGTTCCACTGGCGCGGCGACAAGCCCTCCATCCAGAGCTTCAACTCCACCTTCCCCAACCTCATGGGCGGCTCGCTCCTCCCCGAGGCCGACATGGACGCCCTCGCCGCCTACCTCGTCTCCATCACCAACCACCCCAACCCCAACCGCAACCCCGACCGCACGCTCAAGCTCCTCGTCAGCGGCGGGAATGCCGTCGCCGGCCGCGATCTGTATAACAACCACCTCAAGAGCCACTGCATCGTCTGCCACGCCTACAGCGGCGGCACCGATCAAAACCTCGACACCCCCTCCATCGTCGATCGCCGCCAGCCCATCAAGAACCCGCCCCTCCGTCTCGTTTATCAGCGCGCCGGCATCTTCAATCCCGCCGCCGGCCAGCCCTCGCTCTCCGGCTTTGGCCTCGGCGCGGACGGCACCCGCCATCTCCTCCCCAAAGTCCACCCCTACGACCTCGACCAGCTCCGCACCGCGCAGGAACTCGCCGACGTCGCCGCCTTCATCCTCTCCTTCGACACCGGCACCGCCCCCGCCGTCGGCTACACTGCCACCATCACGTCGGCCAACTGGACGGCCAACAGCACCATTGCCGACGTCGGCCTGCTCGAAGGCCAGGCCACCCTCGGTGCCTGCGACACCATCGTCACCGGCACCCTCCAGGGCCGCACCCGCGCCTTCCTCTACGACCCCGCCGCCCAGGCCTACCGCTCCGACCGCACCGGCGAGCCGACCCTCACCAACCTCGACCTCTTCACCCGCCTCCAACCCGGCGACGCCCTCACCTTCGCCGGCGTCCTCCCCGGCTCCGGCCGCCTCGCCTCCATCGACCGCGACGGCGACACCCTCCTCAACGGCGACGAAACCCCGCCCGCCCTCACCATCGCCCCCGGCCTCCAACTCCAGTGGCCCAACCCTGGCGGCCACCCCACCGACTGGCACCTCCAGACCAGCCCCAGTCCGCTTGGCCCCTGGGTTCCCCTGCTCAGCCCCCACCTCAGTGCCCCCGGCACCACCACCGCCCAGCCTCCCTTCACCGGCCCCGTCGCCTTCTTCCGCCTTCGCCGCAACTGGTAGCCGCCCACTCCTTTCTTCCCTCTCCCCCCGTCCGAACAAGCCCCCCCTCTTCGTTCCCTTTGTTCTCTTATGCCCCCCCCTCTGCTGAACAAGCTCCTCCCCGCCGCCGCCCTCACGCTCGCCCTCGCCCGGCCCGCCACCGCCCACCACGGGCGCGACTTCATCTTCGTCCAGGACGCCAGCGTCCCCCTGCCCTTCACCGGCATCCTCTACAACAACCTCGCCCTCGCCACCCAGTCCGGCCCCGACGAGTGGACCATCGAGCCTGGCATCCAGTATGGCATCGCCCCCGGCCTCTCCCTCGGCACCACCGTCAGCTTCATGGATGAAGGCAAAGGCATGGACTACACCGCCGTCTCCCCCCAGCTCCAGTGGCAGCTCAATCCCGGCACCGAAGGACCCCTCCGCCTCTCCCTGCACGCCGGGTATCAATTCGGCCGCGGCGAGGCCACCCACGCGCACGACCACACCGGCGAAGCCCCCCCCTGCGGCCCCGCATACGGACCCGACGCCCCGCCCTGTGAAGACACCGCGCCCCACACCCACGGCACGCATACCCACAGCGGCATCCACCAGCACGGCGCCGCCGCCTTCTTCGCCCGCGTCATTCTCGAAACCGACCTCACGGAGAAAACCAAGCTCGCCCTCAACCTCATCGGCATCCTCCCCGAGAGCGACTCCCTGCAATGGGGCTACGCCACCGGCCTCCGTCACGCCTTCACCCACGGCATCGCCATCGGCATCGAAGCCCTCGGCGACTTCCGCGCCCACGGCTACCACGAACTCGCCGCCGCTGCCTACTACAGCCCCACCCACCGCCTTACCCTCAAATGCGGCCTCGGCACCGGCCTCACCAGCGAAAGCCCCCACCTCACCGTCCACACCGGCCTTCTCTGGCGGTTTTAGGCAGGGCGTTGAGAATTCATCCGGTCCCCCCGGCGGGAGGCACACCCCATGGACGGGATGACCGTGCGCCGCTCCGCTTTCGTGGAATTATTTGACTTGCCAAGCGCAGGAGATCCACGCACTGGATAAATATGCACAATCGCGCATACATCCCCCGCCGCCCTGCTCTTCGTTGCCTCATTCCCACCGCTGCTGCTGCCCTGCCGCTGCTCTCAGCTCTCGCTGCGGCACCGCCAGCACAGGAAGATAAAGTAGAGGCCACTCTGCCCGAAGTGCTCGTTCTCGGCGAGGCGCTGGCCAATCCACAGGGGAAACCCGTGAGTGCCAGCTTTCTGTCGGAGGCAGAGATCAAGTCCGCGCGCATCCAGGAGCCGCAGGACATCGCCCGCTACACGCCTAATATGAATGCCACGGACTCCGGTTCACGCTCGTTTGGCGATGTCTATTCCACCCGCGGCCTGGCGAATACCGTCTTCTTCGGCGCTCCGGCCACCACGGTGTATGTGGATGACGTGCCGTTTGGTGAGACCTTCACCTACGCCCAGCGCCTCGCAGCGCTGCACAGCGTGGAGGTGCTGCGCGGTCCCCAGCCTGGCATTGTGGGGCGGAATACTTACGCCGGACTCATCAACATCCGCAGCCGCCGTCCCGGTGATACCTTCGAGGGCGAGGCCAATGCGGGCATGGGTTCCTTTGACGCGCGGAACTTCGACCTCTGGACCATGGGACCAGTGAATGAAACGCTGGGCTTTCGCTTTGGCGGTCAGTGGGAGGAGCGCGACGGCTATCTGCACAATCCCATGACCGGTGAGCGTGTGGACAGTTATGAACACTGGGGCCTGCACGGCGGTCTGTTCTGGAAGCCCGCGCCCGGCTGGGAAGTGAGCCTCACTGCCGCATGGGACGAGCACGACGGCGGCGCCCCGCGCCTCACCTCGCTGGATGCGCCCGTGGGCTTCTATGAAGTCACTTCCGACACCCGCGGCCGCCAGCACCTCACCACGGACAATCAGGCGCTGCGTCTCTCCTATGAGGCGGACACATGGAAATTCCTCAGCGTCACGTCCCGCCGCAACTGGGACCTCGATCCCTATGTCGCCGACCTCGACTTCAGCGCCTTTCCTGCCGGCTTCATCGAACTCTACCAGGACCAGGAACTGTGGAGCCAGGAGTTCCGCTTTAGCAGCAACAACCCCGATGCGGCGTGGCAGTGGACCGCCGGCGCCTACGCCTCCACCGGCGAAGTCAACGGCACGGGCTTCCGCACCATCAATGTGCCCAGCCCCATCTTCTCCGACACGCGCCACACCATTGAGGAGGACATGTTCGCGCTCTTCGGCAGCGTAGCCTACAAGGGCTTCAAACCCTTCACCTTCCACGCCGGCGTGCGCGCTGACTGGGTGGACCGCTCCATCCACCAGACGCACGATGTCACCATGAGCGGCTTCCCGCTCCCGCGCTCCACCACCGACCTCAGCGACTCATGGTTCCACTTCACGCCCAGCGCAGGCATTGACTGGCAGATCAATGACAACGTCATGGCCTACGTGAAGACTTCCTACGCCTTCAAGCCAGGCGGCTTCTCCGCCTACTCGGACAACCCCGCCTACATCCCCTTCGATGAAGAGAAATCCTGGTCCTCGGAAGCCGGCGTCAAGACCACCTGGCTCGACGGCCGCGCCACCGTGAACCTCGCCGCCTTCTACAATGACGTGGACGGCTATCAGGTGGAGCGCAGTTTCACCCAGGCCGACTACGCCGTCTTCAATGCGGATCACGCCGAGACCTACGGCATCGAACTCGAAACCCGCTACGCCCTCACCGCCAACCTCGACCTCCACACCGCCGCCGGCTGGACCCACGCCCGCCTCACCGATTACACCGACCCCGCAGGCAACGTCCTCGATGGCAACACGCCGCCCTTCGTTCCGGAATTCGACGCCGTCATCGCCGCCGAGTATCACCTCGACAGCGGCTTCTTCGCCCGTCTCGAATACCAGCTCACCGGCGACACCGTCTTCGATGACTTCAACCGCCCTGACTTCGTGCAGGACAGCTACGGCCTCCTCAATGCCGCCGCGGGCTTCCGCACCGGGACCTGGACCGCCACCGTCTTTGCCACCAACCTCACCGGCGAGGAATACTACACGAATATGAACACCGACGTGCGCACCGGCGCAGCGGGAGCCCCGCGCGAGTTCGGCGTGAAGTTCGGCGTCAAATTCTGACCCCGCTGCCAGGTTGCGGCACCGGAGTCATTCGCGACCCCGTTCTCCATGGAGAGCGGGGCCGTTTTACATCAGGGCAGCTTGCGGAAGTCAAACTGGCAGCAGCCCAGGTCCAGCACATTCCCATCCCGGCTGAGCCGCTCGCGAAACGTGGCGGCCAGTGCATAAATGCGCAGCTGCCCCTGCCGCGTCACCTCCACCAGACACGCGCCCTTCAGCACCTTGAGATGACGCGAGACATTGTACTGCGTCTCATCCAGCGCCTCCGCTAATTCATTCACCGCACGCTCCCGCTCCAGCAGCAGGCGGAGAAGGCGGATGCGGTGCTCTTCACCCAGCGCACGCAGCGCGGCGAGGCAGTCAAAATCTTTCGGCATGCAGCACTTCTAGCCCTGAACCCTCCCGGCCTGCAAGTTATACGTCTGATTCACACTTCACGCCCCGGCACCCCAAGCATACCGAAACCACGGATTTAATTGCTTGCTTGCACAGATTCGCAAATATTAAACCATTAACCCATCCATCAACTCCCGGCTCCTTTCTCTCTCCGCCCTGATCTACCACTTCATCACAGCTCCGGCGTCGGCCGGGCCCCTAAAATCAACGGCTCTACCACCGTGAACCAGCCTGTCGCGGAGGCCGCGGAACTTCTGCGCGCCGAGAAGAAGCTGGAGATTCAGGTGGATACCCAGGGCGGCAGCAGCGGCGGTATTTCCATGCTGGGTGAGGGCCTTGTGCAGATCGGAATGTCCTCCAAGCACATCTCTGAGGACGACAAAAAGAAGTTCCCGAAGTGTGGCTACCGCGAGATTCACATCGGCGAGGATGCCGTGGCGCTCATCGTGAGCAAAGACGTGTGGGATGGCGGCGTGAAGTCCTTTGTGGACTTCATGCTCAGCGAACCGGGCCAGAAGCTGGTGAAGAAGCACGGCTATCTGATGTTGTCGGAACTCAAAGTCCCGGAGGGCAATTAACCGCGACATCCCGTCAAAGCTGTGCTTGGCTGCCGTGACTCAGTCCGCTATATGTCCAGTCATGAAAGCCATCGTGAATCTGAAACCGGGGGAAATCCTCAAGGCGCGATTGAATCAGCCGCGGCTTTCCTTGGAGGAACTCCAGGCACAAATGGAGAGACATCGTCAGGCCAGCGAAGAATTCTTCAAGGCCGCCAGGAACGCGACCTCGAAGCCTGGGCGCGCGACAACGGCTGCTGGCTAGAACCGGGTGAGGCGCTCGCTGGTTTCATCCGCGACCGGAGCGGTGTGATTCTGCCCTTTGATGGCCTGCAGGTCCAAGCAGACGACGCGCTGGCGGAATGATAGAGCCGCTGCGTCCATGAAAAGAACCTGCCGCTGGAGCGCCTCGCCTTCATCAGTGTGCAGGACAGAGCAGGACAATGCCTCGCCCGCGGCACCGCGGAGGAAGTGCTCGCGCATCCAGCCGTGGCCGGTTTCACGGCCGCCTGCTGAGTTCACGGTCCATTGCCGCACGGCGGCAGCTGAACTCACTGAATTTCCCCCTGTAGTTTGACGACGCTATGATACTGCCCTACAGCGCCGGCATGATAGCACAAAAGCGTTCGCAGCCGTTCGTTCCGACGACTGCTGAGCGATCTCCCTGGCTACGATGCCCGGCGCAGCGGGGCGCTTTCCAAAATCCAACACCTCCATGCAGCGCCGTTCGCTTCTCATTCTCCTGACTTCGCTGCTCGCCGGGTGCAGCGAAAAGCCCGCCACTCCCGCCGGTTCTGCAAGGCTCACCATCGCCGCCGCCGCCTCGCTGCGCCCGGCCCTGGAGGAGGCAGTCGCGGAATTCCAGAAGGCACACCCTGACATCACCATCACTGCGACCTGCGGCGCCAGCGGCACAATCTACGCCCAGCTCACCCAGCGCGCGCCATTCGATCTCTTTCTCTCCGCGGATACCGACTACCCACGGAAGCTCGTCGCTGCCGGCCATGCAGCGTGCGACTTCGCCTTCGCTGCCGGCCGTCTTGCGCTCTGGGTGCCGCCGGATTCCCCGCTGCATCCTGACAAGGACGGGCTGCGCAGCCTGACGGATGCGTCCGTGCTAAAGATCGCGATCGCGAATCCCGCGCTCGCGCCCTACGGCCGCGCCGCAGAGGAGGCACTGCGCCACGCGGGCCTCTACGACGCTGTGAAGGCCAAACTGGTGCCTGCCGAGAACGTGGCGCAGGCTGCGCAGTTTGTGCAGAGCGGTGCCGCGCAGGCCGGCCTGGTCGCGCTCTCGCTCACTCTGACAAAGCCCATGCGGCCCGGCAAAGCCTGGACGGTGCCCGCGGAGTATCACGCCCCCCTCGCCCACAGCGGCGTCATACTGCCGTGGACGCCGCAGCGCGTGGCGGCGGATAAGTTCCGGGACTGGCTGCTCTCCAAAGAAGGCCATGCCGTGCTGGGGCGGCACGGATTCACCTCCCCCGCAGACGAGCGACTGCGTTGAGTTCCCACCTCCAGCCGAAAGGAACAGCGGGCAGGCGCATTTCCTCGGAGGGAGCCCCCTGAGCCCGACTACCAGCGCTTGGTGAGGGTCACGCGGAAGGTGCGGGGCTCCATGGGGTGGAGGTGGTAGTCTTCCACGCCGACGGATTCCCACGGGAGGCGGGACTCGTAGTAGTACTCGATGTCATTGGCGCGGCGGTCGAGGAGGTTGAGGCAGTCCACGGCGACTTCCCAGTCGTTCTTCCGGTAGCCGAGGCGGGCGTTGAAGGTGAGGTTGGATGCGGACTCGTAGGTGCCGCTTTCTTCGAGGGGACGGGGGGAGAAGTAGCGGGCGCGGAGGGTGCCGTAGAGGCCCTCGTCGCGGCCGACGGTGAGGCCGGCGCTGAAGGTGAAGGGGACGCTGTTGGGGACTTCGTCGTCGCCGCCGCCTTCGAACTCCGCGTGGGTGAGGGTTGCTTCGGCGTCGAGCATGAGGAGATCGTTCGGGCGCCAGTAGCTGGAGAGTTCCACGCCGTAGCGGCGGCTGCCGGGGCCGGCTTCATTGGTGCCGGCATCGCCGATATAGACGAGTTCGCTGTCACTCTGGAGGTACCAAAGGCTGAGGGTGTGAACCCAGCCGTCGAGGGCTTCGGTGCGCACGCCGGCCTCAGCACCAAAGATGCGGACGAGGGGATCCACGGTGTCCACGGGGTCGCCGCTGTCGGGATCGATCGTGGTGAGAACGCCGCGGGCGTCGTTGCTGTGGAAGCCGTAGCCGGCGTTGAGGTAGAACTCGGTCTCTTTCCACGGGCCGAGGATGACGCTGAGCTTGGGGCTGAGGAGGGTGTCGGTGTCGCTGCCGGCATTGGCGGAAACGGGGCCGTCGGCGCGGAAGCGGAACCAGTCGCCGCGCACGCCAGGCTGGATGCGGAGCCAGTCATTCACATGAAGGTCGGCATTCACGAAGAGGCCGGCGCTGTGCTGCCTAACGTCGTCCACGCGGACGGTGCTGTGGCGGACGCGGGCACTCGTTTTGTAGAGGCCGATGTCGTCAATCCAGTCGTGCCGGGTGTCGAAGCCGGCGCTGATGGTGCTCTCGGTGGAGGCGCTGCCGAGCTTGAACTTCCAGTCGCGGCGGACGGTGGCTCCGGCGAGCCAGCGGCTTTCGCTTTGCTCGAACTGGTCGCCGCGGACGGGGTCGTCGAGGAAGTAGGTGAAGTTGGAGAAGAGCTGAAGTTCGTAACGGCTAACCCAGGCGTCGGCGTGCCACTGGCCGCCATCGTCGGTCTTTCGCGTCCAGTCGGCCATGAGGGAGTAACGGGAGGAGTCGCCGCCATTCGTGGGATCAATGTAGCCCAGGCGGGGGATAGCGCTGCTCTCGATGGCGCGGAGGGGAATCTGGTCGCTGCTGGTCCACACACCGTCGTAGCCCATGGCGGTGAGGGCGAGGCGGTCCGTGGCGTCCTGGTAAACGTAGCGCAGCATGCCGTTCCAGCGGCGGGAGTCCTCGGGGAGGACCCAGGGGCCATCGTAGCCGGTGTATTCGAGGGCGTAGGTGAACGCGGACTTTGCGCCCGTGGCGGAGGGAGCCGGGCCTTTCCCCGTGGACGGCGCGAGAGGAGCGTCACCCCACTCGATGGAGTCGGCCACCAGCGCACGGAAGAAACTGTCCTCACCAAAGGTGACGCTGGCAATGCCCTGGGGCAGGGCGTCCCAGAGGCGGAACTTTGCCGCGCCGGCGGCGGAGAGGTCGCCGAGGTCGGCAAAGTAGGGGCCTTTCCAGTAGTCAAGCTGCTCGACCATTTCGGGGATGAGGATGTTGAGGTCGGCGTAGCCCTGACCGTGGGCGTGGGTGCGCATGTTGACGGGCATGCCGTCAATGCTGATGCCGAAGTCGGTACCGTGATCGAGATTGAAGCCGCGGAGGAAGTATTGGTTGGCCTTCCCGCCGCCGGCATGCTGGGTGATAGTCATGCCGGGGACGATCTCCAGCAATTCCCCGCGGCGCAGGAACGGTCGGAGGTCCAGCTCTTCGGCACTGCTCTGGCCCTTGGATGCACTGGGAGCCTCGCCCAGCAGACTCGCGGCCTTCCCTTCCACCAGCACCTCCGGCAGAGTCTGCTCGGTAGCAGGGGATTGCGCCTGGAGCGGCAATGGCAGGAGGGCAGCGAGCGGGGCGAAGGTGTTGAGACGCATGGAGGAAAAAGTGTAGGGTGTCTCTGCCCAACGCCCCCGGCGCGGAAACTACGCAGGTATTTTCGCAAAAAGGCTCAGCCCAGCCCCCTCACGCCTGCCGCTCCCACCATTCGATGAGCTGGCGGCGGGCGCGGAAGACGCGGGTATCGACCGCGCGCAGACTGAGCCCGAGGATAACCGAGACTTCTGCGTGAGGCAGCCCTTCCACGGCACTGAGCACCAGGGGAAGGCGCAGCCCCTCCGGCAGCAGCGCGAGACCGGCACTGAGGCGGGCGCAATCCGCACGCAGCGCGGCGGCTTCATCCGGCGAATCAGCGGCCGCAGGAGCATCCGGCGGCGTATCCAGCGGCCAGTCGCAAAGCCAGCGGCCGCGGCGGGCGCGCGCCCGGGCATGATCGCGGCAGAGATTGAGCGCGATGCGCCAGAGCCACGCGCGGAACTGCCCCTGCTCGCGGTAGCGGGAGAGCGCATGCCACGCACGCACGAAGGTTTCCTGACAAACGTCCTCGGCATCGCGTTCACATCCCAGCGCCCGCTGGCAGAAGCGCTGCAGGGCGTCGCCGTGACGCTCCACAAGACGGCGGAAGGCGTCTGCATCGCCGCGGGCGGCAGCGGCGGCGTGCTCTGCATCCCATGCACAGGCTGCCGCCGCGTCCTCCGCAGTGGAGAAGGCCAGATCAAGGAGGCGGCTGGAGACTGTCATGGAGCCATTGGAGGAGTTTGTCGCGCTGGCGCGGATCGAGCTTGCCGGCCATTGCAAAGAGATGCGTCAGCGTGGCCTGCTGCAGCGCGGCCTGCGCCGAGGCCAGGCTGGACACGGCCTGCTGGACAGCGGGGGAATCCGCCTGGTCGCGCAAAATGGCGGCGCGCAGGGATTCGTGAGCGGCCCGGAGGGATTCACGCAGCGTGCGGCGGCTGGCAGCGAAGGCATCCTCAGCTTCATGGAGCACCGCATCCTGTTGCGGAGTAATCTCCAGGTGTTCGTGCACCCAGGCGTGAAACCGCTCTTCGGAATCAGCCGCAGTCAGGGCGGCGCTGCCGTAATGTTCGTGCACCACATGCCAGTGCATCACCGCCCACGCCGTCAGCGCAGCGAGTGCACCGGAGGAGAGCAGCCAAATCAGCGCAAGGCGGCGGCGGTTCATGGAGCAGACGGTGCGGTGAGGGCCTCGCTAAACAGCCGGAGAGGCGGTGGCGTAAACGCCCCGTGCGGCCCGTGCGGCAGCGCCGCCACCAGCGCCGCAGCGGCCACCACCATGACCGCCACCCACGGCCACCAGCGCCGCAGCCAGCACTGCCATTCAATGCGCTCCGGATCCCACCCGCGGCGAATGTGCTGCCACACGGCGGCGGCACGGTCGGCAGAAAACCTCCCGGCAGGTAACGTAGTGGACGCGGTGCGTAGCAGGTCGTGAAGACGGCGCGGTGTCATAGCGATGATGCTTCCGCCATCCAATACCCGGCTCTGTTCCGGCGCAAACTCAAATCCGCCGACAGAGGGCGAATTGCGTCACGCATGCAGACGGGCATGGAGTCATTTACCAGCCTCGCCTTCTGCATCCGGCGCCAGGAAGCTGGCCGCGCAGAGATTCCCAAAGATTCCGCCATGCCGGCAGATTTCCCGTTTCCAGCCCCATGGAGCCGTCAATGCTGTGCGCCCCGGCAGTGTATTGACGACACATGGATACCACCGCTCTCTGGCTCACCCTCAAGCTCGCCTTCGGCACCACCCTGATCCTGGTGACCGCCGGGCTGCCGCTGGCGTGGTGGCTGGCCACGACCAAGGCGCGCTGGCGGTTTGTCGTCGAAGCCATCGTGACCATGCCGCTGGTGCTGCCGCCCACGGTGCTGGGCTACTATCTGCTCATGGCCACCGGCCCCGGTTCGGCGGCGGGCGCGCAGTATCTGGAATGGACTGGCAGCACTCTACCCTTCAGCTTTCCCGGCATTCTGCTGGCCTCTGTGCTGTTCAACCTGCCCTTTGCCGTGCGGCCGTTCCTCGCCGGGTTCCAGACCGTGCCGCGCGACCTGATGGAGGCCGGCGCCTGCCTGGGCGCACCGCCACGGCGCGCGTTTCTACGGGTCGCGGTTCCCATCGCCGCACCAGGGATCTTCTCAGGAGCCCTGCTCAGCTTTGCACATACCATCGGGGAATTTGGTGTCGTGCTCATGGTCGGAGGCAACATCCCCGGGGGCACGCGCACGCTTTCCATTTCCCTCTACGACGATGTGCAGGCCCTGAACTATGAACGCGCCGGCCAGACTGCCCTGCTGCTCCTGGCATTTTCCTTCATCGTCCTCTGCCTACTCTCCCTCCTCCAGCGCCGGCCAGCGCGCTAGACAGTTTTTTGAGAATTCAATGCATTGCTGCGCAAGCCCGTAGCAAGGCCGTCCCGGCCTTGAAGCAGAACCACCCATCGCCGCTCCGGCAAGCCCCCTCAGGGCCGGGGCGGCCTTGCTGCGCCTCATGGGCTCCGGCGGGTATTTCTCAAACACTGCCTGGACTACACCGGCGGCGCGAAAGACTGGCCGGTCTTCCGCAAATACTGGGCCACGGAGTCATACGCCGCGATCTCCCGCGCCCGCGCCGTGCTCATGTATTCCGGGGCCGGCTGCATCCCCACACGGCCGAGGTCCAGCCGGTCCGCATCCCAGCAGGTGCCGATGGTGGGATCGTCGCTGAGGCGGCCGTGCGTGTGCCACGTGCAGGCATAGTGCAGCAGCTCAAAGTACGCATCGCTTAAGTCATAGAGCACACCGCGCAGGCTCAAAGCGTATTCTGCCCCGCGCGCCCCGTGTGTATCGTCCCAGCCATCATGCTCCCGGCGCGCATCGTGGAATACCGCAAAGAGCCGCACCACTTCCTCCACCGCTCCGCTCTGCGCCGCCACCAGCAGCCCGTTGCGCTCCACCCGCCGCCAGTGCGACGGCCCGTGCACCGAGTCCGCCCCGCAGGCAAACTCCCGCGTCACCCGTTCCCAAAGCCCGTTCCAGTCTGTTTTCATCAGAAAGCACTATCGCATCCCCTGCCCTCCGCCAGCGCTTCTTTCGCCTGGTGCCTCCCGGGACGAGCACTGCAATGCAGGCAGCCCTTCAGGCGCTGAGACTCATTTCTCCAGGCAAAGGCGGGCACAGGGGGCGCTTTGGATGATCGGCCCGGCTTCGGAAAAACCGTTTGTCATCGGTTTTCACACCCCCATAGTCACCCCTCGCCGTTTTCTAGCTCTTACCCGACCCCATTTCCCATGCTGCATTGGATTCTCCGCAAAATCGTTGGCTCGAAAAACCAGCGCGAACTGAAGAAGCTCTGGCCGAACGTGCAGCACATCAACAAGCTGGAGCAGGAACTGCAGGCGCAGCCGGAATCGGTGCTGCAGGCGAAGACGGCAGCATGGAAGGCGGATCTCGCGAAGATTGAAGACTTTGCAGAGGTGCAGGCTTACCTGAACAAGATCATGCCGGAGGCGTTTGCGGTGGTGAAGAACGGGGCACGCCGCCTGTGCGGGCAGCAGCTGACGGTTTGTGACCAGCCGCTGAAGTGGGAGATGGTACACTTCGACACGCAGCTCATCGGGGGAATGGCGCTGCACCTGGGGAAGATCGCGGAAATGGCGACGGGTGAAGGCAAGACGCTGGTGGCCACGCTGCCGCTTTACCTGAATGGACTCACCGGCCGCGGGGTGCACATCATTACCGTGAATGATTACCTCGCCCGCCGTGACGCGGAGTGGATGGGCTGCCTGCTGCGCTATCTGGGCCTGACGGTGGGCTGCATTCAAAACGACCAGCCGCCCCACGTGCGCCGCGAGCAGTATGCCTGCGACGTGACCTACGGGACGAATGCGGAATTCGGATTCGACTACCTGCGGGATAATGGCCTCGCCACGAGCGTGGAGGAGCAGGTGCAGCGCGGCCACTGGTTCGCCATCGTGGACGAAGTGGACAGCGTGCTCATCGACGAAGCGCGGACGCCGCTCATCATCAGCGGCCCGGTGGCGCATGACACCCACCAGTATGACCGCTTTAAGCCCATGGTGGAGCGCCTCGTGAAGGAGCAGGGACTGCTGCTGAACCAGGTGGCCCAGGAAGCGAAGGAACTCGGCGACAAGGGCGACTACGATACCGCCGGACACCGTCTCTTTAAGGTGCGCCTCGGCCAGCCGCGTCACCGTGCACTGCTGCGCATGCTGGAGGAGCCGGAATACCGCCGTGCCATCGAAAAGGCGGAGTTGAGCTACTATTCCGACCCGCAAAAGAAGGCGCTCTTTGCGCTGAAGGAGGAGCTTTATTACTCCATCGACGAGAAGTCCCACGAAGCGGACCTCATGGAAATGGGACGCAAGTTCCTCAGCCCGGATGATCCGGATGCCTTCGTGCTGCCGGACCTCGCGACGGCGTTTGCCGATATTGATCAAAACAAGTCGCTGAGCCCCGAGGAGCGCCTCGCGGCCAAGGAGGCTGTGCAGGCAAAAATGGACGTGCAGGCGCAGCGCATGCATAACATTTCCCAGCTCCTCCGCGCCTACTGTCTCTATGAGCGCGATGTGAACTACATGGTGGGCAGCATCCACAAGGAAGGCGAAGCCCCCGGCGAACCGAAGGTCATCATCCTCGATGAACACACCGGCCGCCCCATGCCGGGCCGCCGCTGGAGCGACGGTCTCCACCAGGCAGTGGAGGCCAAGGAGGGCGTGCGCATCGACAAGGAAACGCAGACGCTGGCCACGATCACCATTCAGAACTACTTCCGTCTGTATAAGAAGCTGGCCGGCATGACGGGCACCGCGGAGACGGAGGCGAGCGAGTTCCACGACATCTACAAGCTGGACCTCCTCATCGTGCCAACAAACCGTCAGGTGCAGCGCAAGGACAACAACGACAAAATCTACAAGACGCGCCGCGAGAAATACAACGCCGTCATCAATCTCATCAAAGAGCGGCACGAACTCGGGCAGCCGATCCTCGTGGGCACCGCCAGCGTGGATGCCTCGGAGACGCTCTCCCGCATGATGAAAGGGCACAAGATTCCGCACAAGGTGCTCAATGCGAAGAACCACCGCGCAGAGGCGGAAATCGTGGCCCAGGCCGGACAGAGGGGGGCGATCACCGTTTCCACCAACATGGCGGGCCGCGGCACGGACATCAAGCTGGGCGAAGGCGTGGCCGCACTGGGCGGACTGCTCGTCATTGCCACGGAGCGCCACGAAGCCCGCCGTATCGACCGCCAGCTGCGCGGCCGCTGTGCTCGTCAGGGCGACCCCGGCGAAAGCATCTTCTTCATCAGCTTCGAAGACCAGCTGATGATGAACTTTGGCGCCGCCGGACGCATGACGAGCCTCATGGAGCGCATGGGCCTCCAGGATGGCCAGGAACTGGAGCACCCGTGGCTGAACCGCTCCGTGGAAAGTGCTCAGAAGCGCGTGGAGCAGCGCAACTATGTTTACCGCAAGCGGACGCTGGAATTCGACGACGTGCTCAACAAGCAGCGCACGGTGATCTACGAATTCCGCAATGATGCCCTCACCACTGAGAACCCGCATGAAATGGTGCTCGAGGTCATTGATGAAGCCATCCCGGCGAAGGTGACAGGCCTCCTCGATGTAGAGGACGGCACCCCGGATTACGACGGCCTGCTGCAGTGGATCAATATGACCTTCCCGCTGCGCCTCAGCCGCGAGCAGGCAGCGCTGGAATCCCGCGACGCAGCGGGCAATGCCGAATGGCTCAGGAAGAAAGTGAAGGAAGCCTACGAGCTGAAGACCGGCACAGAATACCCTGAGGCCCTGAAGGGCCTTGAGCGCTACGTGCTGCTCAATGCCATCGACCGCCTGTGGCAGGAGCATCTCTATAACATGGACAGCCTGCGCGACGGCGTGCATCTGCGCTCCTTCGCACAAAAGGATCCGCTCCAGGAATACAAGTCCGAAGCATATGATCTCTTCGAAGCCCTCATGGGGAACATCAAGAATGAGGTGCTGAACAACCTCTTCCGCTCCACGACGAACCTGCGAGCCTTCGAAGAGCTGCTCGCCGGTCTGCCGCGCAAGATGAGCGGCGGCGGCAGCGAAGACGATGTGGATCAACCGCTCGCCACGCCGCAGCGCCCGGCTTCCCAGCAGCGCCCGCCCGCCATCCAAATGGGCGGCAGCGGCACCATTACGCTGAGCGGAGGCTTTGTGCCAAAGCAAAAGCCGAAGCAGCAGGAAGGCGGCGGCAGCGGCCAGGCCCGCATCGGCGGTTAAGACCGTGGACGGTACACCTCCTGAGGCGATTGTCCGCGTCTGCGCTGTCAATTGTTGGATTTTGCCTGCATAAGGAGCGCTCCAACCCGCCCGTCATGTCCATGAACATCTCCGCCCTGATTCTCTCCGCCGCCCTGGTCTTCAGCACTTCAACCTACGCAGAGGAAGGCACTGAGCCCGAACCGAAGCACCCGTTGGATGTCAAAATAGAGAAGCTCGCCGAAGCGGCGGGCTCCACGGCAGAGAGCACGGAAGTCTTCGAGAAAGGCCAGGAGATGTGGGACAAGGAACTGAACCGCGTTTACCAGGAACTGAAGAAAATCCTGCCGGAAAAATCCTTCGCGACGCTCAAGGATTCCCAGCTCAAGTGGATTGCTTTCCGCGACGCGCAGATCGCCTTCATCAACAGCTGCTACGATCATTACGACGGCACGATGTACATTCCGATGCGCGCCTCAGCGATCATGGAAGTAACCCGCGCCCGGGCGCTGGATCTCACGGCGCGCCTCGAATTCCACAAGGAGCACAAGGTGGAGGAGTAACCGCCGGCGTCACTTCCGCTTCGCCGCCAGATCGAGGGCGACCGCGGCGCTGCCGATGATCCCGGCATCGTTGCCAAACTTCGCGGCCACGATCTTCAGGCTGCTGCGGAAGGACTTCGCCAGTTGCGCGGACATCTTGGCCTTCAAAGGACCGAAGACGATCGGCCCGGCCTTGGCCACGCCGCCACCAATGACAATGCGGTCGGGATTGAGCAACCACACGCAGGCGCACAGCCCGGCGGCGAGGTGTGTTGTATAGGTGTCCCACACCTGCTTCGCGATGGGATCGCCCCGGCGTGCCGCCGCAGACAGGGCTCGGGGCTCGCAGTCCTCCGGAGCCACCCGGCAGCGGGCTTTGGCGTAAAGCTCCCGCGCCAGCGCGGCGACTTCGCGGTTCCCCACATACTTCTCCAGAGCGCCGATATTACCGTGTTCCCCGAGCACGCCCTGGTAGTCGATTCCCATCTGTCCAATCTCCCCGGCGCCAAAAGTAGAGCCGCGATAGAGCTGGCCATTCAGCACCAGCCCGCCGCCCACACCGGTGCCCAGCGTGACCGCGATCATGTTCACGGCACCCTTCCCGGCCCCGTGGAGGAACTCGGCATAACACATCGCGTTGGCATCATTCTCCACAAACGACGGCAGCCCGGTGCCGCCGCTGAGAATTTTGGAAACCTCCACGCGGTTCCAGCCTTTCACATTGGACAGCTCATGCACATAGCCGCGCGTGACATCGGCGAATCCCGGCACGCCCATCCCGATGGCGGCGATGCCTTTGTGCTTCGCTTTGAGTGCGTTGATGCGCACCGTGAGTTCCTTGAGCAGAGGATTCGGCCCCTTGAAGGCCGGCGTCGGCAGCGGCTCCAGCTCCTCGATGATTTCATGGCCGCGGACGATACCGTATTTCACAGTGGTCCCGCCCATGTCGATCCCGACGGCAAGTTTCGGAGCAGCGGTGGAGGCAGTACGGAAAGGCATAATGGCGGGGCGGTGATTGATATGTGGGCGCGAAGAGAATCAAAAATCGCGGCCGCGAAAAGAGGAATCGCACAGGGCGGGCAAATTCATGGCCCCGCAGGCACACGCCACGCCGGGAAGGGCAGCGCCACCGACTGTCCCTCGGGCAGGGCATTCAGATCAAAGACACCGGCATTTTTGCCCCGCAGGCTGGCACTGCCAATTTTCAAATCGAGAGCGCCGGACAACGCATCGCTGCTCAGCCACCAGTGCGTGGACGCATCGGTGCCCGCGGCAAAGACCGGCTCCGCCAGACCCGGAGCGATAAAGGGCGGCACCGCGGTGCCGGATTCCGTAAGGAGCGTCACCCCAGGCGCGGACTCCGCCGGAGCCTCCGCCGTCTGCACGGTGAGGGTCAGGTGCAAATGCACACCGTCGCGCTCCACCGTGACCTGCTTCAGAACGAAGGCCCCGGATTGCACCGCTGTGGCGCCGCTGCTGGCTTTCGGCTTGCGGCGGCAGGCAACGGCTCCGCCACCAAGACACAGCATCAGGACCACCCGTCCAGTGGCGATGAGTGTCTGGCGTGCCGCTTGTTTCATGCCGCCAGTCTGAAAGCGGAAACGGCACGGCACAAGACATTCTCCCCGGCAAAAGTCACGCCCCTCAGCGCACGGCCGCCCGCTCGGCCCGTTGGCGAATGACTTCGAGGATCGTGCCCTGGATTTCCCCCATGATTAGTCCGCTCCACCAGCCGGCATAGCCATTGAACCGGGTGCTGAGCCGGTGACGGCTGGAAAGATGCAGACGGCAGCGGCCAGTGGGCAGCGGCTCGATTTCATAACGGCCGTCCAGCACATCAAAGAACCGTCCACCCACCACGATATGTTGATCGAATGCCGTATGCGGGATGAATTCCGGATCGGCTTTGATCGTGAACGCGAGCGCTCGCTGCGGTTCCCACTCGGTGACGGTTTCGAAGAACGAGACCCCGCGCTCGAAGGTCGCCGTGCGAATGCCGCCCACGCCTTCACGGTCGAGCGTCGCCGCGATGGGGCGCGGGAAATTGACAGTGTAGATCCAGCTGTCGGGCAGTTCCTCCCGTGCGATGGGCCGCACGCTGGCAATTTCTCTCCAGACAACCTCCGTCGGGGCAGCAATCTCAATGACGTCCTTTCGGGTGCGCACTTCATCCGGCCAGTGCCAGAAGCTCTCCGGCAGCGCGAGGAGGAACGGGAAGAAAGCAGCCACCGTCACCTGAAACGGACCACTCCCGTTCCGCGGCAGCAATTGATGCGCGACAGCCGCCCCGAAGATGGTCGCCAGGCTGAAAACCGGCGCCGCAATGAGCACGCACAGCATGGCTTCCATGCCTGTCACCACTGAAGCCACACACCCCACTGCGATCACAATCCAGGGAATCACCATGCCGTCCCGCACCCAGCGGTCGCTGCCGCACCAGCGTCCAATGGAGACACTGAGAAACCCAATCGCCGCGGGCACCCCCACGAGAAATTAGAAGCCCACGACGCCCCCGGAGGCCTTTAGCCAATCGGTGACAAACATCAGTCGCGCGATCACTCCATACACCAGGAGCAGAAAGACACTCACCACCGCGCCGGTGCGTCTGGCGTTGGAATGGGGCTCTGGAAGCGGTGACAGAGGCTGGCTCATGGAAGGGGTGTCGCCCGGGTTGAAGCCTCATTCGCTACTCCCCGGACCCGGCTTCTACCAGTGGAAAAGCCGACCGCGCCGGCTTACACTGGGCATCCTACCATGCCGCTTTCCAGTTTCCTCATCCTGGCCCTGATCGCCACGGCACTCGGGCTTTTCCTTTACCTCATCCTGCATCCTCTCGACCCGGAGCGCATCGCCCGCCTTGAGGGAGTGCCCTACGATCCCCGCGGCCTTTGCGGCCCGGGTGCCATCCGTCCTCTCTGGATCAACTATGGCAGGCTTAGGCTCCGACACCCGATGGCAGTGGAGTTGAATGAATCCGGCCTGCGCATCAGTGAAGTGACCATCAAGGGCGTGCTGCTCGCCCCGCTCGACTGGATCAAAGCAAGTATCAGCGAATCCGGGCAAATCACCGGCTTCAAGATCATCACCAACCGAGGAAAGAGGCTCGAACTGCATCCTGATGCCGCGGAGGAACTGGCGGCGCGCTACCTCGCACTGGTGCGCTCGGGGAGGATTGCGGCTTTGGGCGCCTCCGACGGATAAGACAAGGCACCGCAGTTGAAGTTAGCGGCAACAGCTCGCCTCACTCCCACTCGATGCTCGCGGGGGGCTTGGTGCTGATGTCGTAGAGCACGCGGTTGATGCCTTTGACGCCGTTGAGAATGGCGTTGGAGACCTGGGCGAGGAAGTCGTAGGGGAGGCGGGCCCAGTCGGCGGTCATGGCGTCTTCGCTGGTGACGGCGCGGAGGCTGATGGCGAATTCGTAGCTGCGTTCGTCTCCTTTTACGCCGACGGTTTTCACCGGGATGAGCGTGGCGCAGGCTTGCCAGACTTTGTCGTAGAGGCCCTGAGACTTCAGCATGCCCATCCAGATGGCGTCGGCGTCGCGGATGATGCGGAGTTTTTCCTCGGTGATTTCGCCCGGGCAGCGCACGGCGAGGCCGGGGCCAGGGAAGGGATGGCGGCCGAGGATGTCGTCGGGGATGTGGAGCGCGCGGCCGAGAGCGCGGACTTCGTCTTTGAAGAGTTCGGCGAGGGGCTCCAGCACGCGGCCTTCTTTGGCGAGGTCCATGATGCGGTCCACGCGGTTGTGGTGCGTCTTGATTTTGCTGGCGATGCTGCCGCTGGTGGCGCTCTCGATTACGTCGGGATAGAGCGTGCCCTGCGCGAGCATTTCGACGTTCGCAGCGGCTTCCCAGAAGACATCGATAAAAAGATTGCCGATAATTTTGCGCTTCTCTTCGGGATCGGTCTTTCCGGCGAGAGCCGTGAGGAATCGTTCACCTGCGTGGACGCTTTGGATGTGAACGCCGAGTTGTTCGAACTGCCGCTCGACTTCCTCCGCCTCGTCTTTGCGCATGAGGCCGGTGTCCACGAAAATGGCGCGGTGCGGGACGTTCGCTTCCTTGAGCAACACGGCGAGCACGGTGCTGTCCACGCCTCCGCTGACTCCGCAGACGATTTCGCGTCCGTGGGCGCGCTCCTGGATCATGGCGATGAGTTCGGCCTTGAAGCTCTCAATGCGGAACGGCTCAGCGTGCGGCGCGAGCTTGAGGAAGTTGGCGAGGATCTTAAGCCCTTCGTGCGAGTGGCTGACCTCGGGGTGAAACTGGATGCCGAACCACTGCGGCGCAAACTGCAGGGCGACGGGCACCCCGTCCTGATTGCAGCCGGCGATGGTGGCGCCGGGCGGCGGCTGCTTCACTGTGTCGCTGTGACTCATCCAGATTTGGGAATCGGCGGAAAGGCCGGCGAAGAGCGGGCTCTCGTTCGGCACGAGGCGGGCCGGGCCATACTCGCGCGTGTTCCCCGGAGCGACGAAGCCGCCGAGTTTCTTGCTGAGCAGCTGCATGCCATAGCAGACGCCGAGCACGGGCACGTTCAGGGCGCGCAGCACTTCCAAATCAATGTCGGGCGCGTTTTCCTCCGTCACGCTGCGCGGGCCGCCGCTGAGGATGACAGCCGCCGGTTCACCGCAGGCGTTGAGTTCCGCAGGCTGATACAGTTTAGAAAAGAACCCCAGCTCGCGAATACGCCGCACGATGAGCTGCGTGTATTGCGATCCAAAGTCGATGACGGCGATGTGATTACGGGCCATGTGGCGTCATAGCGGTCCCTTTCGGGGTTTCCACTGCGAAATTTCCTCTCTGGCCAGCGCA